>Ga0105091_10000173_pt1 | contig 24864 bp, 20 predicted proteins | sample PPLLak1March2015_FD_87022 | JGI IMG/M metagenome (GOLD analysis project Ga0105091, IMG submission 87022) | Freshwater sediment microbial communities from Prairie Pothole Lake near Jamestown, North Dakota, USA - PPLs Lake P7 Core (1) Depth... | ecosystem: Environmental > Aquatic > Freshwater >... | reverse complement strand
TCGTTCCGCCGAAACCGGCGACATAACCGAGCTTCTCCAGCACGGAACCAAGCAGATGGCAGGCAACATGGTTGGCCCGAACCCCGTCGCCGCTCAAGATCATCAGTACCGTGCCACCCTCAAGAACCCGGCCGCACAGCGGGCCCAGGTTCCGATCGATGGCCTGGTAGATGTGGTAAAGGCGAGCAAACCCCGACTCATTCGAGTCGGTGATCGAACCAGCGTCCGCCGGCCACAAATAGTGGCCAGCCGGGTGCGTTTCGCCAAAACCCACGGCGGCCAAGTCCCATTCTTCTTGGTCCAACAGCCAGTCAAGGGTCCGGAACTTGTACCCGACGCTTTCAATAAGCCGTCGCTCGAGGTCATCCGTTTCCGGGATTCGCAGGCCCAGCCTCTTGGCTTCCATGCCGAGCGGGTACGGGCCGAATTTCTTTTTCAGATCCAGAATCAGCCCAGCCGGCTGCGCAGCCGGCGTTCCGTACCAGGCCCAAGTGCCCCAATCATAGACCGCCTTTCCTTTCAGACCGGTATCCGGGAAGGTCTCCGGGATGTCGTAAACCACGGTGCGGGCTCCCTGGTCGGAGGCTGTTTTCCAGAATGTCGGAACTCCGTACTGGTCGCGCTCGATGTGCGACGCCGTCTGCTTGCCCGGTTTGGGCTGGTAAGGGTAGTAAACCCCATGGGCGCCAGGGGAGGCACCCGTTGCGAAGGTGGGCCAGCCGGAAGTGTGCAAGACCCGCGTGGGAGTCTCGAGGTTCGTCCAGAGGCCCGTCTTGATCAGCTTCGAGAAATTCGGCAAGCGTCCCTGGCTGCTCCAACGCCGGATCAGCTTGCCGTCACCCATATCAAGAGCAAGGATAAGAATTCGCATGAAGGTAACTCCTGTAAAGTGCGACCGAGGAACATGTTTTGAGTGCAGCTGCCAAAAGAGGCCACCCGTTCTCTCGAACTTAGAGGGCACAGGCGCTCAAATAGGAGCCCCGCCCCCGTAGGGGGCAGATGTTTATAGTTGCTAGGTAGCTGAATCAGGCGCCCCAACGGGGGCGCGATGTTCTGAGCCCTCGCGGAACATCGCGCCCCGCTGACGCCTTCCCTTTTCTCCTCGATTTACCATAGACATCTGCCCCCAACGCGGGCAAAGGCCCTTACTGCATAACTTCCGCTACGCGCACGGGACGGTTATCGCGGTCGGATCGGACGGCAGCTTCGAGCATTGCGTGCGTTCGAAGTGTGTCCTCTTCGCCATCGGCGGGCGGTTTCGGCGCCTTTTCCAGCGCTGACCTCAATTCCTCCAGGAGCAGACGCTGCGTCTGTGTCGGCGAGACCCGAGGCCGCTTCACGACCAGAGGGATAAACCTCGGCCAGCCTCGCTTACGCCACCAGATAATTCGTTCGTCCGTCCACAAGACGCCTTTCTCGCCTTCCAACCAGGTCTCGTGTTCATCCCGGGCAGCGGTAACGGAACCGAAATAATGCACGTGGACTCCCTGTTCCATTTCGATCATCGACTGCGTGGTCGAACCATGCCGATAGGCGCCCCAAGGCACCTTGCGCGCCTGGGTCAGCAGGCTCACGGCGCTCGTCCCGAGGATGCTCCTCAGCCCGTCGAAGTGGTCGGTTCCGCGGTCCATCAGCTGGACGTATTCAGCCTCGCTGGTCCAGCCGTTCTCGCTTGCCGACCGCCGCCGATCCGTCATGCTGATGTGAGTGATGCGTCCCAGCCGCCCTTGGCGGACGAAGTCTCTCAGGCGCCCTTGAGCCCAGCCGAAGCGTGAAGACCGTGCCACGATAACGGGCCTGTTCAACCGGCGGGCCGCTGCAAACACTTCGGCCGCGTCGTTCACTGTGGCAGCGATTGGGGTTTCGATCATCACTGCGAAACCCGCATTGAGTGCCTGAATGGCCTGCCGGCCGCGAACCGCCGGCGCAGATGCAAGAATGACTGCATCGGCCTTCGTCTCAAGCGCCTTTTTGAAGCTGGTACAGTGGGCCACCCGTTCGGGGAGACGGAGCGGCGGCCCGGGTGTGACCGCGCCATTCTCGACAAATGCGACTACCTCTGCATTACGACGCTTCAGGGCAACATCCAACCACTCCCGGCCTTTTCCGCCGGAACCAACCAGGATCAGTTTCATCGTCATTCCTTTACGGCAGTTCGAAATCCCCATTCGGAAGCGGGCCGAAGCCGATCAAGGATCAGTGTCCCGCAACCGGCAACGGCGTTCATGTACCCCCTGGCAGTCTGTTCCCAGGTCCGGTTTTCAACCGCTTTCCGCGACGCCTCTCCCATCCGGCTCAGCGTGCGGCGGTCTGGACAGCTGTAGAGGAAACTCCGCCAACCGACCGTGGAGTTGGGAAAGAGAAAACCGGAGACACCCGGCTGAATCAGCCTCTTGATCTCGCCGCTCGGTATGCTGGCCACAGGCCTGGCACAGGCCATGTATTCCGGAATTTTGAGAGTGGAAAACGAGACGGTGTGGTCGTAGAAAGCCTCGGCGCAGTAAGGCGCAATACAAAGGTCACCGGCCGCAATGTAGAGCGGAACCCGCTCGTGAGGCACCCGGCCGTGGAACACAACGCGGGACCTGGTTTTCTTCGCCGCCGCCTCGTACCGGCCACGATATTCCCCCTCGCCCACAATGTGCAGCTCGAGCTCAGGCAGCGTCACGCCTCGAAGGGCATCAAGCAGCGGCCACAGGTCGTGATACTTGTCCATTCCGCCAACGTAAAGGAGGATCGTCTTGTGCGGCGGGATCCCCACAGACGCGCGAGCAGACTCCTGGTCGATCGGACGAAAGAGGCTGTGATTCACGCCAAGAGGCACGACTTTGATTTTCTCGAGCGGAATGTGCCGCACTCGGTGGAGCTGCTGTCTCAGCTCCTCCGTCTCAGCAATAACGAGGAGCGATTTCCCGGAATAGTGACCGGCAAGCCGCTGCGCCCCGGAATGCAGCAGCCACTTAAGCATTGTCCTGGGATCGAGCCTTGAATCCGTCCAGCAACGCGCATCGTTCTCAATCACAGCACCGGCGCCCCCCGCTGTCTGAACCGAGTGCGCCAGGTACCCGCTCAGCCGCCAGCCTTTTTCAAGGACCAGATCAAAACGCCCGGCGGTCCGCCTGGCAAAATCACTGACCCGGCGCATATACATGAGGTGGGACAAGGGGTTTACTCCCCGTGTTGCCTCGTCATCGATGCCGGGGCCCTGTTGGCGATCCCCGTTCTCGATAGTTTCAAGTGACAATCCGGGACCGAGCCTGACGGACCGGTCGGGGGCATCCCGGAAAGCGACCGTGACATCCGCCCAGGCAGACAACGCTTCAGCCAGGGAGAGGATGTTGCGCGCAGTCCCCGAAGTGGGGACAAGCGAATGCCCGGGAGCGGCGTAGCAGATTGAAAGACGTTGTTTCATGCTGAAGTAGATTCGGCCTCTGGAGCGACGGTAGTTGCGTCCAGCCCTATCGTGGCCGGACTCTCCAGAGTCCGGCGCCGGGCTCGCGGAGAGCCCGGCATTGTTTTAAGTCCAGGGGCAGCGACTACCGTTGGTCTCGCCGTCCGCCGCTTCGCCCCATTGTCCCGTTCGCACGCACGCTGGTTTGGCCGGGCTCTCGGCGAGCCCGGCGCCGGACTCTGGAGAGTCCGGCCACGATAGGACTGGACGCAACTGCGGTCGCTCCAGAGCCGGACCTGCTCAAAACTCTCTCATACAGCCGATCAAGACCTGACAGGCATTTCGCCCATGTGTAACGGTCCTCCACGAGCTGCCGCCCGGCTTTTGCTATTGCATGCGCGATATCGCCCGACTCTGCCAGCCGCTTGATTTCCGCGACCCACTCTTCAGTGGTGTCGGCCTTCAGGAAATGCAGATTCGGGTTGACGTCCAATCCCTCCGCTCCGATGGTGGTTGAAACTACAGGGCACCCGGCGGCCATAGCCTGGAGGATCTTCAGACGCGTGCCGCCGCCGGAGCGGAGCGGAACCACGAGCGCAAGCGAGTCCTTCAAATAAGGCCGGATATCCGGCACCTGGCCGGTAATTTCGATCCCCGGACTCTGCTTTAACCGCATGACACGAGCGTCGGGCCGGCTTCCGACCACTCGAAACCGGAGGTCCGGCTGCTCGGCACGGAGCGCAGGTAAGACCTCCTGGCTGAACCAGAGAACGGCGTCAATGTTCGGCGGGTAGTCCATCGAACCGATGAACGTCAGGATGTGGCTTTGACGCGGTGGCGAGAAGTCGAAGTAATCAGCATCGACTCCGTTGGGAACGAGTTCGACGTGGGCCTCCGGAGAATTTCGTTCGATCCACTGCCTTTCCAACTCGGACACGGCAGTCACGCCGTCGAATCGCCTGATCGCGTTCGCCTCCCAGGATTTGAAAAGCAGTTGATCACCGACGAGCAGCAGCCGCCGGCTGTCCCAGGAAGAGAAGCGGGTCTCCCGGTCGAAGCGGATGGATTCGATGTTATGAGTGGAGAGGATCAGTCGAGGATGGGAAGCCGGGTCGACGGCATCGAGGTAAGCCGCCATAACCGGGTATTCGACGTGGATAATGTCAAAGTGCCGCCTGGAGGTCAGATTTCGAACCGTCCCGGCCAGCTGCTTGTCGAGGAAAAAGCTCTGAACCAGGGGAATCCCGCGGACGAGGCCGGAAGCGAGCCTCGTTGCGACGGCCGGCAAGCAGTCAGACCGGACGCTGGAGAAAACCTCGCTGCACAGGCGTGGAATCGGACCCCGGTCAGCGTTGTTGTCTACCGCCCTTACCGGAGCCAGCAGTGTGACCCGGTGGCTGGCAGCCAAGTGGCGAAGTGTTTCGTAAATCCGAATGCGTCCCCCGTCGAAAAGGGGCCAGGGCCAGCGGGGAGAGAGAAACAGAATTTCAGCCATAAGAAGCAGAAGTCAGGAGTCAGAAGTCAGGAGTCAGAAGTCAGGAGTCAGAATTAAAGGACTAGAAATCAGAAGCCACGAGTCAGAAGCCAGAATGCGAGAACCAGAAGTCGCACGCCACGCTCAGAAGTCGGAATGAGAACGGAAAGCTGCTTTCATTCTGACTTCTGACTCCTGACTTCTGACTTCTGTCTTTGGCCTCACCGCCTCTTCCACGATCTCGACGAACCGTTCCCAGGAGAACTGCTTCTTGGTGCGTTTGATGTTCTCGATAAACTCCGGGCCTTTTCCTTCTCGGAAGAAGCGCAAGACGGCACCGGCCAGGGCGGCAGGGTCACCAGGCTCCACCAGGTAGCCGGTTCGGCCATCTTCCACGGTGAGCGGCAGCGAACCAACGCGCGTAGCGACAACGGGGCGGTCAAAGGTGATTGCGGTCTGGACCACGCCGCTGCCGGTTGCCGAGACGTAGGGGAGAACTACCAGGTCGGCTGCGGCGAAGTACCAGCTGACTTCTTCGTTCGGGACGTAACCATCGATTCGCTTAATCCGCTTTTCGATGCCCAGCTCCCGAATCTGGCGCTCGACTGAGTCGTCGCCGGCCCACGTGTCGCCGACGAGCAGAAGGGTGAGATCACGCTCTTTCAAGATCAGCGGCAGGGCTTGGAGCAGGTGTTGGACGCCCTTGTACGGACGGACAAAGCCAAAGAACAGAAGAACATCACCGCTCAGACCAAGACGCCGCTTGGCGTCCTGCTGGGAGAGGCCGGCGTCAGTAGGAGTTTCGTTGGACGTCAAAAAGCCCAGGGTTATCTTGCCGGGATCAATGAACGCCGAAAGCCGCGCAAAATCTTCCTCAGAATGGACGATGAAAAAATCTCCGCGCGGCAACACAGTTCTGGCGCAAAATCGGCTGAGCCGCCGGGAGTCATGGTCGAACACATTGTGACAGATGAACAGCAGGCGGGACTTCGACAGGAGTCGAAGCAGGATCGAGATGGTAAGGAATTGAGGCGCCCAGAAGAACGTCCACCAGGGGATGATGACCAGGTCCGGGCGATCGGCGGCAACCCGGCGAACTACTTTGAGCCAGGTCCACGGGTTGAGCGAGTCGAGCAGATGCTCGACGCCCGGCTCCTTCAGCGGCTCGGAGCTGTTGTCCCGGTCTGTCTTCCCCGGAAACAACCAGCCTGGATATTGCCGCTTGAAGCTGTAGAACGAAACGTCGTGGCCCTTGCGCAGGTAGCGGCAAAGGAGCGTCGTGTGCAGCGACAAACCACCCCGGAAAGGATGGGTCGGCCCGATCATCGCGATCTTCACTTCCGGATCTCCAGCACCTTGACCAGGTCCTGGACACCGTCGACCGGCCTCCCGGAGTCGTTGAACTGCAAATCTTTTACCCTGAACAGAAGCTTCTCAATCAGTTTTCGATTGGCCGCCAAAAGATCGGCGAGCAGCCCTATCATGAAGGTCTGAAACCCGATGATCATGAGGACGGCCGCCAGGATCAAGGATTGAATGTGTCCGCCGCCGTTGTTGTTGAAGTAGTAATAGAGAAACCGCAGGCTAAGCAGCACACCACCCAGGAAGATAGCGCCGCCGATCATGAAAAAGACCCGCAGCGGCTCATACATGGCGTAGATCCGCAGGATGGTCACGGCGGAATTCTTTATGTAGTTCCAAGTGCTCGAAAAGAGGCGCGACTGCCGGGTCACGACGTTTGTCTCGATCGGAACGTGGGCGACCGCGATCTGGTTTTTCCCGGCTTGGATGATGGTCTCGAGCGTGTAGGAAAAGTCCGAGACGACGTTGAGTTGAAAGGCGGCGTGGCGGGTGAATGCACGGAAGCCGCTCGGCGCATCCGGGATGTCCGTGTTCGAGAACTTCCGGACCAACCAGCTTCCAATCTTCTGCAGCATCTTCTTGGTGCCCGAGAACTGCCCGATCTTCTGCACCTGACGGTCCGCAACGACCATGTCGGCCTCTCCCTTGAGGATCGGTTCGATCAATCGACAGACCTCTCGACCGGGGTACTGGTTGTCCGCGTCCGTATTGACAATGATGTCTGCACCAAGCTTCAGCGCCGTATCGATCCCGGCGGAAAACGCGCGTGCCAGGCCTTGGTTCGTCGGGAAACGGACGATGTGCTGGACGCCGCAGGCACGGGCCACATCGCTGGTTCCATCGGTCGAACCGTCATCTATGATCAGAATCTCTAACTCGTCGATCCCGCACAGCTGCTTGGGCATGCCAGCGAGCGTGATCGGCAGAGTTTCTGCCTCGTTGAGGCACGGGATCTGGATGATCAGTTTCATGTTCGTGCAAACTCCTACGAACTGACACTGACAGACTGACAAACTGACAACTTAGCCTCCTAGTTGTCAGTTTGTCAGTCTGTCAGTTTGTCAGTGCTTTCAATCCAATTGGTACTCGCTTCTCCAATCGACATCGTCTTTCAGAGCCGGCTGGTCGGATTTGTTCAGGAGGAAAGACCCGACGACGAGGTGGTCCATTTCGGTCCTCCTGAAGCAACGGTAAGCATCTTCCGGCGTGCAGACGATCGGCTCTCCTCGAACGTTGAAACTCGTGTTCACGAGGACCGGGTAACCGGTCAGCCGGTAAAATTCCTGGAGCAGATCGTAGTAAGCCGGGTTGTGCCGGCCGTCCACTGTTTGGATCCGGGCCGAATAATCCAGGTGCGTAACGGCGGGAATGTCGGACCGGGGAATATTCAGCTTCTCTATTCCGAACAGCTTCTGCTGCTCCTCGGTCATCGCCATCCGGCGTTCCTTCTTTACCGGCGCGACTAGCAACATGTACGGCGAGTCCTCGTTCATCTCGAAGTATTCGCCGACGTGCTCTCGCAAGACACTCGGGGCAAAAGGCCGGAAGCTCTCTCGGAACTTGATCTTCAGATTCATGACCGCCTGGGTCCGAGGAGAGCGCGGGTCACCAAGAATGCTCCGCGCGCCGAGGGCGCGAGGACCGAACTCCATTCGGCCGTTCAGCCAGCCGACGATCTTCTCCTGGGCGAGCAGGCAGCCGGTCCGGGAGATCAAGTCCTGGTAGCTGACCCTTTCATACACGGCACCCACGGAATCCAGGTAGGCCTGGATCTGGGCGTCCGAAAATGCGGGGCCGAGATAAGCACCCTTCATCGAATCGTCGGGTTGAACCGAGCGCGGATGGCCAAGGACTTTGTGGTGGATGAGAAGTGCTACGCCAACTGCCCCGCCGGCATCACCGGCCGCCGGCTGAATCCAAATACGCTTAAAGGGCCCTTCCCGCAGCAAACGGCCGTTGCCGACACAATTCAGCGCAACCCCGCCGGCGAGGCATAGATTCTCCATCCCTGTCTCTTTGTGGACGTGACGCGCCATGCGCAACATCACTTCCTCGGTCACCTTCTGGACGGAGCAGGCGAGATCCATTTCGCGTTGGGTCAGCGGGGATTCCGGCTTTCGAGGCTCACCCCCGAAAAGCTTCGAAAAGGCGCCGTTCGTCATGGTCAGGCCATGCAGATAGTTGAAGTAGTCCATGTTCATCTTGAAGGAGCCGTCTTCCTTCACACGGAGAAGTTTCTCGAGGATGACATCGACGTACTTGGGCTCGCCGTAAGGCGCGAGTCCCATGACCTTGTACTCGCCGGAATTGACTTTGAAGCCGGTGAAATAGGTGAAGGCGGAATACAGCATTCCGAGCGAATGGGGATAATGAATTTCGGCCAGGAGGTCAACTTGGTTTCCCCGGCCGATTCCATACGAGGTCGTCGCCCACTCCCCAACCCCGTCCATCGTCAGGACGGCCGCCTCTTCAAACGGCGAGGGATAAAAGGCACTGGCGGCGTGCGACTCGTGGTGTTCGGCAAAGAGAATTTTTCCCTCGTAACCGCCCATTTCACGCTTGATCAGCTCACGGGTGAACAGCTTTTCCTTCACCCAGACAGGCATCGCCATCATGAAGGATCGGAGCCCTAGAGGTGCGACGCCGAGGTAACTCTCCAAGAGACGCTCGAACTTGAGCAGCGGCTTATCATAGAAGCCGACGAAATCGAGATCCTCGAACCCGATTCCCGCTTCCTGGAGGCAGTAACGGACCGCATTCGCGGGGAATTCGGGATCATGTTTCTTGCGGGTAAAACGCTCTTCCTGGGCCGCGGCCACGATTTCGCCGTCGCGCACCAGACAGGCTGCGGCGTCGTGGTAGTAGGCAGAGATTCCTAGAATGTTCAGTGCCATAGTTTCTGTTTGCTGACTGGCTGGGAGCGCAGTCATCCTGCCTGCGCTCCCGGCGGATCAAAACTGCCGCTCGTAGGATTCGGGCCGGGCAGGAGCGGCGTTCTTGGAGAGCCAGTAAGTCGTCTTGTTTTCGTCGAAACGACGGTTAAGCGGGTCTCGAAAGAGGCGGGCTACCGCCCCAATGGGAGTCACAACCAGCGCGAACAGAAGCGTCAGGATGATGCGTGTGTTAATCCAGCCGAGCGCATTCCCGAACTTCAGCCATACCTTTTCGACCGGGCCGAGAGCCGGTGGGTAAATGAACCCCAGAAGCATCAAGACGGCCGCGGCCGACCAGAGCACGAACGGCACCGAAGTGTGACCGCGATACCAGCTGATGCTCGCCACGAGGGCCAGCCCCAATCCTACAACGAGACCGAACCGACGCAATTGCTTGTTGGTTTTCGCCACCATACTTTAGAAAATCGTGTAAATGAACGGACTTAAGGCCGATCCGTGAGTCAGGAAGATTAAAGTGCCCAGCAGCAGCATCATCAGAATGACCGGGGCAAGCCACCACTTCTTCCTTTCCTTCATGAAGGCCCAAAATTCGGCCATCAAAGACAACGTCATATTGCTCAAAGCCTTAATCCTCCACTAGGGAGTCAGGAGTCAGAAGTTAGAATGAAAGCCTTTCTCAGTTTTCATTCTGACTTCTGACTTCCGACTCCTGACTTCTCGTCTTTTAGTACGCTCCAGAACCGCGGAATACGACCGGTATCGTCTTGAGTAGAATTTTCAGATCCAGGGCCAGGGACCAGGTATCGATGTACTCCAGGTCCATGCGCACCCAGCGCTCAAAACTCACGTCACTTCTCCCGTTGACCTGCCAAAGGCAAGTCAACCCGGGCTTCACGCTGAACCGCCGCTTGTGCCACTGGGCATCGATGAGCTTTACGTCCCTGAGCGGGAGCGGCCGGGGTCCGACTAAGCTCATTTCGCCCTTCAGGACATTGATCAGCTGGGGCAGTTCATCGATGCTGAACTGGCGTAAAAACCGTCCCAGCCGGGTCACGCGAGGATCATTCTTGATCTTGAAGACCGGACCGTCCGCCTCGTTGAGAGATTCGAACAGTTCCTGCTTCTTATCCGCCTCCTGGACCATGGTTCGAAACTTGATCAACTGGAAACGGCGTCGGTTCAGCCCCACGCGTTCCTGCCTGAAAAGCACCGGGCCCGGCGAATCCAGCCGGATCAGAAGGGCGACCAGGAGCAGGAACGGGGCGAGCAGGAGCAACAGCAACGTGCTGCCGATAAAGTCGATCACACGCTTGAGCACAAGTTGCCAGCCGTCCTCGGGACCCGAGCGGATCGTCACGACTGGCACGCCGTCGATGGTATCCACCTGCGGCCGGGCCACATGCAGGTCGAACAAGTCGGTCCTCACGCGAACCATGATCCCCTGCTCTTCGCAGGCTTCCACGATCTTCTCGATCAGCGCCCGGCGCCGCCTGAGCGGGAGAGCGACGATGACCTCGTCGACGGGGTCATGAGAAATAATTGCGCTGAGATCAGCCAGCACTTGCGTATCGTTCATCTTCATCTATCTCCTTGGCGTCTATGGTCCCTACCACCCGGTACCCGAGACCCGGTTCCGCACCCACATAGGCGGCCAGGGAAGCCAGGTCGTCGCCCGCACCCACGATCACGACGTTCCGCAGGTTTCGGCCACGCGAGCGGATGGCATAGAGCAGGCGCTGCGCTATTTCTCGAGTCGTGCCAAGGACGAGAAAAGTCAGGCCCCAGTAAACAATGAGGAAAGTGTTGGAGGCAAAATCCAGCCGAAAAGGCCATCGCAAGACTAGCAAAGCCAGCGTCATGACGGTGGCAGCAAACAGAACTTCATGCAGACGCTGTTGAAAAGTCGAAAACCGGTGCGACCGGTAGAAGCCGGAGAGGGACAGAATGCCGGAGCAGAGTGCCAGGTATCCGATAAGCAGAAAGAGGTTGACGACTTTAATGCGAATCACGAGCAGATAAGCGAGACTCGGCAACGCGAAAGAATGCGAGCTGATCGCGAGGGAAGCCAAGAGGATGACCCCCATCAAGCCGAGATCGAGTGTCTTAAGGAATCGCCACCACGGGCGTTTCGAGTACGTCATTTGTTGAGAGCGCGTCATTAAACAGCTCCTGCTTCCAGGCGCGCGCTGCGCCTGTCACTTACAGTCCTCACAGACCCGGGCGAGAAGTGACCAAGCCCAGAAACCACTGACCTGAATTGAACGAAGGCGTACGGACACGGAGTCCGTAGTTTTACGATTTGCATTTGAAGCAGCAACCCGCGTTCCCTTCGCGCGCTAGTGCTGCAAGTCAACCATTACCAACGATATCCAGCTGCGAGCACGACCAGGGAGCGTGAACGCCACTACCCAAAATGTGCAAGCAAGTAAATAGCACTCCTGGGAAGCGAAGGATGAAGGATGAAGGATGAAGAACGTTCCGCTTCGTCTTTTTCATCCTTCATCCTTCCTTTCTTCCTTTCAGTTGGGGTTATCACCGCACTGTTCCCCAGACAACCGTGCTGGAAATGGTCCCGGGAATGACCCCAAGGAGGCCGTATCCGACACTTTTGGCGGTGCTACCCGGGAGGAACAGAACGTCGTTCGCCTGCAGTGCCAGGTCCGGCTGCTTCCCCTTCATAATTTCGGAGACGTTGATGGGCAGTTCTTGGCGCTGGCCCTTTTGGTCCCAGCGCACGAGGACAGCTTTGCTGGCCTTCGCAGTCCGCAACGGTCCGCCGGCCTCTGCGAGCGCCTGGGAAACGAACATGTTCTCTTCCCTCGGAAGCTCGAAAGCACCCGGCCGGTTGACGTCACCGATCACGTAGAATCTCGCTATTTGCCTCTCCGGCACCTGCACCACGTCCCCGCCCGCGATCTGGAGATTCAGATCCATATTGCCGTTCTCGAGCAGGTCCTTCAGGTTCACACGGATGCTCTCTGTCTTCGGCACCGTCGTGGCGGCTACCTTCTGGACACCAGTCGCGGCTTCAGCCGTTGGCCCGCTTGTCGCGCCCTTCTTCTGGATGACCGCGTAGTTGTCCGCACCTTCAAGGTTCAAACCGCCGGCGAGGCCGATGGCATCTATCAGGCGAAGAGGAGACGTGATTTGATACTGCCCGGGCTTCTGGACGGCACCAAGGACGAAGATGGACTGGGACCGATACTCGACGACGAAGACGCTCACCTGGGGGTTTTTAATAAAACGGCCCTCGAGCGTCTTGCCGAGCTCTTGCTCCAGCTCGGAAGTCGTCAATCCCGCCGCCTTAACGCTCCCGATGTACGGGAGAGTGATCGTGCCGGTCGAGCTAATCCGCAGATTACGGCCAAAACCTTCGATTCCGAAGACGTCGACCGTGATGAGGTCTCCAGCTCCCAGGCGATAGTCAACGGACGCGCTATTGAAACTCAGTTCCTGAATGCGCTGGTTCCAGTTCCGGTTTGCCGAGTCTTGAGCGCCACCTGCAGGCGCCTGCCCGGCAGGGCTCTGCCCCGCGGGCATGGCCGGTCCATTCTGAGTCTGGGCAAACAAGACCGGGAAACAAGACAGGAGACTCAAAATCACTACCTTTTTCAACATAGGAGGAACCCCTCTTTTTAAGGCTTTAAACGGCGCCGCCCTGGCCGGCTGCCGAAGACAGGTCGGTGTTGTACCGTTCGTCGAAATAGTGCCGGTAGTAATAGGCGTATTCCGGCGCATCCATGTCGACGTTGTTGATCAAAGCGCCCAGGATTCGGGCTCCGACACTTAGGAGGTGGTTTCCCGCCTTTCGCGCGGCCTCTTTCGGAGTGGCGCCACCCTTAATGACCAGCACCACACCGTCAACGTGCGGGGACAACAAGAGTCCGTCTGTGACCGACAGGATTGGAGGAGTGTCGATCAGGATGTACTTGAAGTAGTCGCCTAACAGGCGCAATGCCGTTTCCATCCGCTCCGACCCGATCAATTCAGCTGGATTCGGAGGCCTGAAGCCTGCAGGCAACAGGAACAAGTTTGGATAGTTCGTTTGCCGAATCTGCGACGACAAGTCTCCGTTACCCGACAAGTAAGCGCTGATCCCCTGATTTCCGTTGTATCCAAAGGTACTTGCCAAGGCGGGCTTACGCATATCCAGATCGATGAGCAGGGTGCGAGCTCCGGTTTGAGCCAATACGATTCCCGTGTTCGCCACCGTCGTCGTCTTTCCTTCTCCGGGGACCGAAGACGTGATCATGATGACCTTCGGGGGCGTGCCGGAATGGGAAAGCAGAATGGAGGTTCTAAGCGAGCGATACGCCTCCCACACGCGGAACCGCGCGGGGCTGATCCGCGTCGGAAGCTCGGCGTTCGCTCCGCCTTCATTCCGGGCAGCGAGCAAACGTGAGCTGCCGGCCGGAAGATCCGCCATAGTCGGGATAACGCCCAGGGACGGCAGTCCCAGAGACTGCTCCATGTCCTCCGGACTCTTGAGGGTGTTGTCGAGGTACTCCATCAGGAACGCCAGGCCTATGGCAATGAACAGGCCTACGCCGAAGCCCATGGCAAGGTCGGCCGCCCGCTGGGGTGAGTAGGGTGCGTCCGGCACTTCCGCGTGATCAACCACGTGGATGTTGCTCGTCCGCATCCCAGCTGAAATCCCGGTTTCTTTCAGTCTCTGCAGCAATCCCTCGTACAGCTGGCGGTTCGTGTCCACTTCCCGCTGTAGGATGTTGTACTCAATGGAGTCCTGGTTCAGCTGGTTGGCTTGAGCTTTTTGCCGGTTGAGCGCGCCAAGCAGCATTTGCCGGCGATTGACCGCGACCCGGTACTCACTCTGGACTCGATTGATCGTTTCCTTCTTCTCGCGCTTCAGCTGCTGCTCTACTTCCTGGATCTGCTGTCGAACCTGGATTACCGCCGGCCATTCGTTGCCGAACTGGGCGGTAAGACTGGCCAGGTTTTGCTGCAGACCAAAAAGGCGCTCCTCAAGCAGAGAAATGCTGGGAGTGCGCAGGCTTTGCGGGAAATTCTCGGGGGTCGCATCCCTTACCGCCTGGAAATCGGCGGTCTTCCCGATCAGATCGCCCTCGACCGTCGTCATCTGGCGGTTAAGGTCTTCGAGCGTCTGCAGGACGATGCTCCCGCGATCCGGGCCGATACTCACGATGTTGTTTTCGCGCGCGTATTTGACTAATTCCTGTTCTGATTTCTCCACTTTCCCCTTCATGTCCTGGAGCTGCTTCTTCAGGAATTCGGTCGCGCGGGTGTTGGCCTCAAATTTCGTCTGCAGATTCTGTTCAATGAACTCCTCGGCCAGCGTGTCGGAAACCGCGGCTGCCAGGCCGGGGTTTGGAGAGATCCAGCTGATCTCGACCAACCGGCTGTTGGGCACTTGCTCCACGTCCAGCCGATCGGTAAAAGTGTCAAGAACAGCCCGGTTTTCCTGGGCCCCAGCCGCGGGGTCCTCGCCCGTCAATTTCCGCCGGTCCTCGGCTCCTCCAGGCTTCAGGCTGGCGATTGCGTGCTTTAACCATCCCACCTGGCTGATCACCACGCCCTGGCTGACAGGTTCCTTGAATCTTGGATCGTTCGCCAGGTTGAGCCGGTCAATGACCCGGCGCGCAAGCGCCCTGCTCTGGAGGATCTCCAGCTCAGTCTGAAGGTAGATTTCTGAGGACAGGTATCTTTCGGCTGATTCGTAAACATCCTTGTAAGGCAGAATGTTAGCCGCCTCCGGGTCGATTTGAACCCGGGCGGTTGCCCGGTACAACGGAGTGGTTGTGAAACTCTGAATTGCGACAAGCAGGAGAACCGTCCCCACGACCGCAGCAATGAGCCATTTGCGTTTGAGCAAAACCTGGAAGTAGCGTCGGATGTCCAGGGAGTCATTTTCCGGAGTCCACTGGTAATCTGTAGTCCGCTGAATTCTGATGGTCGGATCAGGGACCGACGCGTACTCCCTGCGTATCAGATCTCCCATCACACTTCTCCTCGGTTAACCCCCGAATGGTTGTCTGGTGGCGATGATGAGCTGGTTATTCAATTCGGATGATCGTGGCTCTGAAAAGTCGCGAGCAGCAGCCACAATACCGCCGAAGCCTTTAGCAATCAGAAACTTCGGCGCGAGTCAAATTCTCAGCCATCGATTGTCTCCTCGAAGCGGGTCACTCGAGGTACAAGTCCGCCATGAAAGGGTTGTGCTCTCCTTCAGAGCAAACCCCGTACCGAATCGCAAGTCAGCTGTTAAGCGTTAGCAATGGCGCAAGTTATGAGGATGGCTCGGGGAGATGGACTGAACGGCTTTACCCAAATGTTGCAGGGAAGTATACAGCGCAGCGGCTTATTTCTCGGCTAGCCTCGCCGCGGAGGGTGTTGAAAGAGGGTCCCAACGATCCCAAGGGGCAGAAGCGCTCAAATAAGGAGCTCTGCCCCCGTAGGGGGCGGATGTTTATAGTTGTCCAGTCAGCGACGTCAGGGCGCCCCAGCGGGGCGCGATGTTCCGTGACGGCGCGGAACATCGCGCCCCGCTGGGGCGCCCTGACGTCGCTGACTGGACAACTATAAACATCCGCCCCCTACGGGGGCAAAGCTCCTTATTTGAGCGCTTCTGCCCCAACGGGGTCGCCTTCCCACACGCACCTGGAGTCGCGTCACAAAGCCACGCACGGAGCGAGCGTGTTGAAAAAGGGTCTCGAGCCTGAAAGGCCCGGCACATAATAGCCCAGGCGTAGCGCTTTTTGCGAAGCCCAGCCCTCCCAAGGAAGTAGCCACGAGCGCGGTACCGGTTCTCAGGTCCGTAGGAAGGTCACGTCCTGGTTTCTATAGACGTGTCGGTCCTACAAACCTGAGAACCGGTACCGCGCTCGTGGCTACTTCCTTGGGAGGGCGAGCCGTTCAACCTCGAGAACGAGTCCCTCTCTGGCCGTAACGCGGACTTTTTCGCCCGGGAGAACGGTTGTCGCTTGTGGACACCGCGCTCTCCATAATTCTCCCGCGACCCTCACTGTGCCGGCCGGCGCACCAGGCAGCCCTACTGCAGACACGACTCTCGCTTGTCTGCCCACGAGGCTATTCCAGACACCAGGGCCTTCGCTTCGGGTCGTTCTCTCGACATTCCAGGCGTAAAGGAAGTCACCGATCGCCAAGAGCAGCGCCACCACGATGAAGGACTGGAGTGAGGGAATACCATAAAGCCACCTGAGAAGTAGCACCTGGCCTGAGCCGATAACGATGCCCAAGGCCGAAAGTAGCGCAAGTTTTCTCCAGTCCCGTCGGAACAGAATCCTTGCCATCCGGCTCCACCCCCCGATCTTCGATCCCGCTTCATTGTCGCCTTTGACTGGGGACAAGAGGTTCATGTCCCTGTGTCCGCTCACTGACTCCGCGGGGTGACCCTCCTCTTGAGAAACAGTATGGGAGCTACAGGCGCCAAAGAAAAGAAATGAGCGATCCGTGCTTCCAAACGCAATCGCCTCCCGGCCTGGTGCTATGATCTCCCCGTCAAGAGTTCTATTTCATGTTGCGAGTTGCGCTCGGTGGGACTGCTGTTTTTTGAAGCCGGTTCCGGAGATCGTCGGCCACTTTGCGGATGGCTTTCCCGGCGGCGGGCGGCTTGTTCCCGATCGCAGGATTGCCGTCGCTGACATTCGCCTGGAGATAAAGCCCGCGAATCGCCCGGTCCACCCGCTCGCGCAGTCCCGGCACATCGTGGTGCTCATTCAGCACTTTCAGGCCGAAAAAGGCTTCGGCGTGCAGCCTCCAGACTATCGCGGTGTGGTGCAGCAGCTGTAACCGCCACTGGAGGTCCCGGTGTTTCTCCTCGGTCAGCAAGGAGCGTGCGTTCTCAAGGTGTTGGAGCGACTGCTCGGCCAAGGCCACCGCCTCTTCCTTTTCCGCCAGGATCTCCTCCAGGAGTTTCGGGTCGGGGTGCGAGAGGCGTTGCTCGAGCGCCTTGTACTCCGGCTTGTCGGGCCACCACTTTGCTAGTGTGCGCGACCGGAGGTGCCCATCCGCGTAGCCAAAGTCCGGTAGCTCCGAGTGGTTCGTGATCCAGAATTTGAGCGCGAAGAAGGACTTGTTGACCACCTCAAAGCTGGGCTTTAAGGCCTTCTCAATTTCCACGGCAGCCGCCCCGTAGTGCTTCCGGGTCCATTCGCTCCACACGTCCTGCGGCGTTAACTTCGGATCCTGTGTAAAGCGGAACATCGCATAGATGTTCAATTCGTTGGGGGTGAACAGGGCATCATAACCGGCATGGTCCAGGCGCAGATTGTAGCCAACCACCCCGGGTTTCGACAGGTCGTAGCGCCAGCGTTGGGCGAAATACTCGGGCTGCGTGTACGGGATGCGGTTGCGGCCCGTAAACTCGGACGACCCGTCAAACTCCACGATCTGCCTGCGTTCTGGAAACTCCCCGATCAGCGGGTCGTGGGGATAGAACGGGTCCCAATCGTGCGGCTCGCACTTGGTCTGAATCATCACGCGTTGCGGGGTCTTCTCGAATCCTTCCCGGAACCATTGAACTTCCTGCGGTTCGTAAAGGAAGGAGCGGACAATCAAGTCCTTCTGGTGCTTCTCGGCCACTTTGGCGATCGTGTTGATGAGTTTCGTGAAGCGCTCCGGCATCGAGAGCGACGAACTGACCTCCTTCGGATTGAAGATCTTGTACTCGGTTTCGTGGAAGGTCAGGATCAGGCCATCGAACTCCGGGTAGTCGGAAAACAGCTTCTCGTACCGCCGAGAAAGCCAGTCCCACAAGCCGGGCCGGTCGAGTTGGACGACGTCTCCCTCCTTAAATTGCGCGGGGACGTCCTGAAGCTCCCGAACCCAGATCCAAACGCGCAGGTTCTGAGCTTTGGCCTCGTTTGCCAGCTTCCGCAGTATCTCGCCTCGGTTCGTGCCGTCGTAGAGGTGCGAGACATAGCCGATCATGTTGTGGGAGAAAACCACGGTATTCACGTCGTAGCCGGAGGCGAGCCTCATCACCTTGGACACGTACGGCATATCAAGCGTGTGAAACTGCCACGCGCGATACGGCACCAGGGGTTCGGCAGCCTGGGCTATCCCGATAATCCACACAAAGAGCACGAGCACAACCCCCGCCGACGATTTCCGTGCAATGCCGTTGGATTTCATCTGCTCCTCCGAGCGCCAGGATTCCTGGCCGGTCAGACGCAAACCGCCGTCGAGCGTTCGGCGCCCCCGGCCAGCGAGCTGATTCTACCGGAGTTTGACTTCCCAGGCTCTTAGATTTGGATTGTCGAACTGCGGCCGACCACAGGAGGTCGGCACAGCGGTGAACGTTCCCGTCGATTGGTTCCTGGCGAGTGTTTGAGCAATCTGTTCGGGTTCGCCTGGTGTTTCAATCAGGTATTTAACCAGGATCTTGTTGTCCATCTTTTCTCCGGCTATTCGCCGAGCACGTAGTCCAGGCGAGCCACGCCGTAAGGACGCAAGGTCACTTCAACGCTGCCGGCCTTTGGTTCTACTGGCTGCCGCGCTGCGGACCGGAAGCCTTTGGGATCCCTCGTCGCTCGCTCGAAAGTGGTCTCATCCAGCACCCGCATCCGGATGTCTCTCACGCCAGGATCTATGCCGAGGGAGACCAATTTATGCTGCCCGCGCATGTTTGCGAGCAAAATCAGGGTCCGACCGTCCCGGCGTAGGACCAGCCCATCGACGGAAAGGGGAGCGGAGCTCTCCGAGCGCAGGAACTCGCCTCCTTTGAGCTCGCCGGCATCCGCAAGTACGTGGAATAGAGGGAAAACGCCGCCCGGGACTGAACGAAATCGGGTCGGACGCGGAGAGCCGGAAGTCCGCTCCATCACGCCCCGCCAGCCACAGGTTTCGTAATACGTGATTCCAGCAGCCCCGGCTTCCGCGAGATACTTCAGACTTCCCACAGTCCAACCGGCGCCAAAGAGAGACATTTGTCGAACATCAACCTGGCGCGGGAGCTTCCCGGGGGCCGTTTCCGGCTCCGGTCCGGTCACATTCGGATTGAACCGGGGACGCAGTGTCACCGGGGTGACATAAATCGGCAGACCGCCCGCGAACTGTTTCGCCGTCTTGACCGTGTCCCGCTGGCCCTCCACGCTCTCAACGAGGGAATCATTGTCGAAGGCGTGCACCTGGGGATTGAGCGAGTAGCAGACGCCGTCCAGGAGTTCCAATTCCGGTCGTCCGCGGTTGAGCTCGGCAAAGTAATTGTTCGTACCCGAAACAAGCGGTGTTTCGGGGAAGAGAGCCCGGAGGTCGTCGTGAACGAGCCGAAGGGATTGCATCGACGTAGACTTTTCAGCCCGGTTCAAGACCAGCCAGCGGATGATCAAAGGGTTTAAATCGGCCAGATCTTTGAGGATTTGCTTCAGCCCAGAGGGGGGCGCCGGCAGGAAGAGCGCCGCTTCGAGCGGAACGCCTATCTGCCCAGCCTCCCGGATTCCGCGCTCAAGGAGCGGGCGAAATCCGTTCCTGAGATCCAGGTCTACCCTGAGGTGGCTCAAATTCAGTCCGCGCAGCAGCTCGATCTGACTCAGATCAAGTTCTCCGATCTCTGAGCTGATCCCCAGCCCCAGAGCCGGGAGCGGGGTTCGCTCCTCCGGTTGAAACGAAAAGCAAAGTCTTTCGGGTGCTGCGACCGAGACAGTCTTCTTCCTGGCTGCGTCGATGCTGACGCGAACCGTTTGCTCGATGACGGTGCCGGCCGCTACGGGAGCAGGGTAGGGAAGGCGCAACGGCGTGCAGTAGGTCTTAAAGGATGCATCCGTCCAGTTCCGCTGGTCTTCCATCTCGAACATATCGCCTTCGAAGCTGAGTTGGACCGACGTGTCAGCGTCTACGCTGTACGCGATCCCCTGGAAATCCAGGAAAGGCTGATGAGGAGAAATGTCGAGAGGGAACTGGCCGCTCTCAATGGCCCCGTCCTGCCTTGTAATCCTGCAGGCTCGGCCGGCGCATTCCTTGATCGGATGCAAGAGGCAGAATCCGATTCGATTCTTCAGGAAAGCCGTGTGCGCGGTTCCGCGCATTGAAAACGTGATCGTCCCGGATTCATCACCGACGATGTGCGCGACCCACCGAAAATCGATCTCCCGCTCGCGGTTTTCGACATCGTAGCGTATTTCAAAACGATTCGGTCCCGTCCGGATCGACGGGTTCGAGATCCTGTTGGCTAACGTATCCCAGTTCCTGTCACGCACCGCAACGTAAATGCGCCTGGCAATCTCGTGGTCTCCGAGTCGGATCCAACGCAGATCGCCTGCCTCAAAGACCATGTCCAAGGGTCCTGCGTGCAGCTCGACCTGGTCGGGACACGGTTCTTCGGCGCCGTAGTAGAGGACGTTCTTCGCTCTGTTGTCGTTCGTCGACACCGGATCCTCCCCTTCCTGGTTCTTCACCCAATCTCAGCCGCGCACATACATGCACCGAAGCGAACAGAGCAGCAGAGAACGCTCCGCTTACGGCTCTTTTGGATCCCGTCGCAGCCCGTCAGCTTTTCAGCGCTCCGGTTATCTTCTTCACGCTCGCCATCATCTCTTCCGGCTCGAACACTCTCTTCCAGTCGGGCTTGAAGAGGAGATTCTTGGCCTCCTCAATGGCCTTTATAGCGCCGTCCGAGAAGCGGGCGGTCTTCAACTCTCCAAACACCAGGGCCAGCTCGATATTGATATGCCCTAAAAGAAAATCGCGCGCCGCGGCTGGAGGAACTCCCCTTCGTATCGCCTCTTCCATCGCCTCGTGCACGAGGACGACGCAGGTGGCCGCTACCGTCTCGGAAAGCACCGGCTCCAGGATCGCAAGTTGCTCGACAGTACAGCGGTGGGCATTCATGACCGGCGCGAAGATCGTCCGGGCGATCTTTTCGCCCAAGGCGTAGGCCTCTTCCGGCCCTTGCATTAGCCCGCAAACGATGTTCTGCCTGGCCTTAATCCCGCCAAAGAAATCGCGTCTGGCTTCCGAATCATCCTCCTCATTGAAAACCGGCGGGTGGCACGGATGCGTTACGAAGTACGAGACATCCGGACGTGCCGGCAACTCGCCCGCGTAAGGGGCCGCGGCATCCAGGACGATGACCAGGGTCCCCGGGCGCAGCATCGGAACCACCTGCTGCGAAACGTTACAGATGGCGCGATCAGGAATAGCGAGAATAACCGCGTCGGCCGTCCTGACCGCATTTTCAAGCGGGACTGTCGAGATGCCGCGCTGGGCAAGGGCCGCCTTTCCGGGCTCGCTGATCTCTACATGCTGGACCTGGTAGTCCGATTTCAACAGGTTGTCGGTGCAGCGACAACCCATCTTGCCGCCGGCGCCGAGCAAAGCAATTGTGGCCACAGGCTCCTCCTTCTCTGTTTAACGTGCTCGTGAAGCTGAATCGAACGAAAAGCTCATCTTATTTCTGCGGAGTAATGATATGCTCATCATACCAGTCGGTCAACTGGGGCTGCGGATTTGGGATTGCCGATCGCGGATTGGGGATTCAGGAACGGAACCGCGCCTTCTTTGAATCCCAATTAGAAATCGAATGATTGTCATCCCCAATCCCCAATCCGCAATCCCCAATCCGGCAATCCGCGGTTCTGTTGGGTAAATATGGCCCGCGGTTCCTTTGGGCCAGGGGTGGGCAGGACAGTTGAATGAGGCTTAGGAAAAATGAAGACAGACCTTGATGAGGGGATCTCGCGTCGGAAGCTTGGCGATGAAGTCCTTGATCGGCTTTTGCGGCTGATCGATGAGGGACAGATCCGGGCGGGTGATCAGATGCCGTCTGAGCGGGAGCTGATGCGACGTTATCGGGTCGGGCGTCCGGCTGTCAGGGAAGCGCTTCAGGCGCTTGATGGAATGGGGTTGATCGAGATCCGGCACGGCGAGCGAGCGCGCCTGATCGGGTTGACGCCTCGAGCACTTTTCGACATGGTCGATCGCTCGGCGCGCCATTTGATCCGGACCTGCCCTCAAACACTCGACAATCTGACAGAGGCACGGCTTTTCTTTGAAGTCGGAATGGTCCGGCTGGCCGTGAAGCGCGGCGGGGAAAGGGACATTGCCCGCCTCACCGAAGCTCTCGAGCAATTGCCGCAGGCGGCCGGCGACCCGACGGCTTTTGTCGAAGCCGATATGTCCTTCCATTCCGTCATTGCTTCGTTCTCGGGCAACCCGATCTACATGGCTTTGAGCGAGTTTCTCCTCAGCTGGCTCTTCGACCACTACCCGAACCTGGTCAGCGCTCCGGGTGCGCAAGAGCTCTCAATCGCCGAACATTCAACGATCTACCGGTGTATCTGCTCGAGGGACGAGGAAGGTGCCGTGAAGGCGATGACCGAACATCTCACCCGCACAAATCCGGCCTACAAGGAATACGTGAACCGGCCGGTTAACCAGGGGGATGGATCGTCACGACCGCCCGGCGATAAGCGATGAGGTTCGGCGAGCCGTTGTCTCGCACTTCGAGAATGATGTGGAGGGTTTCCGGCTTCTTGACCACCGGCGCGACGAGCCGGCACCGCTCGCTGTTTGCGTCGAGCAACTCGACGGTTGTGGCCAGCGTCCCCGCTTCACGATACTGATACCAGGACATCCGGAGCTTATTTCCATCAGGGTCGGTCGACCCTTCGGCACTCAGCACCAACTGGCCGCCGCCCAACACTTTCAGCTGGAGCACGTTCTTGCTGTTGTCCCCGTTCAGCAGGGCGAGGGGGTTATGATTAGCAGTTGAACGGTCTGGCGAAAGGCACCAGTCCATCCGGGCCGCGAAGTCATTCTGGAAGTGTTCTCGCCATCGCCAGACGGTCGCTTGGTCCGAAGTGTAGCTTCTGCCGTCCGAAGCGAGCACGGTGTCGCGGCTGTCTGCATTATTGGTCCAGATCGGACGCTTTTCGCCGTAGTTTTTGTAGAGGACATATCTCCCGCCCCATCCGCCGTAACCGGAGCTGATTTGCCAGCCAAGCCCGTTGTTTACGAGCCCAAGAAACGAGGGAGTATCTCCTTCCATGATGTAGGCAAACCGCGGGTAGAGGGCGGCCAAGGGGCCGTGGCTGATGATGTTCTTCTCCAGCCAGGGATTGTCCACGATCTCGAAGAAGTGGCCCGGGCCGTTCCGGTAGTGCCGGTCTCCGGAGATTCCGGTCCAGGTGGCGCGCCAGTATTCCTTCGAGTCGTCGTTGCTTGGTGAAACGATGTAGAACAGGTCGGGAAACTCGGACCGCATCCACGGTCCGGTGTCGTCCTGATCCGAAATCGTATAGACCCGCAACTTGGAAATGAATCGGGCCAGATCCTCGCGCGAACGTGTCTCGCGAACGTCCCACAGAGCCTGCGCGAGCGTGTTTGCGCCTCCCCAGACGCTCACCCAGACGGGTCGCGGGTCGGGGTTGTCCACAACCGCGATGATGTGCCGGGATCCGTCTGTGCTCTTGCCGGCGCCGACTCCTTTCAGGCCATATTCGGCAGTCCCGGCCTTGGCGACCCCGCGCAGATGTTCCACTGTCGGGAAGCCCGGAGCATGCTTGAGCAGGTTGTCTCGAACCTGGCCGTAAGCGGCAATTTGACGGTGGATGAGGTCCAGCCGAGTCCGGTTTCTCAGCCACGTGGAGGTCGTGGCCACGATTCCTTCCACGTCGTACTCATTCGAATACACCAGGAACCGGACCATCGATTCCTCGTCGTCCGGTTCGTTTGAAATGTCGGTAAGAACGATAACGCGAGCCCGCTCGGTGCCGGCATTCTGGCCAAGGCACAGCGGAAACGCGAACAGGGTCAGGGCAGCTGCAACCAACATTGTAGTGAGGCGCATCAGGTCTAGATTCTAAGGGATCAGGGGGCAGGAATCAGCCAAAAAGAGGGTCCCTGGAGATGATTTCATACGCCGATCGTGAACACGGCCGATTGCTCGGAAGTAGCGCGTAGCGGGCGGCTTGTGGGAAAGTGTTGCCATGACGGGTTCTGACTTGCTTGCGGAGTTGCCTTACCTGTTGCTGGGCGCGATCGTACTGGTTGCCGGCATAGCCACCACAGCCTTTTCAGCCCTTCAGCTGAAGGACCGCGCCTTGCTCCATCTGGGACTCTTCGCGGGTCTATACGGAGCAAGGCTGCTCATCATTAATGAAATCGTTCGATCTGCGTTCCAAATTCCACCGAACGTATCGGAGTGGTGCTCGGCAGTCGTTACGTACACCATTCTCGTCCCGGGTTCTCTCTTCGTCCGGATGCTGACAGGTCCTGGGTGGAAAAACTCGTTCACGTGGCTGGTCAGGACCTCCTTCGTCTTTGCGCCGCTCGCCACTGCGTGGGCCGTCATCGCTGGACAGCCGTTTGCTGCCGACCGGGTCAACAACGTGATCGTAATTAGCTACATCCTGCTGGCGGGCGTGATCATTCTTCAGCGTTTTCACCGGCGTCCATTGCTGATCATGCTGTTTGTGGCCTTCTTTGCCACGGTCGTAATGGCTAACCTGAAGATTCAGGTAGGCCGATACGATCCTGAGCCGATCGGCTTTCTTGTCCTTCTGATCGCGCTCGGCGGGCTGGCGGCAGAGCGCGCACTGGAGCGTGAACGCCGTCTGAAAAGCGTCGACTACGACTTGGAGACCGCCCGTCGCATTCAAAGCTCGATTCTTCCCGGAAGCCTGCCCAGCATTCGGGGTCTGGTGCTCGAAGCGCGTTACGAACCAATGACCGAGGTGGCGGGCGATTTCTACGACTTCATTGCGCTGGACGAGCACCGCCTGACGATCCTGGTTGCCGATGTCTCC
>Ga0105091_10000172_pt1 | contig 24901 bp, 25 predicted proteins | sample PPLLak1March2015_FD_87022 | JGI IMG/M metagenome (GOLD analysis project Ga0105091, IMG submission 87022) | Freshwater sediment microbial communities from Prairie Pothole Lake near Jamestown, North Dakota, USA - PPLs Lake P7 Core (1) Depth... | ecosystem: Environmental > Aquatic > Freshwater >... | reverse complement strand
TGATTAAAGAAAAACTAATTGACGAATTTTATTTGTTTATTAATCCTGTGGCAATCGGAAACGGTATGACCATATTTAAGGACTTGAACGAGATTCAAAAATACACTCTGATAGAATCAAAAGTGTTTGAATGCGGTAAAGATAGTTATCGATAGACCTAAAAACTTGTTAGACTGAGGTGTATATATCTAAACGAACAGCCAGGTTCTAGATAAATATCCTGATATCATCACGGCTGGGCTTTATGCCACTTTTTTTCCTATACTAACCAGTTGTACTAATTAGCTTAGTATGCAGTGGAGATTAGGGACAGGGATAGCGTAAAACATTACGTATCATGCTGATTAAGGTCTCATATTCGGATATCTAACTAAATACATAAAGCTCAGTTTGTCCCATTGTTATTGTGCGTAACTTGAACTGGACCCCGCATAGATTCAAGACTGAAGAAAGAAGAAGGCAGGTTGCTTTCCTTCTGTCCAAGTCTGTAACTGAGACTAAAATAGCAAAAGAGCTAAGAGCAGACCGATCAACCATCAGCATAGATGTCAAAGCGCTGAAGGGTATGTCTCAACGCTTCGGAGTTGATCAAATCATAGAACTATTAGAAGAAATGGGTCAACATGCGTACAGTGAACGAAAAACTCGTTAACTAAAGCGTGGCCAGCGAACGACTTTTCTAAATGGAGAGATAAGCTAGAGTATTCATGACCCATCTTACAAATGCACAAAAGGAGTCATTGAAGAAGGCTGTCTTAACGGCAACCGTTCAAAGGTTAACCATTGCAGAAACACAGCAGTATGTTAAGGAAAAGCTAGGTTTGGATATGTCAGTTGACTATTTATGGAAAGTGAAATCTAACCTCAAGAAGGCCTCACAAAATCAGCTAATGATATATCAGAAAGATAAGTTTGCGTACATAGAGCAAGCCTTCTTTGCACGTATTGCCGAACTTGAGAACAGCCAAGACATATTACGAAATATCATTACCAAGAATAAAGATAGACCAGAAGTGCAGATTAAAGCAGTTGCAGAACTTAACAATATCACAGTCTTGCTAAGGAAGATGTTCGAGATGCTGCCCTCAACGACAAGGATAGGAGTAGAAGCATTTCCTCTTACATTAACAGCATCAACACCTTTAGAAGCACTTCAGATGTCAGAATCATCATCCCTTGCTTCGGTAAATCTGGATGCAAACCATAGACGATAAATCAGATTAAAGTGACCTAGATATGCTACTGTATGCTAATAAACTAAATTTGCTTCCTTAGGCGTTGCTTAGGAACATGTACAAAACTCGGAAGGACAACCAGCGGCGCTTATCTGTTGCAGTAAGCCTAAGCATAATTATTCTTGTTATGGGTGTGTCAACAACACAATTAACGTCTATGGTAACGTTAAACGGTAATTCTTTAACTTCTAATGACGATTAACTTCTAATCATTGCTAGCATAATAATGGCCCATCCTAAAAAATATTGCAGCTCCAATGAAGCTGATAAATAAGCTACCATATGTAAACTAGAAGCAGTTCGCTGACAGATGTTGCCGAATTATTAGTGATTCATACGTGTATAGACCCGTTCTAATAAACATATATGTACTAGAGCTACGTGATTAATTCCATACCTAATTTATCCCTTGCATGTATAGCAAAAGATCATAGAGCATGTGACAATAGTAAGAGTACGTGTGAATGCGATTGCCATAGGTTTAAAGAAAGTTAACCAACAGTAAAATTAGTCGCGAAGCATAAAAAATTACCCATTAAAGAACTTCGTAAGTTGTAGGCAATCCTGATAAGGAAACGCTACCTCTCTTACACCAACCAACTCCTTAATACCTTATCTTCCATTTGAAAGGATTGTAACTAGCAGGTTGACCTGTCCATTCTGGACTAATGCTCAATTTCCTTCAGGCCAGTAAGCAACATCTAATTCATTAACTTCTCTCTTTGCACTGTCTTCCTGTTCGGCAGCTAATGTAGTCCGATCCTGATTCCAAAATAAATGAAAATGAGGTTGTAGTAAAGTTTTTGGATGTGAAAGTGGTATTAAAGGTGAATAATGTACTGAAATGAATGCTTTTGACAAGAGAAAACTTGTTCTGGATCAGCTTAAATGGTTAGCTGTCTATTTGGGAATTGCATTCGTTATCGCGATTCTACTTCCTTTTCCAATTGATTGGCTTGTTGCAATACCTATTTTTATATTGATTAATTTGTATAGAAGGAAGCTATTTTTTAGGAAGCTAAGTATGCATTTTAGGGATAAACCCACAAGCGCCAATCTGAAGGGAATCAGAGAATTCTTCAAATTAATTTCTCACAATCCATTTAGTCCTTCTGATGACGGTTATAGACGTATCATGTACTACTGCATGAAATGTGGCAATGAACACAATGAAATTGCATGCCCCAAATGTGGTTCGAAGATGAAAAGAATTGGCTGATTAAAGATCTTCCCAATCAAGCAATTTCTGCAAGGTCTCATATATCCACAGACTAGATCTATGCAAATGTAACTAGTCATATTACCTGTTTCCGCATCCCTGAATTATTCGCTCTAACAGCGATGTGTTGGAAGATTCATTTTTGCTCCGAGTTCCGAGTTCAATATACATATTAGAAAATGTCAATCTAACTGATATGAGTTAATAAAACTTAGACTAGGTTAGAGATATCTGCAATATATTTATCAGTACGAATGTAAATAAATACAATAACTGCAATAATCGAATGCCTAAACCTGTACCACACAACAGAATTCAAATAAAAGAAAGGAGAGAGAGTATTTTGATTCTTCTCACTAAGGGAAAGAAAGGTTATGAGATAGCTAAAGAATTAAGAGTTGATGCATCAACTGTGAGCAGAGATATTCAATACTTAATTTCCCAATCACATAATTATCTAAATACCTTAGCTAAGGAAACCCTTCCATTTATGTATCAAACCTCAATAGAGGGGATAAGAAACATACTCAAAGAATGCTGGAATATTTATACTACTGAGAATAACAATGATAATATCAATAATAAAGATATAACATGGTTTCATAAAATAGCAGCTCTTAAACTGGCAAAAGAATGTAATGAAGCGTTATTCAGGCTTACTGCCGATGGACCATCAGTAATGTATGTCAAGCTTTTAGAGGAGAGATTGGAGAGGATTGAAACTAGAGAGATCAATAGTTAATCTAGCCAAGAAACTTGATAAGCTCCATCCAGAATTTTCATCTTGTAACAGTACCGGCTTAAATCATTGGAAGGATAAACCCATCATACCGCTAGAAGAGTGGATCAAATTTAGAGATACGCCTAAAGCATTACATTATTTTCCTGATGATTTCGATCAGACATCGACATACATGGAGCTCCCATACTATCGGTATGAATTTGAACGCAAAAAGAGAAGGCTGGAGGGGAGAAGGCGGTCAGATGGATGGTTAAATGATGAAGTTAGATATGGACCGATCTGTCATGATTCGAGAGGTAATCTGACTGACGGATTGGGCAATCCAATTAAGGAAGGACATGTCGTAGAGGAGGAGGAGCAGGACAGAGATGAGGAACTCAGACTTAGACTCAAACTCAAACAAGAACAAGAAGACATACAAAAGTGGTATTCAGACTATATTCAACTAATGGAGCATACCAAGAATCCGAACTATATTTCTCATTGTGCTGATGCTGAGGCCCAAAGAATCTTTTGATGGCTTATTCGATGCATTATTCTGTCTCTGCTACAAAAAATACAGCCATTGCTTTGAAGATTGCATTAGCCAAAGCAAGAAAGATTCAAAGATCAGAGTAAGGAATGATATATCTTAATCTTCACCTGTATCTTGAGATGCTATTGGAATGCCAGTCCTTCTGCTAAATTCTTCGTTTAATAATGCTAACTCTTTTTCCAACCATTTAATATGTTCGTCTTCTAATTCCTTGTTTTCAATCCTATTCGTATTCACTTTTTCAATCGCATCAATATCTTCAATAAACCCATTAGTTAAAATGTCGTAATCAATATGTTCTGACACTATTTTGTCTACCTCTTCTGCTGCTGCGATTGTCCCTGCCTTTTCGGCCAACTCATTTAAGTGATTTAAGTTTGATAGTGCCACATATACTACCTTCTTAAGACTTAGGTTATAATCTGCTGTCTCGAATAATTCTTGAAAACTCGGAAGAACGAACGCATTCCAAAACCTTTCTGCTCCAACATATGCGATTACATTATCTATTTCTATGCGTCTACCATATTTGCCAGCAATTAGGAGTTCCCAATCCTCTTCAGGTATCAATTCATTATTGTGCATTTGCTCAGCAGTTGTAGCATGATTATTAGCGTGATAATCTACATCTACCTTCTTTTCACTTCCCTTGGGTTTTGGTAAATTTTCTACAACTTCATCTATTGGGACATTTAATCTCTCTAACGTATCAACTCTTATACCTATTCTAGTTATGTTAGGCACCTCTCTTGCCATAGCCCATCCGGAAAAATCATTATCTGTGAGTATTGCCATTCTAGCACCTTCCTTAGTTGCTAGTTCACAGAACTTTTTCGCATTGTCGGTCAAGAAACCCTTGGTATAGCATAATGCAAAACCATATTTATCCGCCCAATAAGTAAGAAGCTCAACAACTCCTTCCTTTTCTATTATTAGAATAAATGAGGCTATTCTCTTTATTCTTTCTAGTTGCTTGAATGATACATCATAAATTTGTCCTCTAAAGTAAATGTGAGCACGAGGTGCCTCAAATATTCCAAGGGCTCCTCGTTTCACTCCTATTTTGCCTGTTTTCATAAACTGACTACTTACAAGTTTTAACTCAGGCATCTCATCACAAATGGTTTTAACGAGACTCTGCAGATACTTTCTTTCCACATGTATCCCACGACGTTCTAGCTCTGGTCTGAATCGATATACTGGAGTGCTGGTGTTCCAGCTATCGGTATTCTTGATACTTGGCTCACTTAATACTTTTTTATATCGTTCTTCGACGAGATACTCAGCAAAGAGAGCTTTTGCTTCTAGTTTGTTACCGGCATCGTCTCGTCTTTCATTGCCTCCAGAACATAACTTAGAGAGCAAGTCAACGAGATTGTCATAGAATGGATTTAGGTCGATATCTGATTTCCCATAATCAGTGTGCTGTAATTTAGGACACCATAAGTTAACAAACACAATGCTTCTTTCCTTTTCTGGTTTACCATCCCCTCCGTAGGAATAACCACACTCTTTCAAAAGACTTCTTATGCCATACGCCTGCTTCTTGGCACCACTTTTTGTGATCCATTCAAGTGGATAGCCGTCGGAAAATGAATGGTAATGATTTGGAGCAGCATTAATTCCTTCACAATAGAGAAGGTAGTAAGGTAGACTGTATGTATGTATGACTGCAGCTTCTATTATGTAAGGGACGCAAGTACCAGTTGTACTCTCTGATATGTATGATTTATGACCGTAGTTGTCAGAATAATAACATCCAACCTTAGTCTTATACTTTAAATGCTTAGGATCATATCTGAGCTGACTAGCTCTCGCCATTAGAGCTTGTTCTCTGACCTTAATACTGAATGGCAGTAAATCTCTCTTTAATATGGATGGGGTCTGTAGGCGGTCCCATAGTACCACGCAATCTTAGAAATATGTCTCGTATCTTCTCTTCACTTTCTTGTTTTGGTAGTCGTTGTAATTCTTCTACAGGAACGAGAAGATCATCTTCCTTCTTAAGTGAACTTCCTTCCTTGAAATGATTTACGAGAATATCGTACAATATCATACTCTTATCCTCAATGCCGTAGATCAGATTTTCAAAAGTCGATAGATCGGTCCAATATATGCTCGTAAGTCGTTTACTGTTAGTATTGCTAATGGAGAGTTTCTGGGTTGCCGGTAATGTTACATGCCAGCGCTTATCGTCATCTTCTGTAATGGAGGTCACCACATCAAAATGAAATGTAATATGGGTATTGAGCAGCACATACTTTATGAGAACCTGCTTAATATGGGTTAAATCAATTATGTTATCATTATAAGGTAAATGTGTCTCAATCTCAGAGAGATTATCATTTAATACTGTCGTCTTTTTTATAATAGTACAGTAATTACGCCCCTCGATCTTATCTACAACGGCCCTTATCTCAAATTCTTCTTCGGCTCCATTTCTTATAATAAGTGGTTCATTCCATCCCTCTTTACCATTGTATTTTGAGCCTAAGGCGTACGGAATGCCCACTTCCTCTTTAAGGGCGTCACCTTGTAAACCTCGACTTAGCTTGAAAAGATTCCTCTTGCTAGAATGAAATCTATCCAGATCATCAAATATGGCATGGATTCGTTCCTCAGTAAATCCAATATCCTTTAAACCAAAGTTGGAGTTTCTTACCCTTATTACTAGATAATTCTGTTCTTTGTTGTACTTTACATATACAAAGATCTCTGGATTTCCATCGTATGAAGATTGAAAATTAACCTCAGAGAAATCTAATGCGTTGTCAATGTTTTCCTTTAATCCAAAAACTGCTAGTTCATCCTCAGTTGCTCCAGTTCGTTTACAGACTCCGGCAAGAGTGAAATAATCCATGTTGCTCCTCTCTGATGTGAATAGGTTATTGGAAGGTGAAGAAGGAGAAGGGGGGTCAGGACTTTTTGCCTTGAATTTACCATGGCTGCTAGATATCAAAATCGGTGACCCCCCTCATATCAACTCGTATCGGAGCTAACACTCCGTTCAATTACTTCCTGTGGAATTCGTGCCGAAAACTGATTCGTCTGAGGATTATATTCAACTGTAAGTGGAAGAAATTCAGGACCGAATTCGATCTCGGTCTTTCCCTTTATGATTTTCATTTCGTTAGATTTTGAATTTCTTAATTCTTTTTGTAATCGAATATACTTCTCTTTCCACATCAATCCTTCATTGGCTAATTCTTCAAATCGAGAGCACTTTGTTTGTAGGTCTCTGACTTGCGTTTGTAAAACTTTACCTATGTCCCCCGTGCCTTGCTCTGCTTGTCGTTGTATATCTGTCTTGATTTCTGTTGGTACATCTGAGCTCATATTACCTGCTTCATGCAAATAAGGATCTTTGTTATCAGGATTGTGTTCGTCACTGATGACGATGCTTTCGCCTGTAGATGATACTTCTATAGGAATCTTATTGTCATTTCGCGTATTGTTCGCGATTTGACTAGTAGATTGTTCCTTGTCTTCCTTCTTGTCTGGATATTTTTCTGCAAGAATCTTTTCAATATACCTTGTACTAATGTAATCTCCCAACTCACGAGCTAATATAGAGCGAAGCAATTCCTTGGGATATCGATGCTCTTCGAGAAGAGCGGCTAAATCAAGAATAATCTCTTTTTTACGCCTTGTCTCGTAAAATTTTTTGTGTTCTTCATATTCCTTGAGCTCATCGCGTGCTTTCTGAATGTATTCGGATATGTTTTCAGGTAAAGGCTTCTTTCCTCTTTCAAATTGCATTGGTTCTGACCTTTCCTCTTGCCCTGGATTGCTTGAGGCACCATTCTCCTTTACAGAATCATAAGCCCTATCACGCATAAAACCTTTATTCACCTCCAGACCACCGATCGTTGTTATGATTGATCTTCTGTTCAAGAGCGAGTGCTAAGGTAATCCTAGGATATTCTTGCCTTTCCAGCCTTATTCTCCTCCTGTGATCTTTCATAGTTTTACTGTAGACACGAATTATTGCATCCTGTGCTATTCCCCAAGTTGCAGAGAATCTTTCACCAGTGTACTCTACAGAAGCGTCAGCTCCGAAGTGCCACATAGTCACAATCCACTCCATATAATCAGGAATTTTAGAGAAGTTACTTGAATTGCCCCTACGACCCTGAGAAACTAAAGCTGATAGTCTTTCTCGAACAACAACGAGAGCATTCGTAAGCCGTATTATGCCTGTGATGTCAACAGCAATCGGACTATAGGAGCAGCCTACGATAACACTGACCGTATTTGTCTTGTGTACAACAACCTTTACATCAAGATTTTCTATCTGCCATACCGGTAGAAAGATGTCTTTGTTAATAGGATTAGTACAGCATTCATGAAGCAAAGGGTTGTTGATTTGAGAAACAATGACATGATAATATAATTCTGGAACATGGAACTTGAGTCGTATATCATGAACTGAATTCTTTTCTAGTGGTAAGTCTTTGATAATTCGATAAACTGGATTACTACTTAGTGTGACCACCATATGGTTATCTGTCATTGCTATTCTGCTAGCTTTACCAAATTTTACGCCTCTAAGTGTATAGAAAGCAATGTTAGACCTATATGAAATTTCGACCAAACCTTCTCGTACTAGACGTGAAATATTGTTTCGGAATGTGCCATGTGACATTTTAAATTCATGTCCATCAACTTCAAAATTCATAAAGTCTAGATACGAGAACGGCTTTCTTTCATCGTAAACTAAGTAATGAATATGTATTATCATGGCATCTATCAGGTCACTCAAGCTTCAAATATAGCGACTCTAACGCTTTCAAAATGGACTCCATGCAATGTCATTGTCATTGAAATGTCATCGAATATTGGTAAGAAATACTCTTGTCCTACATCATGAGTAAGTAATGTGAATTGTATATCACGGTTCTTGTTTTCCAAGTGCATTCATCCTGCCTTCATTATAATGATAGAGTCATTCTGTAAACGAACCTTTACAAAATCGCCTTTCCTTAAACCTAGACCTATTGCATACTGTTTTGGAAGAACTAAAGTTAGGCTTCTTTCTCCTGTTAATGCCTGAATGGTTCTTATCTCATACTCACGTGGCATAGTGATAAGTCATGTATTAGTAGACTATAAATTCGGGTGATACCACCCGAATCATTCAGGTGTACCCTGATGCATACAGATTGGAATTTGATTGAATATAGAAGGGAAAAAAAGAACTATCTTGATGAATACAGAAAAGAAAAGAAGAATGCAATCCTGGAAATCATAAGAATCTATGGCATGAGAGGTGGCGTATCGCATAATCAGCTATCAAAAGAGGTGAATCTTGATCCAAAGAACTTAGGGCCATATATAAAGGAGCTAATAAAAGAAGGATTGGTTAAAAAGGGTAAAGGCCTACGGGGTAAGTATTCTCCTACAGAAGAAGCGTTCGAAGATCAATTATTAAATGCATATCTTTTTGCAAATAACTTTAGAAGAACCATTTTACGAAAAGACCTCGTAGTTACAACCTACAAAAAAGTCGAATATATAATTCCTTTTCCATCTCGTTGTAGAGACTTTACCATTTATAGATACTATTTCGAGCCTAAATTTGATGAAAACAGCGAGCTAGAACATAGCCTGTTCGAATTTTCTAATAAAATCGGTGCTTTCGTAACATACTTTCTTATTCAGATTATGGATGCCAACAGAACTAAATTAACATCAAATAGATCAACTGATTTCTTACTTGAGGAAATGGTTCGTAAAGCTGTATCGACAATAATACCATATGCAATGTCTGTCTTTAGAGACTCGGTCTACAAGAGTGTTGGTGAATATCCTCTCACTTATGAAGATAAGATAAAATATCTGGAAAAAAGGCCTCGCTATATTCTCGAAAAAGATACAATCAATGAATTAAGGCGATCTTTTGTTCATATATATCCGTTAATGGCCTATGAACTTGAAAAAATAGACGAGAGATTATCAAATGAGCTGTCATCATTTAAAGAACATCTGAAATATATGCATAAGAAATGGAAAGAACAAGAAGTATGCAAGCACGAGTATAATGTGCCCGCAATGACTATTCATGGTTATTGTGGTAAGCAGTGTAATAAATGCTACTATATTACAAGAGTAAAAGACTCTATCTGTACAATTCTATCTGAATTTGAGAAGCTACTTGATGACGGATACAACATTGAGGAAATCAAACCCTCAGAATTTAATACAGCAGCAAAAATAAACAGTTTAGAAGTGATCTTCATATCATATCAAGGAGAAAAGAAATCTATCAAAGGAGTAGGAGAAGAAGCATATACACTAAGACAGTTTATTAGAAGTTTGCAAAATAACCGCGTATCAAGTTAAATAAGGTGTGCTCTCAGAACTAATGGTAAATGGCGGCAACTCTTACGAGGTTTACCATGCGTAGTGTATTCCACGCGCTTAATGCGCTTTGGATGTATGGATTCCATGGTTTTTTTAAGAGCTGTTGTATTTTGTTTTTGTCTTCTACGGGTACGTTCTCGTCGTTTAATAAGCTTGGAAACATCTTCGTTTTGTACCTATTATATATTCTGTTAAGCGAAACTTCAGCCATTTTTCGACAAAATGCGGCTCTGTTTTTACTGGGTATAAGATACGCATTGGAATTCCCAGGTTGTGGATGATTATTCAACCAGTCTTTTACGAATGGGATAGAACTGAAAAGCGGAACTGTTCTAGATCCTGTTTTTCCATAGACAGATATCTCGGCGTAAGCCTTGTCTCCAGCAAACTTAAAGTTGATTTCTCTGACTCTCAGCTTCAGAATCTCACTCGGTCTAGCTGATGTATCTCGTGCAATGGTGTGATAGCATTGAATTCTCTTATCAGAACAATATTTCAAAAATATACGATCATCTTCTGGACTCCATAAGTCATCAGGTTTGTAAATTGATTGCTCTTTTCTCTTTAATGAGGAGATACCACGCATAACTTCTGGGATTGGTCTTTTTATAGCCTCTTCGGTAGGATAATATAGCCATTTAAAAAATTTCAAAAATAGTTGTCGTTTAAGATTGTAAGTTCCAATCCATTTGTGTGCGGGATCAGCATCTTCAGTTTTTCGTAAACTGTCAAGATAGTTTATGATATCGGATCTTGTAAGCTGATTAAAACTCTTATTCCTAAAATACCTCGAAAGAATAATTAAACATGTAACCGTCGTTCTTCTGTAGCCATCAGATAAATTTTCAGACTTCTGATCTTGGATATATTTTGCAATTTTAATAGCATTTTTTATAGATATCATTTGTGTAAATTGTTTATGTATATATTTATGAAATCCATTGGTAACGACTTCTATATCTTGATTGGTTAATTGCATTTAATATGAGGCATGTATGATGCCATATAATCTATTCCATTATGATAGAATTTAGTAATCTATTTTATCGTATACGTCAGATGTAGAGCATGTTAGTCCACTTAATTCGTAATATAGTCGTCTTAAATACAACATATAAGATTGTACATAAATATATTGCTAGGAAGAATAAAATGGATGCTAGTTTTGATGCATCTACATTCGTATCTGTTCCTGAACACTAATAGCTAAGAAAAAATCTTACGGGTTACTGGTGATCTTGTACATAAGTTTAGAACAGAGACATTAACTTCATTTTTTATTTGTCATTGATTCATTTTTGATCTGCTGTTGGCCAATAGTGATTGTATATACTTCTAACCATTTTTTAGTCAATCTTATCTACATAATATATAAACTTCAATAATTTTTCTAATTTATTAAGAATAAAATGAATCTTTAAAGCGTTTGTCGTGCTGATTAATTATAATGACAAGAAGTTTCAATGATTGGTGGAGCACTATTCCGTCTGATCTAAAAGAGAAAGCACGCAAAGGCGATGAGAATAATAAGCCACTATTAAACCAAGTTAATTATGCTCTTCTACATCTACAGCTAGCAGGCAATTATGAAGCCAAGCCATCTCACGAAGAACTCAGAACCTGGTTACATAGCGGTCAGGTTGATGTTGTCAGAATAAAGTAAGCAATACATTGGTAACAAAAATACCTTGATGAAAGAAGGTAAATAGAATTGGATACTGAAGAGGATATCGAAAGAGCAGCCGAACAGATTATGAAAGATGTAGGTGGATCCAAGCTTGATGCATTAAATATACTTCTCGGTAAGTATCAAAGTCAAAGGCGTTTAGAATAAGCCGTGCGAGCTCAAACAATTATCCGTAGGGAACCAGACAAAGTAGAAGACTACGGACATGGCTTTCGACAAGATATGTAGTTTATTTATCAAGTCTTTGGGAATCCACATATTAGCCAACTGGAGTCTGGTTTGACATTCTATTTCGTCATCTTAAAGAGAAATACGTCTTGGTTGAGGGAGAGGATGTGTCATAAGTTTATGCGTGGAAGGAAAGCAATGAAATGTTGCAAGCTTGGAGAGCTTACATGAATTGGAAGACTAGTAATACAAACGACCTTATAGCTATGCAAACACAAACAAAGTGCTAGGTTAGCAGATTAATAGAAATGGATTGAAAATTGGCATGAGTATTACATTGAAAGAAGATTTAGGTCAAATTGCATCAACGCTATATGAAATATTTCAGACCGTTCCTTTCAAACGAGATTATGATACAGCATTTGGTAGAGTATGTAATATTCTTCGAAAGTACGGGATAGATGAGAATCCAAGGAATTTACGTTTTAGATTTATACTTTGCATGCAAGAATTCTTTGATTCAATTCCAGAAGATAATTGGAGGTTAAAAGATCCTAATTTCCTAAAGCAAGCAGATGAAGCTGGAATTAGTAAGTTTATCGAATGGGTCATAGAACAAGTTAGTTAAATAGTTGACAGGCAAGTTAAGCTGACTGCCTAATATCACCAGAACATAAATCAGAGATCGACTTTCATATTTCAAAAGCCAATCGAATTAACATGCAATCAAATGAAGGCTTTGCAGTATGGTCAAATAGCGAATCGACAATACTATCTGATTTATCTATTTTTGAAAATCTTTGAATCGAATTAAAATCTAATCAAGTATAGTGTACTGTCATAACACATCAAACAGCGTATCTCTAATATACTACTACTTCCTTCTTTTTTTGACTTTGGTACTCTTAAGTAACTTGCTTCTTTTAGATCTAGATTTAACAGCAGCAGTAGTAGAAGGAGCTTGTTTTCTAAACTTTGTTCTTGTTCTTGTTCTTGTTATAGAAGCTGTTCTTATTCTTCGAATGTCATTTTGAATTCGTGCTACTTGTTTTTGCAGCTGATTGATTTGAGATTTAATCTGTTTTATGGATTGGAATTGTATCCGGTCTATTCCTATTCCTTCTGCCGGCTTGGTCTGCTTCTGTTTCTGTAAAGATTGAATCATCAATGTCATTTTATTAATCTGATTTCCATGTTTCTCTACTTGCTTTGATATATTTGATAAATAAGAAGTTATTCGCCTCTTGTGTTTACTTTTGCTAATTCTAGATTCCTCATATACATGTTCTATTGTTCTATTCTGTTCTTTTTCTTCTCGTGGTTCTGCATAGAATACTTCTCCTATCAAATTCTGATTATCAGTCACATCAATTGAAGTAGGTCCACCTTCGCTTTCCTCAAACAATCTGTCCATCCTGTCAGTCGTAATAATGACTTCCCCCTTTTTCTTCCAACATATACTATTCTAAGTCATTATCATATTTATCTTAGATACAACATGGAACTGCTACTACTACTACTACTACTTCATCACCTAGCAACAACTATTTGAGTTCAAGTTCATTATCATCTGCATGTAAAGTATTTACAGCGAAATCAGAGTTGGTGTTTGGCTTCAAGTTTGATATGGGATTATTTCTTCCATCACTGGGCTAGATGTAATTATCTTCCTCGGTACCTATCCTAGTAGCTGTCAAGATTGTTGTGGAATTCTCAAATTTTGGTAAAGGTACAATTCCATCTGAAAATACAAAGATCAGTAAGACTGATATTTGAAAAGAATAAATTATAATTCTGTCCAACTCTCCTATTCATTTACTTAACGGCAAAGTGAACGAAAAAGTGGCGCCTTTTCCATCTGAATTATTCTCTGCCCAAATTCTACCACCGTGAGCCTCTACTATTCCTTTGGAAATAAACAGTCCGAGTCCAGTTCCCCTATCCGACCTGGTAGCGAATTTTGTAAACAGCCTTGGTAGAATTTCGGGATGTATGCCCGCTCCTGTATCTCTTATTCTAATAATGACTTCATCAATATTATTATTCATGTTAGATCTTATGTTAGTACTGATTGCTATAGTCCCTTTTTGAGTAAATTTTATGGCATTGCTAAGCAAGTTTGCTATAACTTCATATAGTCTTACCTTGTCTGCATGTACGTATATAGGATTATTTTCACCTAGTTCCACCAATAATATTCTCACGGTGCGAAGGCGAGGGAATTGGTTTTCAAAATCTTTTTTTACATTCGCAATCTTTTCATTTATGTTAACTGTTTCCTTTCTTAACTTTAGTGTTTGGCTTTCAATTCGTGTTACATCCAATAGATTGGTAGCGAGCTTTTGAAGCCTTTCTGCATTCCTTTTTATTGCTTCGACTTCCTCACTTTTTTTACAAGAATCTTCCAAAAGTTCAGCATACCCTAAAATCGATTGGGTTGGTGTTTTCATTTCGTGACTAGCGATATTGATGAATTCATTTTGCATCTTGTCATGGGCTTTTAGTTGTTCATATAATGCTACTTGCTTCCATAAACTCTCAAAGATTGAAAAGTAGGACACAACAGTTGGTTTGCTGCTAGAATAAGTAGCTAATCCCAAAGCCTCAGCAAAATTCTCTTTGGAATCATCCTTTTTTTCAAATACTAGAGATTCCTTTTTATCAACTACCACTATGGTAACTGTACTTACTGCAAATTCACCAGGAGAACGGAATTCGAAATTCTGTTTTCTCTCTATTCCTTCTTTACCTTCAGGAGCTGCCATGTCTCCTAGATTATTCTTTATTAAAGGATCAGCTGGAACTAGAATTTTAATATTTACAGCACGTTCGGTTGCTCCCTGTTTTAATAATTGAATTATTCCTAAACGTTGTTCACGGAGAAAGGCGTTAACTGTTGGAAGTAATAGTAATACTTCATGTTCGGCTGATTTTATCATATTAATAAACAATGTCTGTACGAATAGCGGATTCTGAATTAATTCCGTCTTTCCTAGTATGACCTCTTCCTCTTTTCTCTTGTTCATAGGTGGAGGAACATCGTAAGAAATCCCCAAGCTATTAATTCAGATTAGAATACAAACTATATAAAGTAACTTTAGACCTTCAGCTGCACTATATCATGATATCTGCATAAGGCTAATTAGCTAGTTAATTCCTAAGTACCCTAAGAAAATGACATTATATTGCAAATCACAGTTATTGTGCGAATACTCACAGTACTATGATAATGATAAAGAAGCATTATTCTCTTCTCCTTTTTTTTATTTACCTGGTCATAAACTCTTATATAGCTCCGTTTCTTCGAGCTTCGAGCAAATCAATTTTCATAAGTCGGTTGCCACAACTACCAATAATGCCGCGCAATTTAGTGATTCGATTACTACCAATAATGAACATATTTTACTAGTTGATGACGAAGAAGACATCGCAAGGCTATTTAAAAGAGCTCTTGAACGCGCGGGTTTTGTTGTGGATGTATATAATGACCCCTTACAATCATTATCCAATTATAGGGCAGGAATATACGACTTATTATTGCTCGACATTAAAATGCCAGTGATAAATGGATTTGAATTGTATAAGAGAATTAGACAAATTGATGATAAAAGCAAGGTATGTTTTATGACTGCCTTTGAAGAGTACTATGATGAATTCAGAAAAATATTCCCAGATTTAAAGAACAAGGAATGCTTTATTAGAAAACCAATAAGTATGAACGACTTGATCAAATCTGTTAAATCGCACCTGGATTATAGCTGAATTACTCCTGGACTACACGACACGACTAAGATATCAGCTACAGCATTCGATAACAGTACCATTTAATATAATAATATGGTCATTAGACCAATTCTAAAACGTGATAGCGTTAAATCTATTAATGCATTCTTACAAATATTGTCAATCAAAAGAAGAACCGCAATAGCAATTGCCTCTACCACAATGACTTTCATTGTCAATAGGTATATAATAATAAAAGGCAAGGAGAAGAATTGTAGTACCAGATTATGAACCCAAATATGTAAGAAGGTATTACTAGTCCATTAAGTCACGACAATCGCTACTCGCTATGCTTTTCGTAAGTCACTGATTATATCATGAATCAACTAGTTGCTCTTCCCTGCAGAAACTCGTCGAACTTCCGGAAATAATCGAAGAAAAGATTGGATCACACATAGAAGGAGTAGAGATTGCAACTAACGTAACTGATCTATTATGTGTTGCGGATCGGCTTGATGAAATTGAATTTATAAGTTGGACAGCAATATCAAATCAATTTTAGATCCAAATTACGAACTAATGAGTACAACTAACACCAAAAATGCGATTAGAGCTAATCGATACTATTGAATTTGAAAGTATACTACAACGCAGAATTCAAGAGCTATATTTGAAACTGAAGAACCAAACAACCATTGAGTTTGATGCACTAACAAATGAGAGAGATATGCTTGAAAGTATTTTGGTCGCCTGTCAGATTCTGAATACGGAGACAAAGTACGATCCATGGAGATTGCAGAAGCCAGCCATAATTTTCGGCAGGCAAATTGTTTAAGGAAACATCTAGATGGCAATCACCATAATAGTATGACATGTAACTGAATTCTGAGAAAAGCTCCATGACATCTTTGCATCTTGGGCATTCGATTTCAAAATCCAATTGATCTACTAATACATTTTCTTTTTGTTCTTGTAATTTAGATTCTCAAGTCTGAAGTACCTGATTATTTCTCTTTCTTTGTCGACTGGTACTCTTAGACATACTCATTAATATACAAAATATACTATAAAGCTTTACGAATATCTCTATGACTTGAGAAGTGTATTGAGGCATACTACACTACTCTGTCCAGTTGGAAGTGGTGCACATCAATGTGAAATAGATGATCCAACCATTACGTCGCTGGACGTTCAGTATTCAAAGGGAACGACAACTGAAATGGTGGCAGGGTGTGTTGGCCAGTATTCGAGCCGGGAAAACCAAATTATAACTGAGTACGATTTACATTTCTTATTTTAAAGGTTTTTATATTGGACATCACTCCAGCTTGCTTTCATATACTTGAGTCTAATCAATAATACTAGTAATCCTGAAAGAAAAAAGAAAACAATTATGATTTGTGATAATGAACGGGATGTGCTTCATTTATTTGGACTAGTGTTAGAGTCAAGATATAATGTAATAACGGTGGATTCTGGTGAGGAATGTATCGAGAAATATACCGAAGAAACGTGCCGTGGTAACAAGATACATCTCATACTTTTGGATTATAAATTGGATAGCATGTGGGGTGATTCTCTGTTGCTCGCAAAATAAATGAATATAACGGAACTAACATAATTCTCATCTCAGCTTATGATGTAGATCATTCACTTGTGACAGAATTAGAAAACGGTAATTATATATTAAAATACGTGAGAAAACCAGTCGCGAATGATTTCTTAACTGATCTAGTGGCCGAGATCGTACGTTAAAAAATTGATCCAAGATCGAATATTTCCACTTATAAGAGTCACATTGATCTCATGACAGTTACAATAAATAAGATCGACACCCATCTTGCTGAATAGCTAATAAATATTGTTGTGCCTTATAGCAAGTTGATTGTTCCTACGGATTATCATTGGTCTTATCAGATCTGACTCGATCATAATTGGAACTAATATAGCCGGACTTGGCCTGAATGTTACTTTACTGGTTATGAAACATAGATACAATAAGATGCAAACTATTGCTGTAAAGACGACATAAACTGCTGCTGACCAACATCTCGCGTTTCTATAACAGTAAAATTATCTGCCCCATAGTATTTCACTAATGCAAATCAAACTTTTGAGAAACTCTTCCCCTCCGGTGTGTTAAGACTAGTTCGTCAAAAGAATTCTTAACTACCAAACATACATATTTCAAAGCTTCTATCCAGTTTATACAGCTGTGGATCCTATCAAATCTTATATAGTATGCTTATGATACCAAATATACATAAAATGTACTGTATGCTAAGAATACTAGATAAACAATCGTGGTCTAAGCCATGAAGATTAATAATGCTGAAACTACGCGCAAACTATTGAATACATTAAAAGACGGCAAAGAAAGAACCTTGGAAGATATCATCAGACTGCTAATGGATGAACACAAAAGAAAACGATAATGAGTACCCTCGCATTTAGGTGATCTTCACTAGTTACGAATATGGTCTATGAATAGCGACTTATAATTGACCTTGCATAGAATCTGAACCAGTATGCATCAGGAGCTACAGATCCATTTTCCTTATCCCTTAATACTAGATAGATGAGTTCACTCTTTGGAACAAGGTCTACCTTCAGAATATAAATCTCATACAAAGCCTGCATTCATTCAAAGAACCATCTATTGACTGTTATTCATTGATATACACTATACTATATTTAGAGCTAGTCTTAACACGAAAGTAAAAAAGGGTTATTGTCAGCAGACTATAATTGATATTAGTAATTCAGCAAAAATTAATTATCATATTGCTGCTAGCCTGGAACAAAATCCCATTACCCCACCAAACAGCATATGCAATGCGAGTGAACCTACGATAATTACATCTGACAATTGAATCAGCTGATTAGCTACTGACGAATCCAGATTGCCTGGACTCAAGCCATTAGCCATACTCGAAAGTGCAGGTTGTATGACATAATAATGCATTGGTAGAAATAGTACGCTCCATACTATTACTCCAGCAATTGCCTGTACCAATTCCTTTAGGCATGGAGCTTATACGAAATATTCTGACATGTTCTGATACATAGTTGTAAATCATTGAAATGATTACAGCCGTTATCATGAATAGAAGAAAGCCTACATACATTGCATAGGCAGAATTGACTCCAAAGACTATTCCGACTGTTTTATAGAAAAGTGCCCGGAGGAACGTTTAGTTGAGAATCAACAGCTAAAAATAATCCAAATATTGCCCAAGCTGCTGTTAGACCAGCTATTATACCTGATGGTCTTCTAATATTAAATGTCCTTAATGATTTAGAGAGCATTTCTATATAGATATGTATGTAAATACGAATATTTAGACCTAAGCAATCAGTTTTTTATATAATAAACATCATTTTACAAAATAAATAATAGAATTCAACGACTAATGCATATTTGTAAAAAATTATAAATGATAGGAGGCGAGAATCAGTATCAGACTCCTTTCATCTTTCGTCTATATGATTGGTTCCATTAATGACTAGCTTAGATAAATGAACCCGAATCCGTAAACCCAGATCTAGATTCAAGCCACGAATAAAGCTCTGCCAATACATAATCAGGTATAGGTCCAGCTTCAGTAAACCATTGAGAGGATGGGTAAAATCCATATCCTGGATTTGGATGTGATGAGGGTATGTCTTAGCAGTGTAAGCAGGAAAAGTAAGCTGAACGTTAGTATTAATTCCATTCCCTAAATCGATAACCAAATTTCTATGTATTGCGACATTTTGACTTTGTATAATCTTGAAACTAATGTTTATAGTAATAATAAGGATAAACTATTCGCTAGTGCTAACCTTGATTCTATAGTAACAGCTTTAATAAAGCTTTGATGATCATCTAACATCCATAGTAGATATGGATCTGAATCGAGAAAAATCACTAATAGCCATAAGATGCAATAAAACGATATATCCTTGTGAGATTTGGCCACCACAAATCTTAGTCTATATGTGAACAGTTTGGCGTGGATATGTTAGCAATCTATGGTTTGATTGGCGGTCTAGTGTCAACAGCCATGATGACATTAACAGAGATTCTCCCATGGCGGAAGTGGCGTTTATATGGTGTCTTTGAATGGCACGAAAACCAGGTAATAACAAGAAAATTGTTTAGCAATTCAAATGATAAAAAGGAGCCAATCCATTTCAAAGGGATCTTTTTCTTTCACTTCCTAAACGGTACTCTTGCAGGGATCGCTTTTCCATTCATTATTACTTCTCTTTTCCCATCTTTTATTAATGATATCGTATCATTACTTTTAATAGGGATACTATATGGTTTTATAGTTTGGATTGTCACACTAATACCGATACATAAGCCAATCACAGGACTGTCTCCTTGGAACCATCCATTGGGAAGATGGCCAGCTGTTGCAAGTTTGGGAGGACATATAGTGTATGGATTTATCCTTGGCCTTATCATATTCGCATTCTTTAACATCTTCTAATATACAAAACAATTAGATTTAATGTGTCATATTATTAACACAAAATTCTTCCTTATCTGAGTTGATTTATACTATAGAATATATACAATGAATAATAAAAAATAATTGTCAAAAACTGATTGAATTCCTTTTGAGATGCAATTCAGTGTCTGTCCGGCATACTGGGATCAGTTTTTAATTCTTTTTTTTAGACTTATTAAAATAATCTTTGTTGTCACCACTTTTAAGGATAGATAAAAATTAAGATCTATTCAATTTTGCTTCTTGACACGAAGCTAATATAGAAACAAATTTGTCATAACGAGGCAATATCAGCGAGTTCGAACTAGGGCTGCAGCTGCTATAAGTATTCCAGCTGCTCCTACACCAATGGCAGTTATAGCTAACATATACGATCTATCTGCGATGTCTTTAACATCTTGAATCCCTTCTTGTATGTTTGAATTACTTTCAGCTAAGGTCCCAATATCGTCTCTAATATTGTTTATATCATTTGTGATCTGGTTTAGAATGTTAGATATCTGACCATTAAGAAGATTGGCATTGGCAGCACCATTACTAGAACCACTATTACCACTGTTGACTTCTGGAAATGATATCTTCTGTGTACTTTCGACATCTTCAATCTGCGTCTCGTCGCTTATTGGCTGATTTTGAATCGTACCGTTTAGCGCTAGACTGTAAGAGCCAATTCTTGTTGGAAGTATTTTTGCTTCATACCATCCTTCTTGTTCTTGCGAAGGGACAAAATCAAGAGACTTTGTTACGCCTCCGTATTTTACTATGATGTTCATATCGGCCAAAGCATTTCTCACTGGAATAGCACTACTATTTCCAAGGTCAGACTCTCTGGTTACTCCTACAACAATGTCATTAATTTCGTCCACCAATGGTGGTTCTTGATCCCATCCAGCTTGAATTGTGATATTACCATATTCATTTGATACGTGCGCCCATACTTTTTGGAAGGGGCTATTTATTACATTATCAATGATAAAATTTTTAGCAACAATAATTGTCATCAAATACACAAACAGCATAATGAATAAAGAAATTGATCTATGCACTTTCCTACTGTATCTCATATCTAGTAATATTGATATACCTTTTACATCAATAATATATAGCTATGCTATACTTTATTAGTATGATACTCTGACAAAGATTGTGCAGGCTTTACGAGGGAAACCTAGTAGAAACGCAGACATAATCAATGAATATACAATTGCGATGCAGACAGAGATCAATATAAGTAAAGGTTACAAAACTCTTAACACAGGGATTCTAAGTAAATTATCACAATTTCACAAAGACAAACCTTTTGCAAACATGAAAAGAGAGGATATTATTACATACATAAATTCATTGAGAAAACCAGACGCACAAGATCAAATGCACAAATGGATAGGAACCTATAATCTGTATCTTAAGTGTATTAAAAAATTCTTTAGATGGTTTTATAATCCAGCATTAGAACCTAAACAGAGACCTAAACCACCAATAGTACAGAATATACCAAATTTGAAAAGAAAAGAGATCTCTATATACAAACCGTCTGACCTCTGGACTTTGGAAGACGACCTATTATTCTTAAAATGGTGTCCTAGCACAAGGGATAAGTGTTATCATGCTATTAGTAGAGACTTATCTGCAAGACCTCACGAAATTCTTGGTTTGAAACTAAAAGATATTGTGTTCAAGAGTGCTGGTTCTAAGCAATATGCAGAAGTCATTGTGAATGGTAAAACAGGAATTAGGTATCTACCACTAATCGATAGTATTCCATACATTAAGGAATGGTCTGACCAGCCTCCACAGAGAAATAACCCGGAAGCATATTTTATTTGTAGTTTCGACAGAAAAAAATTTGCCAAACAATTGAGCCTTAAGGGCTTACAATTTATATACAAACATTATAAGAAAAATTATTTTCCTAGATTACTAAGAGACTCAACAATATCCAATGAAGATAAACGCAAGATTGAAGATCTGTTAAAGAAACCATGGAACCTTTACATTAGAGTTGCATTAATCACTAGGAACATAAACACAGTTACTTCTATAGAATCAATCGCAAGCTCTCACATACTCCCTTATTACTTTATTTTCTTGATTATTGTACGTTGAAAGGAACTGATAAGAACATAGAGTCCAAACTATCAGAGAGGAAGCAGGAAATACATGTGCCAAGGCAAAAAGATGCTATGAATGCAGACGCTATTTCAGCTCTTTCTGATCAGATTGAATAGGTCATGAAAGTGTTCGAGTTGTTAAAGCATAAGGTGTAACAGTTAATTTTCAGCAAGTTATGTGGGCCAGAAATAATCTAGTAATTCTGTCAATTTGAAGAAACATTAGAGAAAAGATAATGGTACCTATCATCCAACACAAATCTTTTTCAAGAATACGAAACCACCAATCTCCTACACCAACTTATCCCGGATTTCTTTCTTCTCCAAAGTGCTATATACATGAAAACTATTGTGGGTCTTACATTTTTCACAGCCTCTATTCAAATGCTCTTTAGAGAATATTTCTTTTCTAAACTCATGATAATTAACAACAATTGGATAATGGGCGGAACAAGTATGGTTAATGCATACACCATATAATACAATTTTGTGGCAGTCTTGAATGTTATGAACCCAAGCCTCTTCCCAATCTCTTGGCGGTTGATAGAGATGAAATCTACTTTCAATTTCGCATTTTTCATGATACATTATTATCCTTCGAGCATCCTCAGCTAGTTCATTTAATGTTTCCATGTAAATATTGAAAAATTTATTTCTATTATGACCTTTTTCAAGGTGAAAATAAACGGTCCACCTGAGAGCTTCATCCATATACTTTATAGGAATATCGCTTTGCAGAATCTTGATTAAAAGAACAGCTACACTTTCGGAAAATCCTTTGTCCTTAGCTTTACTATATATCTTTAATAGAAAATCAGTTACGTGCGAGTTATGTCTGGAGAATAACTCATAAACTAGCTCGAAAAGTTTGTCTTCTATCAGTTTTCTTTGCTCTTTCTTTTTGTAGTTGGTATAATATGAAGAAAGTAGTGCTGCAATTTTCCCTTCAATTGAAAAGGCATAAAGTGGTGTTTGCAGCTCATTTTTTTTGCATTTGATTCTTCCGATTCTCTAGTAATACTTGGTGTCCTTCTCAAAAATATCACTTAGTAAGTGTACTATACTTCTTGATACTTAATAGAGTTTTCATAAAATAGGCTATTATGGAAACTAACGATCCTGATAAAAATACCGAAAATGGACAAAGTTTCGAATATAGAAAAATACAGACAATACTAGGTGACGTTTCCTTTAGCCTAGTTCTACCAAAACAATATGCCATAGATTTAGGATTAAGGAAAGGTGACTTCGTGAAGGTTCGTTTACAGAATGACTCTATCGTCATAATGAAGGCAGGATGATATCACGATGACCAGAGGGTACAAGAAATATAGCGAGCTATTTTACCAATATATGAACTATGATGAGGAAGTTCACGATAAGGACACATCACAGGCTGAAACAGACAGCTATTTCGAAAATATAAGAAATGAAGCTACAAAGCTATTGGAAAAAGTAACTGATGACGAATTGAGAAAAAGAATAGAAAAATTAATTGAGTACTGTAATGATTCATCTTATTCTCACAGGATCTACATCGAAAATAAGCAGTTGATAATTCTAGAAACCAAAGACACTGGAAAGAAATACGTAATGATCACGGCGGATAGGATTGGGGATAGTTCGTATATAGATGCTTGCGAGTATATAGATGATGTAGTAAAGAAAGGGAAGGAAGTGCTGTCAAATGATTATCTCGTTAAAATCAAAGTTAATCTTCCAACTGCAATTAAAGCTCATCAGCTCTTAGACCAAGTGAGGCGCGACAATGGGAATTCTACTCTGCTTTATGGTCGTAAAGAGGTGTATACGAGTTGGGTTGTAGAATGATGTCTCTACATGAAGGCACCAGTCAGTTAGGGCAGACAAGCTGTATTACTATTGAGTAATTCAAAATTCTTTGTGTAAATAGAATTGACAAATTGGAGTAGAGTGAGTATTAAGGGACTAAGTAAGAAAGCTCAAGCAAATATACTACATAATGCCATACCTCTCACGCTCGGTGATGAATTCCTTATTCTCAAATCGGAAAAAACGGGATCAGAGAGAATACGTGATATTGTATTACTCCTGTTAAAGAATCACAATTTAGTATCCAGCAATGTTCAATGACACGTCAGTGACAATGACAGGTTACTTGGTACTTTGTATTGGAAGCATAAGAGGATCGGCATTGAGCCTTGAGTGAACTGATAGATGCCATGATAATGCATATCTATCATTTAGTTCATGACGAAAGAAGGCCGTTCTCATATTTAGACTTCATGAAATTTAAGGTTGATGAGCTGGAATACCGGATGACCCACGGTACGTTCCGAAATAATATCTCTTCTTTAATGAAAGAGGGCTTAGTCGAAGTTTCATACAGGTCTCATATTACTTTCTATACTCTCAGAGGGGTAAGATTTGATAAAGCTAGTAGAATTACAATGACAGGTAACCATACGGGGGTAGCTAGCTTTCCAATATCATTATCGCCAGCAGAATCATTGCATGTATCTATTTCAACTAATCCATTATACAGGATTCTCAAAGATCTTCCATTAGACCAGAGCTCGGTCCATGATATCCACTTAAGATTTGTAAGTCCACAAATCTATGCTATCATATATTCGTCTA
>Ga0105091_10000171_pt1 | contig 24933 bp, 20 predicted proteins | sample PPLLak1March2015_FD_87022 | JGI IMG/M metagenome (GOLD analysis project Ga0105091, IMG submission 87022) | Freshwater sediment microbial communities from Prairie Pothole Lake near Jamestown, North Dakota, USA - PPLs Lake P7 Core (1) Depth... | ecosystem: Environmental > Aquatic > Freshwater >... | reverse complement strand
AGTTCCTTTCGGACCATCCTGATTTGTAAAATTTTTAAGCGGAATTCGAATCCCCTGCCCATTATCATATTCATTTCGCAACCACTCCATAGCATTTGCATTATCTGCCTCATGATTGCCGATTATGGGGTACCATACTGCTGATGGCCCGAAATATTCATCTATGACCTGCCGGTTTGCCGCAATCCCCGGGCTGATATCACCCACAGTAACATGAAATGCGCCTTCTCCTTGGCAAATATCCTTAATAGACCGGCACACTTCTTTAAATCCTTCAGTTTTTTGCCGCTGGTCCGCTGTTACTGTAAAATGAAGACTCTTTGCAAATAAACTCTGTGAAAAAAAAGTTACAAAAATTACCGCCGCGGCTATCGTTTTTTTCATTTTTTTCTGTTCCGTTTAAAGTAGAAATTATTTGAAAATCCTTCTTATAATAGAGCATTTTGGGATTTTTGTTCAATTATATGTGTTATAATACCATCTTCTGCTGAGAATCTAAGCGTATGAAGTCTGTAAAAAAACAAGTTGACCAATCTATCTTATCTGTTTATACTCTTTCGATTTTTTGGCCTGTTCTCCGAAGCGATAAGGCTTTGTAAATGACTTTTAGGCTTTATCGGGGAGAAGTAAAAAAATTGGAGACATTATGACCGGTAAAGCAAACGACATCTTAAAAGAAAAAATTAAAGGAAAACATTACGACCGGCTGGTTGCTGTTGACCACCCCAGGATGCATCATTTCATCGCGGATGCCATTGAGTTGACAAACCCTTCTTCGGTTTATGTCTGCACCGATTCACCGGATGACATTGCTCATATCCGTTCACTTGCGGTAAAAAACGGCGAGGAAATCCCTCTCGATTTATCCGGCCATACCTGCCACTTCGATGGCATTAATGACCAGGGCCGCGATACCTTCAGCACAAGATACCTTCTTCCTGCCGGCTCAACACTCGGCGAGTCATTGAAATCAGTCGAAAAACAGGCCGGCACCAAAGAAATCCGTGAGCTTTTGAAAAATGCTATGGCCGGCAGAGAAATGATTATTTGTTTCTGGACACTCGGTCCAACCTGTTCAGATTTCACTATTCCATGTCTCCAGATTACAGATTCACCTTATGTCGTTCACAGTGAATCCCTGCTCTATCGTCCCGGCTATGAACAATTCAAAAAACTCGGTGAAGGGCACGGCTTCTTCAGGTTCCTACATTCCGAAGGCGAGCTCGAAAACGGCATCAGCAAAAATTATAATTCGCGCCGGGTCTATATCGACCTCGAAGAAGAATTAGTTTACTCGGTAAATACTCAATACGGCGGCAACACCATGGGCCTCAAAAAACTCGCCCTTCGGCTGGCAATTCAGAAGGCCTCGCGCGAGGGATGGCTTGCCGAGCACATGTTTGTCATGGGTGTCCACGGCCCTCAAAAAAGGGTAACCTATTTCACTGGCGCGTTTCCATCCGCCTGCGGCAAGACCTCAACTTCTATGCTTCCCGGCCAGACTATAGTAGGCGATGATATAGCGTATTTTCGCGAGAAAAATGGCGTTATGCGATGCGTAAACGTCGAAAAAGGCATATTCGGAATCATTCAGGATGTCAATCCAAAAGATGACCCTGTTATTTACAAAGTCCTGACCAGACCCGGCGAGGTCATCTTTTCAAATGTCTTAATTGATGCAAATAAAAAACCTTATTGGCTCGGTATGGGCTGCGAAATACCGCCCGAAGGCACCAATTTCTCCGGCGATTGGTTCAATGGAAAATCCGATGACCAGGGTAATCCTATTCCGCCCGCCCATAAAAATGCGCGTTATACCCTCAGTATCCCTGACCTTGATAACTGCGACCCTGCTCTCAATGATGTTAATGGTGTCCCCGTAGGAGGCATTGTCTATGGCGGAAGAGATAGTGACACTTGGAATCCTGTCGAGCAGGCCTTTGACTGGAATGAGGGAATAATTTTAAAAGGCGCGGCTCTGGAATCCGAAACAACCGCCGCCACACTCGGTAAGCAGGGCGTTCGCACCTTCAATCTGATGTCGAATATCGATTTTGTCTCCATACCTCTTGGTAAATACATTCAAATCAATCTTGATTTCGCCAAAGGTGTTAAAAAGCCGCCTATGATTTTCTCGTTCAATTATTTCCTCAGAGGCAAAGATGGAAAATATTTAAACACGATGGCCGATAAGCTTGTCTGGGTTCTTTGGGCAGAGCTTCGCGTTAATGGCGATGTCGATGCAATTAAAACCCCTACAGGTTTTATACCCAGATATGAGGATTTGACTCGCCTGTTTAAAGAGCATCTCAAAACCCAGTTCACAAAAGATGTTTATGAAAAACAGTTCACTATTCGTGTCCCGGAAAATCTTGCCAAGCTCGAGCGTGTCGAAAAAATTTATAGAGAGAAGGTCCCCGATACTCCTCAGATTCTCTATGATATTTTCGCCGAAGCAAGAAACCGGTTTAAATCAGCATCACAAAAATTTGGCGATTATATTTCTCCATTTGATTTAATGGCTAAATAATTTTTTGATTGTCCCTAAAAATTTTTTAAAAATTTAATGCCGTTATTTCTTTTTAAAAAAAGGGGGCAAAATTTACCTCTATTTTTCTGCCTTACCCCACTAATTCCTTAATTTATAAGTATTTACAAATAAAGTGGTTACTGTTATCCAAAAAACCCATTTTGCCCAATATGCCATTTCAGTTCTATTCGATATATTATCGGAGCAAAAATCGTATTTAAGTCCCATAATTTCGCTTGACTTACGCTTTTCAGTATTGTAGTATCGCTAATGAAGAAGAAATGGGAGAGAGTGTCCTACTCTCCATGTCGGATACTCTCGCCGAATAACTAATTTTAGCAGTGCGATAGTTTCTTGAAGCACTGGAGATGGGGCTACAAGGTGATGAATGAAAGTTCGCGCGGGATGCCTCCCAGCGCAAAAGAGAAGGGCTTTCAGGTAGAAAGCAGCAGCCAGAAGCGCCAGGGTTGTGCTCAGCCACAGCACTTCTATACGAGAAGTCACAGCGTTTTTCTCGGAAGTTCTCCCGCGTTTAACGCGGTAATGGAAGTAATCAAGGCTATCGCCTCCCGGGAATGTCCCATTATTATCACCGGTGAAACCGGCGTCGGCAAGGAAATGGTCGCAAGGCAGATTCATTCATCAGGTCACCGAGCCGACCGAGTTTTTGTCCCCGTCGATTGCACCACTCTTACCGGCCAGTTATTCGAAAGCCAGTTGTTCGGTCATGTCAAAGGCGCATTTACCAGTGCGGTCGACAGCACCCTGGGTTTCTTCAGGGCGGCCGATGGCGGCACAATCTTCATGGATGAAATAAGCGAAATCCCTCTTGAACTGCAGGCAAAATTATTGCGTGTCCTTCAGGAACGCCGTGTAACCCCGCTGGGCTCAGCTAAATCCTATCCTGTCGATACGAGGGTCCTCTGCGCCACCTGCAAAGACCTCCAGGATATGGTTAAGAAGGGGACCTTCCGCTCAGACCTTTATTATCGTCTCGATGTTGTTCGTCTTGAAGTCCCGCCCCTTAGGCATCGTAAAGATGACATCCTCGATTTGGCCGAATATTTTCTCTGGAATCAGGCTCAATTCTATAATGAGCAGCCCAAAAAATTCAGCGACTCTACTAAACGTTTGCTGCTTAATTATAGCTGGCCCGGCAATGTCCGCGAGCTTTCGAATGCCATCGAACGTGCATACGTCCTCACAGAAGGCCTTGAAATCCAGCCTTCGGTCCTGCCTTTTGAATTGATAATTTCCGATTCACCCGCTTACCCAAAAGACCAGCTTCCCACCCTTGATGATGTAAAGCGAAAGGTAATAAGCCAAACCCTCGAATTCACCAAAGGCCGAAGAATCGCCGCCGCCAGAATTTTGGGTATTGACCGCCGGCAGCTCAATCGGCTTATGCAAAGATTCGGCATCAACTTCGCCAATTCAAACGAATAATCTAAACTAAACCCCGCGTTGAATTATGTAATTATTTGCCCTTACTGAAATCACTCTGCCGGTTTGCCGAAAACTGTAAATTCGATGATTCCAGCCGAAATCTCTTTAGGCCTCTCTGTAAGAATTAATCTCACATAACGGCATTTAACCTCTTTTATCTCATCAAACTCCACGGCGTTAAACATTTCATTTTGGGTTTTGTTAACGGCCGGCTTGTATATCTTATTGTCTTGCGATGTTTCAATCTTATATCGATATGGGGTTAATCTGCCGCCTTTTGTTCGCCGGCTGCAAAACAATATGCGTGAACTATCCACGATAAATTCCTGTTTGGGATCCATCTCGGTTGCTGCCCCTAAGTCCAAAATGAGCCGTGGCTCATTATCTGATTCGTTTGGTTCCCACCATGTCCTTACGTTATTGTCAAACGCGTAAGGCGCGTTTCTGCCTGCGGCTTCGCTGCTGACAAAATAAGAACTGTCAATCGATAAGGGTATGGAATCCTCCCAATTTTTTTTCGTCGTTCCCGGAGCTGGCTGCGGCGTTTCGGTAGGGCCCTTTATGAACAGGTTGCCATCTTTATCGAAGCCCGCCGGGTCCATTCCAATGTGACGCTCAGTGCCGCGAAGCCGGTTCCAGTTTCTATACAGGATATTGTACATAGCCCATAGCGACCCATCTGGTGCCGCAATGATGCAATGGTGCCCTGTGCCGTTAATCAAACCGCCTTTGTGAACGAGAATGGGGCTGCCTTTGTAATATGTAAACGGGCCTAACGGCTTTTTGCCCGTATAATATCCGACTGCGTAGGTAGGCCAATCAGTTCCGCAGGCCGAATACTGAAGATAATAAGTCCCGTCTTTTTTGGTCATCCAGGGGCCTTCAATCCAGCTTACCTTGCTGTATTGGTTTGATGCCCCGAATCGCTCCCAGCTATGTGATGTCTCGAATTTAAAAAAATGCGAGGGGGCAGTTTTAAATTTTGTCAGGTCTTTACTATCAAGCTCAACACCAAATATCCCCGTAACAGACTTTCCGGCAAAGTAAATATAAACTCTTGCGTCATCATCCACAAAGACCATAGGATCGAAAAGTTTTATTGTCTTGCCTTTTTCGTCCTTAAAATCACCAATGTCCTCCCATGGCCCCAGCGGGTCTTCGCATCGCAATAGCCCTGTGTCGTTGCCGGTGAGGTATATATAGCCCTTATATTCAAAAGCTGAGGGCGCAACCACGGATTTACCTTGCGGCAAACTAACCTTGTGGTGTTTCCATTGCACAAGGTCATCAGAAGTCCAGACCCCCATCCCACCTGTCAAGAACAGATAATAGGCCCCTTTAAAACGCACGACCGTCGGGTCCGCGACATTTGTGGAATCCTCTATACATAGAGGATTTATATATCTTTGAGTTGACTGCCGAATGCCTTTTTGCGAAATCTTCGCAAATTCACATCTATTTGATGGATTTGAGCAGCCGCACACCATAGAGGCAATTATTGCCCCCATAATTACAAATAAACTATATTTAACTTTCTTATAGGTAATCATCTCCAGCTCAATTTAATCAATTTATGCCGGGCGGCCTTTTAAGTCAAGCAGCAAGACATAATACCCCGAACTCCGGCCCGAAAAACCCAGTAGATAGAGAAAAGCAAAACACGATTTCTATTAGAATTTAGGATATGGAAGGCGAAAAACAGTTTTTAATTGCTCATCTTTCGGACTTGCATCTGAACGCCGGGAATAATCTGCGCCAAAATAAAAGAAGTTTTTTCCATTATCTAAGTCGTTCGAATGAGGCATTCAGGAATATCATCAAAAGTCAGCCGATAAAAAATGCCAATCTTATTATTATAACTGGTGACGTAACTGACCGTGGAGATATAGAGTCCTGGGAGTTTTTCTGGAAAGAAATTCAAGCTGCAGGATTAATTGAAAAAATTATCATCGTGCCAGGCAATCACGATGCATGCTGCATGGGTGCTCGCTCGCCTTTCAAGAAAAACTTATATCGTCAGCACGACATGGAAAAACTCAGCAATGGACTCAAGATTGGAAACCATTGCTCAAAATTTCCATGGGTGAGGCAATATGATAAGCGAGTTGTGATTTTCGGTCTCAATTCCACTAATCTCGGCAATTTCAGTTTCCTCAGTAATGCCATAGGCAGGATTACTCAAAATCAGCTTTTAAGCCTTGCCGAACAGCTCTATAACCATAAAAATGTCCCCGTCAAAATAGTGGTTCTCCACCACAGCCTTTCAGAAAGAACAAATGTTAAAAAGAAGGGCAGAAAGCTCATGAATAGATTAATGCTCATGGGACGCCGCCTGCCTAATCGCCAGCAGCGTGTCTTAATGCTGCTTTGCCTCTCGCATGGTGTTCAGATCATTGCTCATGGCCACGTCCATAGGGCCGAAGACAGGGTTGTAGATGGCATTCGTATCATAGGGGCTCCGCCTACAACCAGGCCGTTATCCCAAATCGGCACGGGCAATACTTATCACTTTTATACTTACACAATCCGTGGACAAAATTCTGCTGTCCACGCCAAATTAGAAAAAATTCAGTTTTAAAAATCAAATCTCACCCGTAATGATGGCCTGGATATAGCAGATTTATTACAAAAACATGAATCGGCCCGAATATATAGCCAAACGCCTGCCATGCGATTATAAGCCCGATTATCGAAGTAGACGGCTGGCTGATAAATGCCTTATATTTATGGGCATTTTCTTCATTTAAAAACAGCGGCACAAGGCAGCTTCCATCCAAGGGGGGGACTGGAAACAGATTAAAAACAAACAGCACAAAATTGAGAGTAAACAGGATGCTTGTTAATACCGCTATGCTGTTTGCCCAGCCGAAATGCTCTGATTGAGTTACCTGTGAAAATGTAATTTTATCCGGTGGAGAAAAATATCCAAGAGACCAGCCAGTCCAGATTATCAAAACAGATAATATTACAAGTATTAGATTTGCCGCTGGTCCCGCTAATGACATCAATATCTCACGTTTCGGATAACGCCTCGCCCACTCAGGGTCATAAGGGGTGCTCGCCCATCCAATCATCCACCCATTTAAAATATACGACGCTATCGGAAGCACAATCATTCCAATTGGTTCTCTTCTCATATGCGCAAAGGGATGCAGGCTGACTTGCCCGCTAAAATACCCCGTCCTGTCCCCAAGCTTCATTGCGGCAAACGCGTGCGCTGCCTCATGAAAACTCAGCGACAAAACAAATACTACATACCATCCAATTCCCAATATAACATCATTATTCATTTCAATAAGAATACCGGTCTATTCTTCAATTACAATCGATAAATTTATCGATTAAAATTTGGTCATAATTAATTAATGACCATTACGGTCACCGCGCACCATAATAGTCACATTGACGCAGACCGATTTTTACACAATGACTTATGTTAATAAATCTCACCCTGCAATGACCAGAATAGTCACTATCAATTTTTGCCAAGTTTTAAGGCTTAAAAAATTCGCTATTCATAAGTCCTTTGTTAACAGTTATTTAAAAAAATTAATTTTTTATCCAAGTCTCTGGCACGCCGTTCGCAATATATATAAGCGATGAAAAAGTTGAGCACCCGAATGCGGGAAACCGCGAAAATGTTTAGGAAAGTAAATGGTTGTCCTTGTTCAAGCAACGGTTTTGACAGTGGGTTTAAACGGCAGAAGTGAAGTCCTTAAAGAACTGCCGATAAGAGTGATAAAAATGCAGTCGGGTCTTGAGGCTGCACGTTCTTTGAAAAATGAAAAGGTGAACAGCGTAATCAGCAGATGGGATTTGGATGATATGCCTGATGGAAGATTTTTACAGTCTTTCAAAGCGGCAAAACCCTATATCCCTACGATTGCCCTGGTGAAATCCGGCAGCAAAGCACAGGAAATCGCTGCCAGGTCTCTGGGCGTCACCGCGGTCCTTGCTGAAGATGCAACCGATATTGTTTTAAAGGATACGGTTGCAAATCTGCTCGGAATCGATGGCGGCGATATCAAGGCAATAACTTCTGCTGACAGCGTTAAGGAGCTGACGAGAGAGAGATAATTCCGGCGGCCTGAGAAACCGTCAATCTTTCTAAGAGCAATCACGGGCGAGCCCGTGTGTAAATAGCTCACAAGGAGTTTTCTCTTCCCCCAAGCTGGGTTTGTTGCCCCAGAAGATTATATATCTTAAAGCGCGGCAAACGAACCCGGCACAAAATCGACACCCTGCCCTCTAAAGGGATAGGGCAGGGTGATTAAGATAAAAAAATCTACACATATTCTCTCTCCCCTTCTTCGCTGGGTTTAAGAAATAAACCCAGCTCGTAATCATAAGCAGTCGATTGGCTGTTTGATAACAAACTCATTCTCTCTCCCCTTCTTCGCTGGGTTCGAACTCTCTCGTGCCCAGCACAAATACGACTGCGGCTTAGACCGCAATTAGTATATAGACTCATTCTCTCTCCCCTTCTTCGCTGGGTTCGACTCTCTCGTGCCCAGCACAAATACGACTGCGGCTTGACCGCGTTTAGTATATAGACTCATTCTCTCTCCCCTTCTTCGCTGGGTTCGAACTCTCTCGCACCCAGCAGTCCAAAAACGCAAACATGATGTTTGCGATATTTATAGGTAGTGGAGGCGGGGTTTTAACTTAGTTCTCTCTCCCTTTTCTTCGCTGGGTTATGACTTGTTTCGCAAAGAGGCAGGCGGAACCCAGCACGGCTGTTCGCATGACCGTTTGTGCGGTCGTGCTTTATATAACAGTGTGAAAGTCGCCGGGCCGGGCAGGTTACAAAACCTTTTCGGCCCAGTATGAATGTTACCGAGCGTTGCACCTATGGTTTTTAGAACGCTCTTTAAAATAAATATTTATTTAAATCTTCTTTATAGAAGACATCCGCTGCAGCAAAAAACAAATGACTATCATCGGTTTCGATAAAGATTTCAGTTGAATTTAAATTCAGGATGATGAGGCATAAATGCTGTTTATTCATTAAACAATAAAGGGGTCATAAAATGGCAAAGGTATATTTTATATTAAGAAATGTATTGATATATCCCATCTTGCTTACCATTGCGTTTTGGGCACTTTTATTTTTAATGAATTCATCTGTAGCCGATTTGTTATGGATGGATGGAATTTAAATTTGCTGTCTACAGGTTAACGGCAGCTGTTTTATAAATTAACTATTAACTTGGCCGTCCAGGTTAACAGCCTGTTCGGCCCAGTATGAAATCAACTGAGCGTTATGCATCTAATGGCTCTCGTAACGTTTATTTGATATAAAAAAATATTTAAATTTATAGCGTAAATCAGGGGAGGTTATTCATGGTAGCTGATTTAAGAAAGTTAAGATCACTTAATCAATGGATATTTTGTATCATTTATGTTTTCATATTTGTAGCGGGACAAGCCGGTGCATCCTTCAATTTTAATGTATTCACTTCTAACGGCTCCTACGGCAATAGCCCTGGTGCGGATATGTTTGCCGATATTAGCGGCGGCGGCAGCCAGATTGAGTTCACTTTTTTTAATAAAAACTCATTCCGCTCATCTATTGCCGGTATTTATTTCGATATCGGCCCGCTTGGTGAGGTCTATTCAATCACAAGTTCCCCAGGCACCAGCTTTGCTCCGGATTTCCCAAGACCGAAGAATCTCCCTGGCGGCATGACATTAGCTGGGCCGTTCAAGTCTGAATTCAGCATCAGTGCGGCCGCTCCTCCGCCGTTTAATGGTATCAATTCGAATGAATGGATAAAATTAATCTTCGATCTTCCTGCCGGAGCAACACCGCAGCAAATAATTAATAAGATAGATACCGGCCGGTTGCGTATCGGAATCCATGTCATTGCTCTTCCCGACGGCTCAAGTGAATCAGCTATATTATCCCCTGAACCGGCCTCATTATCGCTTATAGCCCTTGGTGGATTAATGCTTCATAGAAGGCATAAGACTGCAGCAAAAAACAGACACAAATTACCCATTTTAATAAACTTTTGAACCTTTATTATTTGTAAATTCAAGGTTATGAACACCTAATGTCGATATTCAACTAAGGAAAAAAGGAGACAGAAAAATGGCAAAGGTATATTTTGTATTAAAAAACGTATTGATATACCCCATCTTGCTTACCATTGCGTTTTGGGCAATTTTATTTTTGATGAATTCATCAGTAGCCGATTTGTTATGGATGGATGGAATTTAAATTTGTTTTAATTCGCGAAAATTTCTCTATTATATTTTGCCCAGGGACAAGTTGCTGTTGCGGTTTGATGGCAGCTGTTTTATAAATTAGCTATTAGCGTGGCCGACTAGGTTAAACAGCCTGTTCGGCCTCCTTTGTTTTTGTTAATCAGTTATTCGATAAATCCATATTTCGGCGGGCTGGGTAAAATAGGAAGGGACGGCCAAATAAAAGTATCCGGTTTCGGCCGATAAAAGGGAAGTCCCGGCACCTGCTGCCGTATGGATTCTTTCTTTAACCATATAACCCGCAGTTGCGGATTTACCCAGGACATTGATAAAACCGTTTCCGCAGGAAATATAAATGTTCTTATTTTTCGCCAGGTAAAATATATCATCGGCGTCACTGTCAATCGGAATTCCCTGAATCTCGATCCCGGCATTAATATCGAAAATAAGCAGTTTAGGGGGATTACGGCTGCAGACAAATAATCGATGATTCTCGCTATCGAGGGTCATAGGGAAATTATCAGCGTCTTTAATCAGCCACGCAGTCTCAACTTTAAGTTTTGCAAGGTCAACTACGGCTATTCGCCGGGCCTGTGGAATATTCACGAAAATTCTGTTGCTGTCAGGATCAATTTCAAATCCTTCAGGATGGCCGGCTAATTTGATCTCGCCTGTCTGCTTATCGGTATTACTATCAATAACACCGATTGAGCCGTTACCGAAGCCTATATATACGGCAGGGGGGTAATATCTTATGTTGTCGGCATTGAACGAGAAATTTACCTCCCCGATTTTATTGAATTGACATGCGTTATAAATATCACATTGTCCATTTCTGCCGTAGGTGACATATAGCTTATTGTTATCGGCTACAAACAATATTCCATGCGGCTCGATCAGCCCGCGTATTGTATGAACTAAGCTGCCGGAATTTATATCAATGACTTCAACTGTATTGTTTCCAAATGCGCATATAAAAAGACGTTTGTTTTTCGTATCGATTGCCATATGATCGATTGTGCCTTTGACATTTGCCAGACTGATTTTGCCAACGAGTTCAAGAAATGAAGCCGCATAAACATCTGAATTTACGAACATTGTTACGATAACAGCCAAAGATATTTTCGCGAACAATCTCATTATTCATTAAAATATTCTTATTGTTTTTAGTATCTCGCCTTTTGTTGAAGATTAAAAAGGGTGAAAGACGGGATTCGAACCCGCGACCCTCGGAACCACAATCCGATGCTCTATCCAACTGAGCTACTCTCACCATAAAATTATACGACACCATTATTATAAACCAAATGGTTAAAGTCAACAATTTAGGTTTGAGTAATCTCCCGGATAAATATAAAACAAAAATGAAGGTATTAACAAACATCTTCCTTTTTGCTATAGATGAAAAATATATTTTTGTCTATTCCTGGTAGTAAAATTCCCACTGGTCATTTCTCTGATGGCTCTGCTGGTCTGGAGAGCTGTCATAAGCGCCGTTATATTCCTTATACATATACTCCTGCTGGTAGGCAGGGCTGTCGTACACATTGTATCGCTCATACATTGGACTATATTGATTTTGATAAGCAGCCTGTTTATTTTGCTCCCCGCATCCCAAAATAAATGCCGAGCCAAAAAGCATCACTGTTATTAGAAGCCTTTTCATAAAATACTCCTTTATTCATTTATCGTTATCTACTACCAATAGATAGCTCCATCCGTCGAAGTGCTATAGCAAAATGCCTAATTTTAAATTGAACAAAACACTATGTTTATATTAAAAAAAAGTTAATATCTTTATGAAAAGAGAAATGAACCAGCTTTTAAGGTGAAAAAGATGTTGATGTTTGGTAAACAAAGCAAAAATGGCTACAAAGAACCTCTTCAAGGTATCAGGCAAAAGACGCTTTGTTACGGCAGCCGCACCCTGATGACCGAATTTCTCCTTGATAAAGACAATATCCTGCCCATGCACAGCCATCCATACGAACAGACCGGATATCTTGTAAAAGGTCATATATTACTCAAAATTGAAGATAAACAATTCGATACCCTCCCCGGCGATTCCTGGTGCATCCCGGCCGATGTTATCCACGGCGCCCAAATCCTCGAAGACTCCATCGCCATCGAAATCTTCTCGCCCGTCAGAGAAGATTATATTCCGAAAAATTTATAAATCTGCGAAATCTGTGTAATCTGTGTTTAAAAAAAGGCACGGCTAAACTTCAGCCGCGCCTTATTCATACTACGAAATACGATATATACAATACGAACTACATTACTCGTTCACTACCGCCTGTGCTGCCGCTAATCTTGCTATTGGGACTCTAAACGGCGAGCATGAGACATAGTTCATGCCAATCTTATGGCAGAACTCAACGCTGGCCGGCTCTCCGCCGTGTTCGCCGCAAATACCGACTTCGAGGTCCTTGCGGGTCTTTCTGCCTCTCTGGATACCGATTTGCATCAGTTCGCCGACCCCTGTCTGGTCGATGCTGACAAACGGGTCACCCGGCAGGATTGCCTCCTTGATATATTCGGGGACAAATCCGCCGATATCATCGCGTGAGAAGCCGAAGGTCATCTGTGTAAGATCATTTGTGCCGTATGAGAAGAATTCTGCCTCTTCGGCAATCTGGTTGGCGACTAAAGCCGCTCTGGGAATCTCAATCATTGTGCCGAGTTTATGGCGAATCTTTTTGACACCTGTCTTGGCAATGACCTGGGCGTAAACATTCCTTGCGATGACAAGCTGGTGCTTGAGCTCTTTAACATCGCAAACGACCGGAATCATAATTTCCGGGTACGGCTTTTTGCCTTCCTTAATCAGTTCGGCCGCTGCCTCGAAAATCGCGCGAATCTGCATTTCACTGACTTCCGGATACGTGATGCCTAACCGCACGCCGCGATGTCCCATCATCGGGTTGGTTTCGTGAATCGCGTCAGCTCTCTTTGAGAGCTCTTCGAGCGATATATTCAACTCTTTGGCAAGCTCTTCGCGTTTTTGTTGGCCCTGCGGGACGAATTCGTGAAGAGGCGGGTCAAGCAGACGAATCACAACCGGCAGATTATCCATAGCCGCCAGTGTGCCCTTAACTGCTTTCTTAACATATGGGAACAGCTCTTCGAGGGCTTTCTTTCTTTCGGTGACATCCTTGGAGACAATCATCTTACGCAGAATAAACAACGGCTCATCTGAACCCTTGCCATAGAACATATGTTCGGTCCTGAACAGGCCGATGCCTTCCGCACCGAGCTGTCTTGCCTTCTGTGCGTCTTCCGGCGTATCTGCGTTTGTGCGGACGCCGAGCTTTCGTATCCCGTCGCAAATCTTTAAAAAGCTGTTGAGCAGCACGTTTTCTTCCGTCGCGTCTAACATCGGCAGTTTGCCTTCGTAAACCGCGCCCTTCGATCCGTTCAGCGTGAGCCAGTCACCTTCCTTAAGCACTCTGCCTGCGATGTGCAGTTCTCTCTTGCCGTAATCGACTTCGATTGCGCTGCATCCGACTACGCAGCATTTGCCCCAGCCGCGAGCGACTAATGCCGCGTGCGATGTCATTCCGCCGCGAGCGGTCAAAATGCCTTCTGCGGCCCTCATTCCCTCGACGTCTTCCGGATTCGTTTCTTCACGGACCAAAAGAACGTTCTTGCCCAACTTTTTCCAGTCAACCGCGGTTTGTGCAGAGAACACAATCTGTCCGACTGCCCCGCCCGGACCTGCTGGTAATCCCTTCGCCATCGGCTTAATTGCCTTTTCGGCCTTGGGGTCAATAATCGGGTGCAGCAGCTCATCCAACTGGTCTGGCGTAACTCGCTTTACCGCCTCTTCCTTCTTGATGAGCTTTTCTTTTAGCATATCTACTGCCATTCGCACTGCCGCCGGCCCGTTGCGCTTGCCTACTCGGCACTGCAGCATCCAGAACCGCCCGTTTTCGATTGTGAATTCGATATCTAGCATATCGCGGTAATGTTTCTCGAGTCGTTTTTGAGTGGCGTATAATTCTTTGTAAGGCTTGGGCATTCCCTTTTCGAGCGATACAAGTTCTTTATTGTGTTCGCTCTTTGAATCTTCATTAACAGGTGCCGGTGTCCTTATACCCGCGACCACGTCTTCACCCTGTGCATTGACGAGATATTCGCCATAAAAATGATTGTCGCCGTTGCCGGGGTTGCGTGTAAATGCGACGCCCGTGGCGGACTCGTCACCCATATTGCCAAACACCATTGTCTGTACGTTTACGGCCGTTCCCCATTCATCTGGGATGCCTTCGATGCGTCTATAACTGATAGCACGTTTGCCGTTCCATGATGCAAATACCGCGTCGATGCCGCCCCAAAGCTGGGCCTTCGGCTCATCCGGGAATTCCTTTCCCAAAACCTCTTTGACCCTGCTCTTGAACAATTCGCAAAGGTTCTTGAGGTCGGTGGCGTTCATATCCGTATCGGACTTATATCCTTTTTGCTCTTTAAGATGGTCCATTATCTTTTCAAGCTGTCTGCGTATTCCCTCGTCTTCCTTTGGCTCGATTCCTGCTGCCTTTTCCATAACGACATCCGAATACATCATAATCAGCCGGCGATACGCGTCGTAAACGAATCGCTCATTGCCGCTCTTTGCAATCAGACCGGGGATTGTCTTTGTAGTCAGTCCCACGTTCAAAACCGTTTCCATCATTCCAGGCATCGACTTTCGTGCGCCGGAACGAACAGACATCAAAAGCGGGTCATTCACGTCACCGAATTTCTTACCCATGATCTTTTCGATTTTGCGCATGGCCTCATCGACTTTTTCAGAAAGGCCTTTGGGGTATTTTTTCTTATTCTGATAAAAATGAGTGCAGACCTCTGTCGTGATTGTAAATCCCGGCGGGACCGGCACGCCCAGATTAGCCATTTCGGCAAGATTTGCTCCTTTGCCGCCCAGGAGGTTCTTCATACTCGCATTTCCTTCGCCCTTGCCGCCGCCGAAGAAATACACCATCTTGTTAGCCATCTAAAATTCTCCTAAAATAATAAATTTGCTAAATAGGCAAATACCTGCCTTATAAGCTGTGGTTCGACACAAAATAAAGCTCAGGATGATACAGCTTTTAGCTGTTCAAGTCAAGTGGTCTAAAGTGGGATTTATAACCTGCGAAAAGAGTTTTTTGCAGGTGTTATCCGCTGTCGCGGCGGGGTCTCATTTGAGACCCCGGCACAAAGGGGGGCAAAGCATTTGTCTAACTATTACATGTTTCAATCAGCGCTGTCTTGAATGGCTTCCCCGGCTCCTTCAATATCCTCGCCTGCTCCGTGAACTGTATGACATCCCGGCAGACATATCAAAGCCATCAATATCGACAGGCAAAGACAGATCAGTCCTTTTGTCCTTTTCATTTTATTTCTCCTTTAAAAAATTATATTTTTAATTCTTTATAGAAATGCTTCGCTCCAAAACGGGGCAAAGTATTTCTATAAACCTAATATTAGCTCAATTAGCCCACTCCGTGCACAGTCACGCGTACACAAACCATCAAAATTGCCAAGTTCAGGCAATATAGGTTTGTGTATTTTTTCATGTGGACTTATCCTTAATTTCTTTATGTTCTAAATCCTTTCTTGAACCTGATATATCTATAGAATTGAAAACCTGTTTGATAAATAAGTCTTTTGCCTATTTAAGAGGTTCAAAAGACATATCAATAAACATTATTTTTGTTATTATTTTAATTTGATAAAAGTGAATCTTTGAAAATTTATAAATACTGCTGCAATTCTGATAATGCAGTCACTTGCTAATAATGTGTGATTTTGATATATTTATTAAATGACCGGGGTGTAGCTCAGTTTGGCTAGAGCGCTTGGTTCGGGACCAAGAGGTCGCTGGTTCAAGTCCAGTCACCCCGATTTAGCCTTCAATCCGGGAAATATCCTCACAGCAAATCAACCGGGTCTATGTCTATCGTCACTGTTACCGCAGGCCGGATTGGCGGCAAACTGCGTAAGATTGTAAATAACCGATGCAAAATAGAGGGCTGCGGCGCCTGCAGGATAATTTGCATTCGATGAAATGTCTGTATCCTGCTTATGATGGCCTGTATTGGTCCGCGAACCTTGATTTGTAATTTCTCTCCGGCAAGAACTTCATCAATTTTTTCCCGCAATAGCTTCGAGGCAATTTCAAGCTTTTCAAACGTCTGGTCGCGCAGTGTAATCAAAGACAGCCGCCAGAAGGGGGGCAGATTGCAAATATATCGATGTTTTAATTCTTCTCTTACAAAGCCCTCGAAATCACCTTTAAGTGCGAACTGTATTGCGGGCTGATTACCAAGGAAGGTCTGAATGAAAACAGTCCCTTTTTTAGCTGACCTGCCTGCCCGTCCTGCAACCTGCGAAATCAATTGAAACGTTCTTTCGTTAGCCCGAAAGTCAGGCAGATAAAGCGAAGTATCCGCGCTGATGATGCCGACTAAGGTGACATTAGGAAAATGCAGTCCCTTGGCAAGTATCTGCGTCCCTGCCAATATATCGATTTTGCCTTCACTGAAATCCCGCAGTATCCGGTAATAATCCGCACCTTTCATCGAGTCGCTGTCAATTCGTGCAACTCGGGCCGCAGGATATTTTTGATTAAGTTCTTCTTCCAGCCGCTGTGCCCCAAGCCCAATCATCGTCATCCCTTTTCCGCAAAGAGGACATTTTTGCGGAACAAGCGTTTGTGACCCGCAGTAATGACATATCGCCATCCCCGAATGCATGTGTCGTCCTGTGATTGTGGGAATCGCTGCGTGCCTTTCTTTTGTCTTGTGAAATGTCAAAGTCACATCGCAATTTCGGCATTGCAGAATGTGTTTGCACGATGGGCAAAAAACAAAATTGCTGTAACCCCGCCGATTTAGAAGCAAAATTGCCTGCTCTTTTCGTGATAACGTTTCATCAAGATGTTTTTCCAATGGCTCGCTCATTAATTGCGATGAGAAATTCTTCATATCAATCAGTCGCATCTCAGGAAAAGGCAGATTCATCACTCGTTTAGGCAGGCGCACCATTTTAAATATAGTATTTTTTGTCTTGCAGTTTTGCAGCGTCTCCATCGATGGTGTCGCGCTTCCCAGGATGCAATGTGCATTGCAAAGCTGCGCCCGTTTAATCGCCACATCCCGGCCGTGATATCTCGGCGTAGTGTCCTGCTTATAGCTCGATTCGTGCTCTTCATCTACGACGATAAGTCCAAGATTTGTAAGCGGCGCAAATACCGCCGACCTCGCCCCGATTACAACATCGGCTTCGCCTTTCTTTATCTTGTGCCATTGTGTATTTCGCTGCGGCCCTGTTAACCCCGAATGCATCACGGCGATTTTTTCAAATCTCGCGCTGAACCTCTGAATCGTCTGAGTAGTCAGTGCAATTTCAGGCAGCATTACAATTGCCGTCTTCCCTTTTTTTATTGTTTGTTCAATTGCCTTTATATAAAGCTCGGTCTTTCCGCTGTCAGTGACACCAAAAAGCACGGAAACCCCGAATTTCCCTTCATCGATTCGGCTGTTTATATTTAAAAGTCCTATTTTCTGGTCATCATTGAGTATGACTCTTTCATGTTTAATGATGAGGCCTTCAGGAATAGCGGGCAGCGATCTTAAAACTGTTCTCTGTGCGATTTTAATGATATTTTTTTGTGCCAGATTTTTTAAGGGTATTTCCCCGCAGCCAATTTGTTTAAGTAATTCCTTATGCTCGATTGATGTTTCAGGCTCGAATGCATTTGAATTCCTCAGTTGCTCGATAATCTTTTTTTGCTTTTGACCCTTTATCGCAGCCTCTGTTTGCTCAATCTTCTCCGGCCCAACCGCCAGATATACATATTTTTGCTTTTTCTCGCCTGCACCTTTCTTAACCGCCCCCGGCACTATCGCCCCCAATACCATACCCAAAGGGCACACATAATAATCGCTAATCCACCTGGCAAGCTCCATCAATCCCGCATCCACCAGCGGCTCTTTATCGACGACATCGATTATTGCTTTTAGTTTAAAAGCTTTTTGTTTTTTATTCTGTGGAATCTGCGTAATCTGTGGTTGTTTTTCTTCTGCCCCCACGCAAAAACCGGTCTCAAGCTTGTTATTTTTTCCAAATGGAGCCTCCACCCTTTGGCCTATTGATACAGGCCACAATTTATCCGGCACAAGATAATCGAATAGACTGTCAGCCCCCGACTCGAAAGCAACCTTAATAATATTGCCGGCGGCTGTTTTTTCAGCCTTGTCTTCCCCAAATAAGCTGTTTTCCACAAATCTGTTCATATTTTCTCGATTGTCTCAGCACCCGCAAATCCTGTCAAGCTCAGTAAAAGTTTTAATCATCAATTCGCCGAAATATATTTAATGAAGGATATTAACGTAAACCATATGCAGTCTTTTTTAAAACTCTTTCCAGTAATTTTATTAACAGCCCTCAGCATTTCCGGCTGCGGCCCGGACCGCTGCCATCCTTCACTCATTCATCCATATAAAAATGGCAAACAATTTCAGGAATCTTCAATCGACCTTACTTACTATAAACCCGTTCAGCAAAGACCCAATCAGGACCCCAATATCGTTTTTGCTCTCGCCGCATCCGGCGGAGGGTTCAGGGCAGCCAATTTTGCCGCTGGTGCTCTGCTCGGTCTCGAAGAATTAAAAAATCCAAATTCAGCTTTTGCTAACGCCTTATCCGAAGTCGATTATTTTTCAACCGTCTCCGGCGGCGGCTTTGCGGTTAGCGCCTATTTCTCGACCTTGCACGATTACACCTATTTCAACGGTTCAGCGGATGGTTACAATCTTGCCTCGGCCGTTGCAGATAGCAATACCAAATGTCCTTGTGAAAAAAAACCGGCACATGACCAGAAATTCGACCCATGCACAAGAAAGCACCTTGCCGGCCTGTATAGAGATTTCATCGGCGATTTTTTACGCACTCTGCTGCCTTGGGACCAGCTCGGTTTCGGCAAAAGAAACCTGCGCTTCGAGCAGGCCATAGATGATGATGCACTTGGATTTCGATGGCGTAAGGCGAAATTTAAATCTATAAAGGACCCCAACGCACAAAAAAAATCAACACTGACCCTTTCAGATATCTTCGTCCCCGCCGATTCAAATAGACACGTCCAGATGCCTTATTGGTTTGCCAATGCCGCAGTTTACAATAATGCAGTCATATTCCCGTTTTCTCCTGATAATCTCCATGATTACAATCTTGCTGGTTTCTACCACCGCAAGCGCGAACGTAAATTCGTGAGCACTCCCAAACGCCCCGCGGACCCGCAGGATTTTATTTATAATGTCCCCCTTGCTGTCGGCGTCACTTCAAGCGCCAATTTCCCTCTTGCAATGCCGCCGTTGCGATTCAGAAGTAAAATGGATCCAAACAATTCTTATTTTTATCTCCTCGACGGCGGCATTGCCGATAACCTCGGCGTTCTTACTGCCGTCCGCCTCCTGACAAACAAAATAAATTCGCAAATCCCGCGTAAAGTCCTCATTGTTATCGATTCTTACCAGGGTAATCTTACGCCATTTGAAAAAGCCGATGAGTCGCCCGATGAAGCAACAGCCGCGGCCAGACTGCTGGAAATAGGCCTCGATTCCTGGCGCGGCCGTTACCGCGAATTAACCGATTTTGTATGCAGGCAGAATAATATCACACCGCTTTACCTGAGCTTTGATGAGCTTGTCGAAGCCGATTTTAATGACCTGCGCCCCTTCGGTCTTACCGAGCATGATGAAAAGCAATTGCGAAAACATAAACCCAAAAATTGTCCTTTTACGACCCCGTTTTATCTTTTGCGCAGTATCACAATGAGTTCGCCCGTCTTCCGGGGTAAGAACGGACTTGAATACCGCTTGCCCGATGAACAGCAAAATCTCCTCCTCGCCTCCGGCCGATACGTCGTCCACAAAAACAAAGCCCAAATCCTCTCCGCCCTCAACTGGTAAATACTTTGTAGCACGGGCTTCCAGCCCGTGATTATTTTACGCCGTTACCAACTCCAAAACTGTCATTTAGAGGGAGCGTAGAAATGTAGGATGGGCTTTAGCCCATGCTGTCGTACTGTCCTCAGTCCTCTGCCTTCCGTCTTCTGATTCTGTACTTCCTCATCTCCTTATCCAATTTTCTCGCATCTCCCATCAAATTATTCATTTCCCCCCAAAATTCCCTGCCGTGGTTTTTGTGCCTGGTATGCACAAGCTCATGCAAAAGGACATAATCCTGAAGATATCCGGGTATCCCAAGCAGATTGATATTCAAATTAATATTGTTCCTGCCCGAGCAGCTTCCCCATCTCGTTTTTTGATTCCGAAAAGTAGCCCGTCGGTATGAAAAATTATACTTTTGGCAAAAATAATTAAGCCGGCTGAAAAGTTCTTCCTGTCCCTTTTCAATATCAATATTGCTTAAATCCCCAATCTCCCTGCAATCTCCGTATCGCTCTATCCTTCGCAGTTGTTTTTGTACCCACGAACTTTTTAAAAGCAGAAATTCCTTCGCCTCCTTAAGGCTGCCCCTCCTCGGTATCGTTATCCTGATGCTTTTATCATTCCTTATAGTAATCCGTAGGCGCCTGGCTCTAAGTGACTGTGAAAATTGAACACTTCCCAACTGCGGTATTTCAATAGCAATTGCATTCATTAAGATAATTCATCCATGATGTAAATTATTCGATTTTAATTTCCGCGCTTGCACTCAGCCGTTCAGCTGCCGCGAGTTCAAAATCAATTTCCATCCCCAACCTCTCAAATGCCTTTCGTGTCTCCTCCAGCGCAATATTCGGCTCATTTCTCTGCATGCTCAAATGCCCCAGCATCACCGTCTTCGGCGCTTTGCGGCTCTTCTTTCTCACCTCGCAAATCATTTGGCCTGTTTTTGGATTCGGCATATGGAACCTGCTGTTCGGATTATAATGCAGCCTCAAAAGCTCCAAATCATGATTCGACTCTACAAAAATAAAATCGCTGTCTGTGAAATTCTCCGCCGGCTCCTGCCACTTATTGAAATCCGTCGCAATCACTGCCTTCTTTTTCATATATGTTATTACAAATCCGTATGTGGGAAACTGCGGATTATGCTCAACTTCGAATGGTTTTATCGTCAGCTCGCCTACCGAAAACGCCGCATCTCCAAACGGCTTCAATTTCAATGACCCAAACCCGTATCCGCCAAAATGTTTATCTTTTAATTGCTCCAGGCATTTATCATGTATTCGAATTGTCGTCCCAAGCTCCTCGAGCACCCTCAAAGGATAATATGAAATATGGTCGCTATGATTGTGAGACACTATTACGGCCGCTAAATCCGCCGGATTCCCCAGGTTACTGCTCAGTATCTCCCGTGTCTTTCTCATCGACCCAAGCCCGCAGTCGATTAGAATCCTTGTCTTGTCAGTCCATATAAGCAGGCAATTGCCCGAGCTGCTGCTGCGAAGCGCCTTAAAATGCAAACTCATAACAATCTTCCTTGATTATCCGTGTCGCGGGCGTCTCGCCCGCGCTTGTCATTATTAAATCTCAAATCTTAACTTCTCAATCGACATTCGACAATCGCAAAATTGACAATCGCCAATTATTAGCCTCGTTTGCCCTTTATTTTTCACACAAAAAATGGTATAATATTAGTCATCTTTAGAGGGTGTCCTTATGAAAAGACTTGTTTGCATTTTATTAACTATTATCTGCACGGCCGTTCGCGCTGCGGTAACAATTCCTGCAAATGACCCGAATATTCTATATACGGGTAGAATCGATTTTTCCAATCCGCTAGCGCCGGTTTTATCATGGTCCGGCTCATCGGTCATTGCGAATTTCCAGGGAACATCCATCAAGGCAACACTAAATGAAATGGGCGGAAATTATTTTTATTCCATTATCGATGACGGCACGCCAAACAAGATACCTCTTTTGAGTGGAACAAGGACCTACACAATCGCGACCGGACTGGCTGATACGACGCATAAAGTCGAAATATATAAAAGGTCAGAGGCCATTAACTGGCCTTCCGAGTTTGTAAATTTTATAATCGATAACGGCAAAAAGCTGACGCCGCCGCCGCGGCCCATACGAAAGATGGAATTTTACGGTGATTCAATCACCGCTGGGCTGGCGCTCGATGCGCCGGATGATAATCAGGCCGCCGTCAATACCAACGCATACCTGACATACGGCGCGATTACAGCAAGGAATCTCAATGCCGAATGCCATATAACAGCGGTAAGCGGTATCGGCGTTGTAAAAAGCTGGTTTGACGGGAATATGCCAAAAGACTATTACTACAGGCTCATTGGCTCAAACGGCTCTACCTACTGGGACTTCAACCAGTGGAAGCCGGACTTAATCTTGATCAATCTCGGCCAAAATGATAAATGGCTCGGCACAACTCAGGCGCAGGCCGTGCCCGCATACGTCAATTTTGTCAATACCCTGCGAACAAGGTACGGAGATTCGGCCGCAAAGAAAATTCCTGTCATAATGGCGCTTGGCAGTATGGACGCAACTCAGAGCGGCCCCTGGCCGGGATATATACAGCAGGCGATTGATTCACTTCACAGCACATATTCTGACAATAATGTCTATAAGGTTATTTTCCCGTGGTGCGGAATTTATTCGCATCCTCACGCCCCTCAGCACGCCGCTATGGCACAACAGTTGACGAATTTTATAATTGACAATATTCCCGGGTTTAGTCTGCAAATCGGCGATATAAATAATGACCTCTCTATTGATTTCCTCGATTTTGCCGTTCTCGCCAATCACTGGCTCCAAACCGATTGCGGCCCCTGCGAAGGCGCTGACCTAACTGGTGACAACAATGTCACCATGGCTGATATCCTTCCCCTTGCCCAAAACTGGCTCAGCGATTAGCCTGAAAATCTTCTTAAGACGGAAATTTTACTCCAGGCTGGTTTATCCTGCAAAATCAACCCTCTCAAGTTTTGCAGCCGTACTTTTATCCGAGATTAATTTTCTGTATATATAGCTCGCACAGGCAATGTCTTGAATTGCCAGCCCTGTTGAATCAAACACAGTTATTTGCTCCCAAGATTCCCGCCCGCTTTTTTTTCCAGTTATTATTTCTCCAAGATCAGCATAAATATTCTTCCTGCTGATAATGCCTTTTGACAACGCAACATTTATTTCACCGCCGTGAGATGCCTGTTCCCAGTTGTCAATCACTATTCTTGCTGTCTCGAGAATCTTCGCTTCCAGCTCCTGCTTGCCCGGTGCATCCGCCCCAATAGCATTGATGTGTGTCCCTTTGCCAATGTGCTCAGCCTTGACTATTGGAGTCCTGACAGGTGTCGTAGTCACTACTATGTCTGCCGCCTCAACAGCTTCTTTGACCGAGGCAGCTTTCTCAACGTTCAAGTCGTATTTTGTCCTCGTTTCATCGGCAAATCTTTTTACGTTTGCCTCGCTGATATCATATGCTGCTATCCTTGATATCCCCGGCCTTGCAATCAATAAGGCTTCTAACTGGGTTTGTGCCTGAACGCCTGCTCCAATAAAACCTGCCGATTTCGAATCTTCTCTTGAAAGATATTTTGCCGCAATCCCTCCGGCTGCACCGGTCCTCATCTGAGTGATGTATGTCCCATCCATTATAGCCAATGGAAACCCCGTCTCCGGCTCAAACAACGTTATCGTAGCCATAACTGCCGGCATCTTCTTATTACCGGGATGAACATTGACGTTCTTGACGCCTGCCGCATTCATAAATGGCACAAATGCCGGCATACATCGTAAATCCCCTTTCTCAAAAGAAAGGTACACCTTCGGCGGCATCTGCACCTTCCCCTCACCATATAGTCTGAATGCCTCTTCAACAATATTGATGCACTCCCCCATGCCCAGCACGTTTTCGATTTCAGACCTTTTGATTATATACGTTGACTTATCCATTTCGCAATCCCGGTTTAATTCTGTTCCGTTTGAAACCTTAAAAGTAAAATACTTTAAGTTCGATGATATTTCCAGAATCAAAACTAAAAACGCAATGCAATCTCGGTAGTCGAAGGCAATAAAAAATTCCATCGCTTGTCCAATATGGTATTATAAGAAAATTATGAGTTTCCTGGATTTGGTAAATAAAAGCAGGAAAAAGAGAAAAAGTAAGCCGCAATTTTGAGTAAAATTTTGCATGGAGGCAAAGCAGTGGAATCTATTGAACATGTACTCTCAAAGATATGTGATTTTGTATGGGGGCCTCCGCTGCTGATACTCTTATTCGGCACCCATATCTATCTGACTATTCGTCTCAAATTCATTCAGCGATATATTGGCAAGGCAATCAGATTGTCTCTTTCCCGCCATAAGGATGGCCAGGGTGATGTAAGCCATTTCGGGGCGCTGATGACTGCCCTTGCCGCGACCATCGGCACTGGAAATATCGTCGGCGTGTCAACAGCCGTTGCGGCGGGCGGGCCGGGTGCTGTGCTTTGGATGTGGCTGACAGGGGTCTTCGGCATCGCGACAAAATTCGCCGAAGCGGTGCTTTCGGTAAAATACCGTATCACCGCCAGGGATGGCTCTATGGCGGGCGGGCCGATGTATGTGCTTGAGCGGGGAATGAACGCGAAATGGCTTGGGATAATTTTTGCGGTATTTACCTCTGTCGCGGCGTTTGGTATCGGCAATATGGTGCAGGCAAATTCCGTCGCTTCGATGCTCAAGGATACTTGCAGCGTTCCGCCATGGATAAGCGGCGCGATAATGGCCGTCATCACGGCTGTCGTTATT
>Ga0105091_10000170_pt1 | contig 24937 bp, 21 predicted proteins | sample PPLLak1March2015_FD_87022 | JGI IMG/M metagenome (GOLD analysis project Ga0105091, IMG submission 87022) | Freshwater sediment microbial communities from Prairie Pothole Lake near Jamestown, North Dakota, USA - PPLs Lake P7 Core (1) Depth... | ecosystem: Environmental > Aquatic > Freshwater >... | reverse complement strand
AGATATTGCAAAAGAAGATATTGATGCGATAGCCGTCGCAAACCAGCCGGGGCTCGCTGTAGCGCTCGTTGTAGGCGTTACAGCGGCAAAGACATTGAGCATGGCATGGGATAAACCTTTAATAGCAATCAATCATCTTCACGCACATTTACAGTCGGCGATGATTAATGAGTTAGAAAATCAATCCGGCGGGGTAAACCCCGCCCTACAATTACCTGCTGTGGCGCTGATTGTTTCGGGCGGACATACATGTCTTTATGAATGTGAATCACCTTTGGAATTAAATCTTATTGGAAGATGTATAGATGATGCCGCAGGTGAGGCATTCGATAAAGTAGCAACAATTTTGAAATTGCCGTATCCGGGCGGACCATCCATTGAAAATGCGGCAAAAACAGGAAATCCGGAGGCGATAGAATTTCCACGTTCTATGCTTGGAGATGATTCGCTTGAATTTTCATTTAGCGGATTAAAGACGGCCGTGCTTTACTATTGCCGCGGACAGGATATGAAGGGACAATCCCGGATTGATTCCATGAGTAAACAGGAAATCGCAGATATAGCGGCATCGTTTCAAAAGGCCGTAATTGATGTGCTGATTGAAAAAACACAAAGGGCCATCGAAAAAACTAAAGCAAAGACAGTTTTGCTTGGCGGAGGAGTGGCCGCTAATAATACATTAAGGGATGCCCTTTCGAAGATGTGCGAATCATACAGGCCTGCGAAAAAGCTTTTAGTCGCTCCTAAAGCTTATTGCACGGATAACGCAGTTATGGTAGCTTCGCTGGCGTATTATAAATATAAGGCAGGTTTGTTTGCAGACCTGACGATCGAACCGAAGGCAAACGGCTGATTTAAAATCTTTCAATGTGTTTATATGCATCTGTTTGAGGAAATATTTCTAAATGGCAACTGGCTGCTTCGCGATGAAGCTGTCGATTTTAAGCCTTCTGATGCATGCAAACTAAACGATTCAGCAAAGGGCTGGATTAATCAGCCCGTCCCCGGTGACATACATCAGGGGTTAATTGCCGCAGGCCGTATCAAGGAACCGCTTGTCGGATTGAATTTTTCAGATTGCCGGTGGACAGAAAACCGTTCATGGTGGTTTAAGAAAAATTTTAAAATAACGGAAAACCATTTGAAAGCCGATTTAATTGAACTTGATTTAAACGGTCTCGATTCGAACGCTGAAATATTCATTAATGATAAATATATCGGCTCACATCGAAATGCCTTTAGACCGTTCACAGCAGATATCAAAAAATATATTATATCAGGAAATAATATACTTCTCGTGCGTTTGTCTGCCGGAGTAGAAAACGTCACTGAAGAAGATTTAAATTCAATGAATGGAGTTTCCGCATTGACTGAGGCCTCTCATGGTCATCCTGAAAGAGGCGAGCCGAGAAGGCCTTTTGTTCGAAAACCGCAATATTCATTCGGCTGGGACTGGAGCCCGAGGGTCGCGACGACTGCAATTGCGGGTGATGTGAAAATAAGAATTGTAAATATCGCCTGTATCCGTGACGTGCAGCTTAAACCGGTCAGACACGGAAAAAACCAGGTCATCTTAAATGCGACTGTCATCACTGAATGGATACATTATTACAAAACCGGGCAGGGCAAAATTGAAATAATCTTAACCGGCAAAGATGGCCGGAAATTTAAAGCATCTGCTGAATCGGTGCTTTGTTCAGGATTAAATTTTATCGATTTGAAGATAATAATTGATAATCCAAAACTCTGGTGGCCAAACGGCCTTGGCCAACAGCATTTATATAAAGTCGAAGCAAAACTCAGGATTGGCAAAGAATCACATGTTTATCCTGCCTTCGATTACGGCATTAGGTTTGTCCAACTCGATACAAAAGATAAATTTGCTTTGAAAATTAATGGCAAAAAAGTTTTCTGCAAAGGTGCAAACTGGATTCCTGCGGATGCGATTTATTCTCGTGTTAGCGACAAGCGATACGAACATCTTGTTCAACAAGCAGCAAAGGCCAATTTTAATATGCTACGCGTCTGGGGCGGCGGTTTGTATGAACCAGACGCATTTTACCGCTCCTGTGATAAATACGGGATCATGCTTTGGCATGATTTTATGTTCGCCTGCGCACCTTATCCGGACCATCTGGAAAATTTCAGGGCTGAAGTTGAAAAAGAAGCTGACTACCAGACTAAACGGCTTTCAAGATATGCTTCAATAATGATTTGGAGCGGATGCAACGAAAATAACTGGGGTTTTGAAACCTGGTGGCATGAAAAAACAAAGGCAGGCGCGTATTTATATAATTATCTGCTGCCGTCGGTTGTCCGGCGAAATTGCCCTCAAATTCCCTACTGGAACGGCTCACCTTACGGCGGCGAAGTGCCAAACGCAGAAAATGCCGGCGACCATCATCGCTGGCATGAATGCATGATGCATCCGGAAATTGAAAAACGAGTCACGCCTGAAGAGTATGACAAATGCAATGCCCTTTTTATTTCTGAATTCGGATTCCTCGGCGCCTGCTCAAAAGAAACAACAAGAGAATATCTCGGAAATTCCAATATAGACACTTCGAGTGAAGCTTGGCAGCATCATACAAATACTTTTGAAAATAAAACTGTGTCAGCAGGCATCTGCAAGCACTATAAAAATCCTGAAAAATTGAATATCGATGAATATCTATTATACAGCGGCTTAGTCCAGGGTTTGATGTATCAATACGCATTGGAATCGATGAGATTAAGAAAAAATTGTCATGGCGCGCTTTTCTGGATGTTCGAGGATTGCTGGGGCGAAATCGGCTGGACTATTATTGATTATTATTTGAGAAGAAAACCGGCCTTCTATTTTATCAAAAGAGCTTTCGAGCCTGTTCGTCTGATTATACGGTCAAGGGGTGACAAATTATGCGTAATCGCAGCTAATGATACAGCCGAGGATGTTAAATTAAAGCTGAAGTGCGGCTACATTCCTTTATACAGCGATAAAATTGAACTTAAGACTTTTACAATAAAGGCCCCTGCTCTTGAGCGGACCATTTGCTGCTCATTTTCAAAAGGCAAATATGATCCGTGCGAGGGACTATGGATTGCCCGATGCGAAAATAATTACAATATAAAACAGGCGGTATTTAGAGCGACTGATTTTCGAAATTTAAAAATACAAAAATCCAACCTTGCTTACAGCGTAAAACCCTCCAAAGGCGGCTGTCTGGTTAAAATAAGCACAGATTCATGGGCTCATTGCGTTTTCTTCAAGCTGCCTGAAGGGGCAATGCCTGAGGATAATTATTTTGATTTATTGCCCGGCGAGACAAGAACGATTAAAATTGAATCAGATAAGCATATAGAAGCCAATGATATTAAAGTTGCTTGTGTAAATGAGATTATTTTATAAGGAATACTGCTATTCATCCCGAACAGTTAAAAAAGCTGCTGCAGGAAGTCAAAACAGGCAAAGCAACCATCGATGAAGCCGTCGAAAAGCTTCGGCATTTGCCTTATGAGGACCTTGGTTTTGCTCGAGTCGACCATCATCGACATATACGCCAGGGCTTTCCTGAGGTAATTTATTGTCCCGGCAAGACAAACGAACAAATTATAAAAATCTTCACTGCCCTTGCGGCAAAAGGAAATAACGTATTGGCAACAAGGGCCGAAGAGCATGTTTTCAAGGCTCTTAAGAAGACTAAAAAATTTTTGCAGGCTCGCTATGAAAAAGCAGCAAGGGCAATTGTTTTAGAACAAAAAAAGCTTTCTCCATCTAAATCCGTTTTGCCGATTGTGACAGCGGGAACGGCGGATATGCCGGTCGCCTGTGAGGCAAAAGTAACAGCGGAGATTATGGGCCAACGGACAGAGCTTATCTGTGATGTGGGTGTCGCGGGATTGCACCGTTTGCTTTCTCATGTTCCAAAGCTGCAAAAGGCCAATGTCATCATAGTAGTTGCCGGAATGGAGGGGGCACTGGCTAGTGTTGTCGGGGGTCTTGTAAATTGCCCAGTGATTGCCGTTCCGACAAGTGTAGGCTATGGAGCAAGTTTCGAGGGGCTTTCGGCTCTTTTAACAATGCTTAATAGTTGCTCTGCAGGAGTTACGGTGGTCAATATCGATAATGGCTTCTCAGCCGCAGTTAATGCCGTATTGATAAACAAAAAAATCGAAGCAGGTAAATAATTCATCCATATCTTAATTAAATCTCTTATTGACGCTCATGCTGAAGATTTATACTATTTTCATAAAACGTTTATAAATTTAGCAAAATTCTATATCGATAACACTTAATAGTTATCGAAAACCTTAAAAACCGAAAGCTATATAATGATCGATAAAATAATTATGAAGATAATAAAGAAGGTTCCAAAGCTAAAGCCGCGCGCAAAAGATGCGCATAAAGGGGAATTAGGAAAAGTATGTATAATAGCTGGAAGCCTCGGTATGAGCGGAGCGGCGGCATTATCCGGCCGGGCAGCTTTTCGAAGCGGCTCAGGTTTAGTGCGGGTGGCCGTGCCTAAAAGCATCCTGCCGATTGTGGCCACCATTGAGCCGTGCTTTACAACAATTCCTTTAGAAGAAGATGAATCAGGACATATTGACGCGAAAGCTATTAATCAGATTTTAAATTTAATTACGGAAAATGATTTCATTGGATTTGGTCCAGGGGTAGGAACAACGCCGGGAATAAAATCTATAGTACAAAAACTGCTCCAGCAGGAGAGGCTTCGTTTAATCATCGATGCGGATGGCTTAAATAACCTGAGCATGATAAATGACTGGCCAAATATGAGAAAGGCAGATTTGATTTTGACGCCGCACCCTGGAGAAATGAAACGATTGTGGGATGGGCTTTTCAGGCAAAAAATGCCTGAGGCGAGGCAAGACATAGCCGTCAAAATGGCAAACAAAACAGGCGCCACAATAGTATTAAAAGGAAACAACACAGTAGTAACAAACGGCCGGAATGTTTATATAAATAAAACAGGCAATCCCGGAATGGCAACAGGCGGCACAGGTGACGTTTTGACAGGCGTAATTACTTCACTGGCAGGACAGGGCTTGAGTAACTTTGATGCGGCGGTTCTTGGAGTTTATGTGCAGGGATTGGCCGGAGACATTATGTCAAAAAAAATCGGTCAGGTAAGTATGATTGCCACCGATGTCATAGATGGATTGATTGAGGCATTTAAAAAAATTACAAAAAATAATGTATAAGGATTCTTAGTGATGAACGCAACAAAGGATTTTTTTGAAAAGTTTAAAACAGCTGTCGATAAATTAAAAACTGAAATACCTGAAACAATTCAAGGTTTCGGCGCACTGTTTTCAAGAGTGATGAAAGATGGCGCTCTTGGATTAAAAGAGAAGGAATTAATCGCCTTAGGAATAGGCGTCGCAATGCATTGTCCCCCCTGTATCCGCTCACATGTTCAAAAATGCCTGGATGCCGGAGCCACAAGGCAGGAAATCCTTGAGGCAGCTTCTGTCGCGGTTGTAATGGCGGGAGGACCGGGCTATACTCATTTGCCTTTAGTTCTCGAAGCACTTGAAGACCTGCAAAGTTCTGATAATAAATAGGCAAATTTGGGCCAAATAGCTAAAAAAACCGAAATATCCGGGCTTTAATTTGGTTATCATTTTTTTCTGGCATTTATCCTTATCGGCTGGTAAATTATTAACGCTTACTTTCCCACAGGGTGTAAGCCGAAACTATGGAAAATAACCAGACAAATCCGCGCTCAATGCCAGAAAATGAAATCATGACAGGCGATACGGCCGTGTATAAAGCCGAATCGCTGCCCCCTTTCAAGCGGACGCTTGTCCCCCTCAATGAATATGCCTCACGTGAGGGACTTTCCAGCGATATTGTCGAGAAGCAGGGCCAGCTTGGCGTTATTCAAATCCGCAAATTCAAGGGACGAAAGTTCGTTGTCGATGTTCCGCAGGAACAAATCACCGAATATGAAAATGAAGACAAGCCGCAAATTACGATTATTAATCGAAATCGTAGTTCGACGTTATCATCTAAATTATTAACTGCCTGTTTGATGTTTGGATTTATCATTATCATAGCTGGTTTTTTCTGGCTATATGCGAAAACGAAAATCGAAGACCTCACCGCAGAAAACAAAAGCCTTCAAAATCGAATTAATGAGATGAACATTGCCCACCAGAGTTTAAAAGAGATGCAGGAGCAGCTTGCCGCGGCAAAAGTAGAATTTACTAAAATACAGAACCGAATCGCGACATCTAAAACTGATATGGAAAAAATTCAAGGCGACCTGAATAAAACGAAAAATAATCTCGACGCAGTGCAATCTGAGCTTGCAAGTATTCAGGGACAAACGTCTCTATCCAAGGTTGAAATAGAAAGCATCCAGCACAATTTGAATGAAAGCAAAAATCAGCTCGATATTCTTTCACAGCAAAACACTAGAGCGACAAAATAGCTGCAAAGCTTAAATATTTTTAATTTTAAGCCAGTTCAGCAGCTTCCATCCAGCCGGCAAAACAGCCACTCCAAGAGTAATCTTTACGATATCACCGGCAATAAAAGGATAAAGGCCTGTAATCAGTGCGGTCCTGAAATTTGTCATCAAAGAAAGCCAGCAGACGCCAAAAGAATATATTATAATTTCACCTGCCAGCATTGCACTAAGAGCAGTAAAAATCCGCCTGTCCCAGCCTGCTTGGGCCAATGTGCCTACAACATAAGCTGCTACAACAAAGCCGATGAGGAAACCTCCTGTAGGGCCCAATAGGACCGCCATACCTATTCCAGACGCAAAGACCGGTATACCTAAGATGCCTTCAATCAGATAGGCAATTACGGCCATTGTCCCTCTTTTTGAGCCCAGCATCGCCGCAATCATTAAAACAGCGAATGTCTGACCGGTAACAGGAACAGGGCTAAATGGCAAAAATATCTTTATTTGCGCACTTATACCCAGAACAAGTGAGCCGCAGATAACAATAATCATATCATAAATTATGGCATTAATTTTGTTATCAGCAGGCCTGAAAACATCACTCAATGTATTTGTCATCTGCATTAGAAATCCTTCAACTAAAGAAAAATAGTAAAAAATTTATAATGGCATTATATGACAGCTTTTTATCTGAGTCAAACGTAAGTATTTTGCCAAAAAGAAGTAGTTATTTCCTTATAAAAAAAACATCCTGATTTGCCTATATTTATTTAGGTACTTAGATTAACAGAATTACAAGCATAATTTAAATTAAGGAGTCTTGTATGAAAAAGGCAATTCTTTACACAATAATCGTGCTTACGTCATTTGTCATGCTGGGATGCGCATACGAAGAAGGCCACCGTCATCATGGGGATAGAGAGTATAAAGAATATAAATATCGCAGCCCTGACGGCGGCTGGCGGGGACACGATTTCGAACAACATTACTACTATGATGAACATAAGTAGTAATTGAAATAAGGGAAAAAGATGAAATATCGGCTTCTTGGAAGTACGGGCCTGTACGTTTCTGAACTGTGCCTGGGAACTATGACATTCGGCGGCAAAGGGTTTTGGGAGGCAATAGGTAAACTATCCGCCTCTGATGCCCAGACCTTGGTAGGAACATCTATCGATGAAGGTATAAATTTCATCGATACGGCAGACGCGTACTCCGAAGGAGAATCTGAAATATTATTAGGCGAAGCCCTCAAAACACTTGGCACACCCAGAGACCAGGTAATTATCGCGACAAAGGTCCTATTGAGAACAGGACCCGGCCCAAATCAGATTGGATTATCCCGCTCGCACATATTCAATTCTATAGATGGAAGTTTACGCCGGCTGAAAATGGATTATATTGACCTCTATCAAATCCACGGCGTTGATTTAGACACTCCGATTGAAGAGACGATGTGTGCCCTTGATGATATAGTTTTTTCCGGCAAGGCAAGATATATCGGCTTTTGCAATCTTCCTGCATGGTATGCCATGAAGGCAATCGCATTTGCCGATGAGCGGCTAATGAGTTCGTTCGTTAGCGCCCAGATGTATTATTCTGTCGCAAGCCGGGATATCGAACGTGAAATCGTTCCTTTAGCGATGGATATGAATTTGGCGATACTGCCATGGAGTCCCCTTGCAGGCGGACTGCTTAGCGGTAAATTTGACCTTGAAAACCCCGGTCCCCAGGATGCAAGGCGGACAAAATTCGATTTTCCGCCAGTAGATATCGAACGCACAAAAAATATTCTTAAAGAAATGCGGATTGTCTCGCAATCTATGAATATTTCAGTCGCAAGAGTAGCGCTTTCATGGCTATTGACAAGGCCATTTGTAACTAGCGTTATAATCGGGGCTAAAACAAAAGAGCAGCTATTGGATAATCTCGCCGCAACCGATGTAAATATGCCATCAGAACATATCACAAATATCGATAAGGCAAGCGCATTGCCGCCAGAGTATCCCGGATGGATGGTTGCATGGCAAAATCGCGACAGGCGTCCGCAGATACCGCAGAAAACAAAATAAAAAAGGCCACCACAATGGTGACCTTTCTTATTTGCAGCGAGGCCGAAGGGGCTCGAACCCTCAACCTTCGGATCGACAGTCCGATGCTCTAGCCAATTGAGCTACGGCCCCGAAGAGGTAACAAATATAGCGGTTTCGACTGAAAGTGTCAATCGTTTTAACCAGAGCTTTTTATATTCTCGAAGTTGCCTGATGACGGCGGATAACAGGCTGCGATTTAGTGGCCTTTTTGCCTTCCTGCAGGACCTTCATCGCCTTCTTAACATCGGCAACCTTTAGAATGCCGATTGTCCTGCCGCCTTTTAAACCTGAGGTACAATAAGCATAAGATATGTTGATATGGCTGCTGGCGAGCTTTTCGGCAACTCCCGCAAGGGCGCCCGCCCTGTTGTCGAGATTTACACACAGCACATCGGTTTTATTAAACGGCAGGTTCGTAGCCGTAAGAACTTTTTCGGCCAATTCGGGATTATCGAATACCACACGCAGAACTCCATGCTCAACTGAATCCATCACAGTCATTGCGGTGATATTGATTTTTCCTTTTGCAAATTCGACAAGAATGTGAGCAAGGATGCCGGGCTTATTGACCATAAATATTGAAAACTGACTGGTAACAAACATAAGTCACCTCCTGAAAAAAAAGTTCTATGTAGAGCCTTGCGCTTTTAACGCACTTTCCGTATCCGGGAAAAAATCAAAGACCTGGTCAAGATTAGTAATTTTAAATACCCTGTGAAGCTGCGGATTGATGGCGCTGATAAAAACCTGACCCTGATAAGAAGAAAGCGATGCACGGGTCTCCAGCAGCATTCCAAGGACCCTCGATGAGAAGAATTTGACGCCGGTGAAATCGAAGATTACTGTTTTGGGGTGATTTGCCTCAATAAACCTTGCAATGTGGCCGGCAGTAATTGAAATATCCTCAACGTTGCTGATCGAGCTTTTCTTGAAGGTTATTACAGCGGTATCGCCTTGCGTTGTGATTTGGCCAAGTGTTTCCTCGACCATACTTTCCCCTTACCCAAAATAAATAAGTTAAAATGACATATCAAGAAGCCAATTTTCACTTATTTCGGCAGATATTTCAATGTTCAACACACCAAAACACACTATTTTTTTATTATATGCAGACAGGAAAGAAGATGTTCAGAATTTCCGGGAACCGGCCTAAGTGCCGGATTTTCGGCCCGGCAGCGGTCATCGGCAAATGGACACCTTGGATTAAAGGGGCAGCCGCCTGAAGGATTAAGGATATCAGGAACTTCACCTTTTAAGCGATTTGCTAAATCCCGCTGAGTTGTAGTTATTTTGGGTATGGCGGCCATAAGGGCTATAGTGTAAGGATGAAGCGGATTATGATAAAGTTCATCTACAGTCGCCTGCTCGACAATTTTACCCATATACATTACAGCAACAATATCACATGTAAATTCGACAACCGCCAGGTCGTGGGCTATAAAAAGATAAGTTAGTGAGAACTCCTGCTGTAAGTCTTTTAGTAGGTTGAGAATTTGAGACTGTATGGAAACATCAAGTGCGCTTACCGGCTCATCACAAATAACAAGCTTAGGTTTAAGAATAAGCGCGCGGGCAATTCCTATACGCTGTCTTTGACCGCCGGAAAATTCATGCGGGTAACGGTTTATAGTATCTGAAGAAAGCCCGACTTTGGCGAGGACCTGACGGACCTCATCAAAAAGCCCTGGTCCTGTTATTTTTTTATGAACTTTAAGCGGCTCTCCAACGATGTTTGCAACCGTCATACGGGGATTTAGCGAGCCGAACGGGTCCTGAAATATAAGGGTTATTCCCGAACGAATATTCCGGAGGTAAGAAGCATCACAAGCAAGGATATCTGTGTTATCAAAAATGACCTTGCCGGAAGTGACCGGTATGAGACGAAGGATACTTTTTGCAACAGTAGTTTTGCCGCAGCCGCTTTCGCCAACCAAACCGAAAGATGAGGCAGGTTTTATGGCAAAAGAAACACCATCGACGGCTTTTACATGGCCAACAGTTCGCCGCAATAACCCCTTCTTAATCGGGAAATAAGTCTTAAGGTCATCAACCTTGAGCAAAGAATTATTTGTTTTATTTTCAGGATTCATAATTTAGGGTCATCGGGCCTTTCATAACCGGGGGCATACCAGCAGGCAACCTGCCTTCCTAAAGCTACTTCGCGAAGCTGTGGTTCTATTGTCTGACATCTTTTATCATTGCACCCCAGATAGCAGCGGGGATGAAATTTGCAGCCGGAAGGAAAATGCAGAGGCTCAGGGACAATACCGGGAATTGTATAAAGACGTTCGCCTGTAAAGCCGAGCTGAGGCAAAGATTTAAGAAGCCCCTGCGTATAGGGATGCAGTGGATTCTCAAATAAAGATTTAGAATTGGATAATTCAGCAATTCTGGAGGCATACATTACAGCTACATCCTGGGCTCGTTCGGCAACGATTCCAAGATTATGGGTTATAAGCAGAATACTCATTTTGCTTTGCTGTTGAAGACTATCGAGCAGATCGAGTATCTGGGCTTGTATTGTGACATCGAGGGCTGTAGTTGGTTCATCAGCAATTAACAACTGAGGCTTGCATGATATAGCCATCGCAATCATTACACGCTGCCGCATTCCTCCTGACATTTGATGCGGGTATTCGGTAACTCTCTGGCCAGGCTCGGAGATACCGACCTTTCTCAGCATTTCGGCTGCTATTTCCCAGGCCTCTGGTTCACTTTTTTTCTGGTGTAGGCGTATAGTCTCGACTATCTGCTCGCCGACAGTATAAACTGGATTTAAACTGGTCATCGGCTCCTGGAAAATCATAGCAATTCGATTTCCGCGAACGGAACGCATACGCTGCTCGGATATTGAAAGTAGATTTCGATTTTCAAAGTTTATCTCGCCTGCCGCGATTTTTCCGGGAGGGTCTGGAATAAGCCGCATAACTGATAAAGCAGTAACACTTTTTCCGCAGCCGCTTTCACCGACAAGCGCAAATGTCTGACCTTTTTTCACTGAAAAACTGACATCCTGAACGGCATGGGCAATTCCATTTTCTGTGAAGAAATCCACAGAGAGGCCTTTAATATTCAGCAGCGTTACTTCTTCTATCATCTGGCCTCCCTTAATCTTGGGTCAATTGCGTCACGGAGGGATTCACCGACGATATTATAAGCTAGAACAGTAAAGAATATGGCAAGACCAGGGAATAATGTAAGCCACCAGAGAAATCTTCCGGTTGTGCTGACACCTAAACTCAGGATTTGTCCCCAGCTTGGCGCCGGCGGAGCAACTCCAAAACCAAGAAAACTAAGGGCCGCTTCGATGAATATAGCACCGGCGATACCGAAGGTCGCATTGACAAGGACAGGAGCTATCGCGTTTGGAAGCATATGCCTGAAAAGAATGCTTCGAAGGGGCAATCCAAGCGAAATGGCCGCCTGAACAAAATCCTGCCTGCGAAGCTTCAAAAATTCAGCTCGAACAAAACGAGCATCCTCTGTCCATGTAGTCAGGCCGATTATCAGCATGATGTTGAATAAACTTCGCGGAAAGAACGCGACTATTGTAATAATCAGGAAAAAAACCGGCACTGCCATCATAATTTCAACAAGACGCATACCCACAAAATCGGTCTTTCCTCCTGAGTAACCAAGTATTGCCCCGATTATAATCCCGATTATGCTCGATATTCCAACAGCCACAAAGCCAACAGAAAGAGATATTCTGCTTCCATGAATAACGCGGCATAGGACATCGGAACCAACATCATCAGTTCCAAGCCAGTGCTGTCTGTTTGGGGCTTGCTCTCTAACTTTTAAATCGGTCCTGCCGTAACCGTATGGCACAGGCGCAAAGAGAGCATTGGTCGCCTTTCCATTTTCAATCATTGATTTATAATCTGTGGCGTCAAGACGCTTGGGAATAAAGATAAAGAAAAGAATAGTGCCGATAATAATAATAGAAATACTTACGAAAATCTGCCGCCACAATACACCCGAGCGAATCGAGGGGTCCACTTTTCTTTTATTTCTTAAAATGAGTAAAAGCTGAATTAAAGTTATAAATGCGGCAAGAAATATGCTGTAATCACTGGCTGTAAGCGCACCGAACAAAGGCCAACGCAGATGGCCATCGATTTTGATGAAAAAAGGCTTGTCATTGGCAAAAAATGGCGCAAAAACCGCGACAACAAACAACACGACTATAAAACCAAGCCATAGAAGGGTAAATTTGCTTTTGGCAAATTCATGCCATACCATTTCACCGTATGATGTCCCCCAATCTTTATGTTTTTTATTATCACTCATAAATTATTCTGTCGATTCAAAGCTGATTCGCGGATCCGCAATCGCATATGAGATATCCGCAAGCAATAATCCTATTAAATTCAAAAAGCCCGCTATTGTAGCGACCCCCATAACTACATTGTAGTCCCTTGTTGTCACCGATTCGAAGGCAAGCAAGCCCATACCTGAGACACTGAATATTCTTTCAATTATGACTGAGCCGCCAAACATTGCCGGCAGCAGAGTTGCCATAATAGTGATGACTGGAATCACACTATTTCTAAAAGCGTGGTGGAAAATAACCGACCAATTCGAAAGGCCCTTTGCCCTTGCTGTGCGGACGTAATCGGCACGGAGATTATCAAGCATGCCGGCACGAACCAGCTTTGTAAGGTATGCAAAGCCCGCGTATGTCAGACAAAAAACCGGAAGAACAAGATGCATTAACCTGTCGGCGAGCCACTGAAAAAAGGGATATTGCTCTGCATCGTTGCTGGATAATCCCGCGGGCGGAAAAAGATTATAAGGAGGGCCGCATAGATAACCGATAAGCATCTGGCCTACCCACATAGAGGGCAGCGACCAAAGCATCAGCAGCATTACGGAACTTGCCTTATCGAGAAATTTTTTACGCCCTACCGCTGAAAGAATACCCATTGGAATTGACACTGCATAAATGATAACAAACGAGATTAGATTCAAAATAAGAGTTATCGGCAATCGCTCTTTTATCAAATCAATTACAGGCCTGTGATGTTTAATCGAATCACCGAAATCCAGCCGGGCGACTCGACCCAGCCATGTTGCATATTGAATATATACCGGCTTATCGAGTCCGTAAAGGCGATTACGCGCAGCTCGAACATCTGCCGCACGCTGTGCATCCATCATACCGCCCATCCCCTGAGACAAACCAACCGGGTCCCCAGGCGCTGCCCTGCTTATAGCAAAAACCATCAATGTAATACCCAGCAATGTGGGTATCATCAAAAATAATCGTCTAATTATATAAGTTGTCATTTATATTTCTGGAGATTTTTGGGGACATACCACTCATGCTCATTGATTCCGAGCTTGTGAATTATCACATTCTGAAAACGTTTAGCCAGAAATCTCTGTTCCGGCCGTGTGTAAATAAACGTATACGGCTGTTCTTCATGCAGTATACGATGGAATTGATGGTATAGTGCATTTCTTTTGCCTTCGTCTAAGGTCTCGCGGGCCTGTTCAATCAATCTATCAGCCTCGGGATTCTTGAAATTTACATAATTTGAGCCTTTTTCAGTTTGAGATGAATGCCATATCTGATATGGATCCTGCTCAACTCCTCCGCCCCATGCCATACTTAAAGCATCAAAATCTCTATTCAAAACCTTTTGCGAAAATACAGACCATTCGTAAGGATCAACCAAAACATCTATTCCGGCACTCGCACAGGAATCCTTAACCAGTTTCGCGACTTGTTCATGTATTTGTGTTTCGCTTATCATATACTTAAACCTGAATGGCACTCCGTCTTTGTCGCGGATACCGTCACCATCGTGGTCAATCCAGCCGGCTTCATCGAGAAGCTGTTTTGCTTTTTCGGGGTCATACGGCCACGGTTTTATATTAGGGTCGTTTTGCTTGCCGTATATATAAAAAGTGCCTGTTGGAATCGCCGCCTCAGGATTCCTCAGGATATGTTTTTTTATTGCTTCTCTGTCAATAAGGTGAGTCATTGCCAGCCGGACTTTTGTATCTGCAAAAAATGGCCTCGCCTGATTCCACCCTATCCAGAAATAACCTGTATTTGACGCGTCCCAGTAAGATAAGCAGTGAAATTGTTTTTTGAACTCCTCGTCATTTGCCTTTTCCGAGAACTGGTCTGGTAATGGCCTTATATAATCGATTTTGCCTGCCATAAGAGACTGCAGAGCAGCTGTTTCATTGGTGATAAAAGGAAAAATCAATTTCTTTGTTTTCGGCTTTGGACCCCAATAATTTTCATTGCGCCGGAGAACCACCTGCTGACCTACATCCCATTTTTCAAAAACGTAAGGTCCTGTGCCTACAGGATTGGTTCTTCGTTCATTAAACTGCCTGGCATCTTTGTAGTAATATATATGCTTTGGATGAATAGGAATCCCGCCTAAAAATCCGAGCGAAAGAAAATATACTTTCTTCATATGAAATTTAATTTCCCTTTCATTGATTCGCTCGTAGCGGTCAACATCCCGGAAATAATTCCCATAGCTTGCAGCATCGATATTTGGGTCAATTATTGTTTCATATGAGAAAATGACGTCGTCGGTAGTAACCGGATGACCATCTGAAAAGTGAATATTATCTCTCAGCTTAAAATAAATTTCCAAGCCGTCATCGGAGATTGAGAATTTTTCAGCCAATCGGCCGCGATATTTGAACTCGTCCGGCTCGTATTCAATCAAGCTTTCGAAAATATTTCCCATCCCAATCCAGCGTGTAGGCCATGTTCCCGCTTCTATCAGAACGTTCAAGGTGGCCGGTTCGGCGCTCATACAATAAACAAGCCAGTCCCCCTCATCTCCTGGATGTTCCGCAAAAATAGATTCTTCATTTTTATTTGAAGGAGCTTGGCGTCTCTCTATCGCCGCTCTTGTTTGAGGCGTTGAGGTTTCCAGCCTGCTGATAAGCGTATTAATCCTTTCATAAAGCCTGTCGGATTGAACCATAGAAAGAAATTGTAAAAGAATGATTACAGCTAAAAGTAAAAACAAAAAGAATTTGAATACGCCGGATTGTCCGTTCATAAATACATCCTTTATTTATATCTTTGCTTTTCTTTAGGCACATACCATTCAAGAAAGTTGAGCCCAAGTTTATGAATCTTAACGTTTTGGAAGCGTTTATCAACCGTATAAAAATTAGGTCTGGCAAACAAGAAAGTATACGGCTGCTCTTTATGTATAATCTGATGAAATCTATGGCAAAGGATATATGATTGTTCGGGTTCAATAGTTACTCTTATTTTTTCAAGTAAGTCATCTGCCTGGGCATTGCGAAAGCCGACATAATTGGAACCGCGGTTTCCAATCTGGGAAGAATGAAAAATTTGATAAAAATCTTCAACAATATCTCCTCCCCATCCCATCACCATCGCGTCGAATTGTCTGTCGGAAATCTTGGGGACCAGGACAGACCATTCATACGGGTCAGGGATAAGATCTGCACCTATTTTAATAAATTCATCTTTTAAAAAAGACGCAAGGCGGGTATATACATCACTTTCCACTGAATAAAGAAATTTGAATCTGAAAGGAATGCCGTTCTTATCGCGTATTCCGTCGCCATCATGGTCACTCCAGCCGGCCTCATCGAGAAGATTCTTCGCTTTTTCAATATCATAAGGTAATGGCTTAATAGCCGAATCATTTTGTGAACTGTTGATGTAAAAAGAACCAGTGATTATTTTTCCATATCCTTTTATCAAATGATTAACAATCTGATCACGATTTATGCTCAATGTCATTGCCAGACGAACACGTGGATCCGAAAAATAAGGTCTGTCCTGGTTCCATCCGATATAATAAAACGGAACTCCCGGAGACCAGACAGTAAGACAATCAAAATCATTGTTAAAGTCTTTATCCGCAACAAGGTCTGCGAACTGGTCCGGCTCAGGGATAGTCAAATCAATTTTATGGGCCCTTTGTGACTGTATCGCAGCTATCGGATTTGTTATAAATTTATAAACGATTTTTTTTATCCGGGGTTTAGCTCCCCAGTAATTCTCATTTTTTCGCAGGACAATTTCATTGCCTGTATCCCACCGCTCAAATAGATATGGTCCGCTGCCAATCGGATTTGAAATGCGGTGGTTGAATTGTTTTGCATCCTTATACTTATATATGTGTTTGGGATAAATGCCAATATCCCAAAACGAAAGAACTTCCAAGGCCTTAAAATAAGGTCTTTTCATATAAAATTTGATGGTCTTATCATTAATCTTTTCGGCCCTGTCCACATCAACATAAAGATTTGAAAGATTTGCGGCATCAACATTGGGATCAATAACAGTATTATATGTAAATAAAACATCATCGGCCGTTATAGGAACACCATCGGAGAAGTAAACATCATTTCGAAGATAAAACGTTATTTCAAGACCATCTTTTGAAATCTCATAACTTTGGGCCAAAAGGGGCTTGAGTTTAACATTATCGAAATCATACACCATTAACGGTTCGTAAATATTGCGTAAAGTAATCCATCTTGAGTATATGTCACTATCGACATTGATTTGATTAAGTGTCTTCGGCTCGACCCGCATCGCCCAAACCAGCCAGTCCCCCTCCTGGCCCGGATATTGAGCATTTTCCAAAGAGGTTACCGGCTCATTCTCAGATTTAATTACTGTGGGGGTCCTTTCTAAAAACTCTTCGATTTTATTGAGAGCCATGTAAATCTTATCAGATTGAATCATTGAAGAAATCTGAAGGATAATAATAAGAAAAAGAAAAACAAAAACGAAAAAAACGGAAACTTTACCGCGATTCATCTTTGGCCAAACCTCCAATGTCTGGCAAAAATTACGATTCTATAATAAAACACGTATATTTAATTACTCCGGCGGCCCGGAAAGCGCTACAGGATGAGTAATCGAAACACCGCCTGGATCTTTGCCGTAATTAATGTTAAGCTCCCCTGCTTTTGTCTGGTCGCCAAGCAGCGTGTTCTGCGCCTGCTGGAGGGCATTTGCATCGGCCGATTCAATGGCTTTTTTAATCTCGAATCTGGGTTTACCTGTTATTTTGCTAAGGCAATTTTGTTCAGTGCAGACAAGAACGGAAACAAGCTGCTCTTTTTGCAAATCACTTAGAACATCATCACTTTTGATATAACGCTGAAAAACATAGGACAGCAACTGTCCGAATCTTTTTCCAGCCACATCCTTAGCTGCATTCGAGGCCGTCATTTTATCGGCAAGTATTTGTAAAATGCGCGCATCAAGAAGTTCCTGCTCAACAGTCCAGTCTGCATAACAGGCAATTCGGGAATCGGCTGCTTTTAATAAAAGCGATTCTCCTTCTGATATCTTTATTGAACCGGCAAAAGATGCGATAAGCACAACTCCATCAGGGCTTGTTTTGGAAACTACTTCATCAAGCCTTCGAATTACCTGTCTGGCCGTATCGATGGCTTTTGGGCTATTGAGCTGCTCAGTAATTTGTGGGTTTGTTACAGAATGAATTGACCAATAACGAATTACCTCATTTTTGCTGTCTGCATATTTCAAAGCGACATCCGTAAGACGAATATCCGCAAGTCCATCCACAAGCATCAGCAGATTGGTAATTATTTTAAAACTTCTTTCCGGAGGCGTAATAGTTTCTGCTTTTGTTAATGCGGCTGAAATGTATTTTTGGGCAGATTTGGAAAATTGCTCAGAAAATTGTGTTTGATTCGGCTGCGTGCTGCTGCTATTTGCGATGATTATCGCTCGTATATTTGATATGGATGAGAAATCTTCGGTATCGAGCATTTCACCGACAGCACCGGCTACAAAGTTATCGATTGCCTTAAAATCGGAATCATCGAGGACCTGTTTGGCACGAACTGCTTCGATGCTCAAACTATCGGCTGCCAGGCAAGGGGTTAAATAAATCAAAAAAAGGGATATCGAGGCTGTAAGAATCAAAAAAGATTTCATATGCATTCGCCCTAAATGAAGATAAACTCTTTATTTACAATACAATAGAGTAACATTCAAATGCCGCTTTGTCAAGATGTTAAACAGCTTTGACCTTTCATTTTTAGTTAACGTCTTAATAAAGGCATACGTATAATAAGGTGTTATGGTTGGAACTGAAATACAACTTGTTAGAATTGACCCCTTGCGTCTTGTCATGGAACGCAGCGGGCAAATGGTTGTAGACGCAAATATATTCGCATCAAAAGAAATAAAAATTGAAGAGCAGGCAATACAACAACTATATGATGCTGCCTGTTTGCCGCCTGCAAGAAAGGTTTTGGCGACCGCCGATATTCACGTTGGTTTCGGTATTCCAATTGGAGCAGTCATAGGGCTTGAAGATGCAATAATGCCCGCGGCAGTGGGATATGATATCAACTGCGGGATGCGTTTGCTGCGAACCCCGTTTCTAAAAGAAGAGATAGATATAGATGAAATTGCCAATTCCATTGCCAGAGATATACCTTTGGGAGAAGGGATGCAAAATTTGACAATGGATAAAAAGATGATTGAGATAATTGCATTGGAAGGCGTGAAGGGTATCGGCAAACTGGCATTAAATATCAAGCATAGAGCATGGGAGGCATTTGATGAACGGGAATTTTCTGAAGATTTGAAAAAAATTGAAGAAAACGGACAAATGCCCGGCGATATGGCTGCCGTCCCTAAACTTGCAATAGAAAAAGGCAAAGACCAGATTGGAACATTGGGCGGGGGCAATCATTTCATAGAGATACAGGTTGTGCAAAAAGTTTTCGATGAGCAGCTTGCAAACTTTTTTGATATCAAAGAAAATCAAATTGTCGTTATGATTCATTCAGGCTCCAGGCGGTTCGGATACGAGATAGCAGATGAATATATGAGCATCGCTGCCGGCTTACCAGAGATGGAAGGCAGAAGAAAGATGCTCAGCTACCTTGATGCAAACAGCAAACAGGGACAAAAATACATTTCCGCAATGGGAGCTGCGGCTAATTTTGCGTTTGTAAACAGGCACCTTATGGGATTACTGGTAAGGCGCTGTTTTACACGGATGTTCGGGGCTATATCATTACCTCTTGTTTACGATGTTACTCATAATATGGCAAAATTAGAAATCCATGAAGGCAAAAAACTATGGGTGCACCGTAAAGGTGCGACAAGGGCATTTGGTCCTGAGCAAATGAAAGGCACTCCATTCGAAAAAATCGGACAGCCTATCATTACACCTGGTTCGATGGGAACAGCAAGCTATTTAATGGTAGGAACAGGCAACTCTGAAGAGTCTCTATCCTCAGTTAATCATGGGGCCGGACGGGTCATGAGCAGGACCGCGGCATCGGGCAAAGGCAGGCATGGAAAGTCGACAGGCGGGGCAGCAATCAGCGATAATGAATTCAAACGGAGTATGTCAGGAATAAAACTTATCGCGGGAGATAAAAGCAGGATTAAAGAGGAAGCCCCGGGAGCCTATAAAAATATCGATGAGGTTGTCCGAATTGTATCTCAGTGCGGCTGGGCAAAACCTGCTGCAAGAATGACGCCGCTGGCGGTTTTAAAAGGTTAAAACAGCATAAAATCATCCGCTTGACCATTGCTTTTTAAGCATAAATATTTTAGAATTGTTTGTTTTGGTATTTTAATTTCAAAGGTCGTGAAAGGCAGCTTATATGCTAAAGCACATTATTATGTCAGCAGTTCTATTTACAATTCTGCTGAACAATTATGGCTGTGAGAAAAAAAGGGAAGTCGTTTCGAAAACAGCTGATATTTCAGATGCGGCGGTTTTAGAACCGGCCCTTCCTGTCATATTGATTTCAGATACGAATACCCAAAAACCAGAGGTTGTAAAGATTGAGCAAACGGCAGAAGCTGAACCAAATAAGACTATATCTGAGCCTGCCGTCGAAATAAAAATTACCGAACCAAATAAACAGGAAATAGAGAAGATTAAAGAAGACGCTTCAAAATCAGATAACATCAATAAGGCTATATCAATATCTTCTCCCAAAAATGATGTAAATCAATTATTTGAGAAGTGCACAGAGTTCCTTGCCAGGTATGTCAACTCTGATGGAATGGTCGATTACAAAACCCTTTCACGGAAAAAAATGGAGTTATCAAAAATTCTTGAACAATTCAGAATTTTAGACAGGAGCGAATACACTACCTGGTCAAATAATGACAAGCTTGCATTCTGGATAAATGCCTACAATATAGAGCTCGTAAAGATAATTCAGGATAATTACCCTATAGAATCAAATAGGATGCTGAGGCTTATCTGGCCGCCTAACAGCATAAGACACATAAAAGGAATATGGGATGAGCGTAAATTTATTATTATGGATGAAGAGTTTACGCTTAAAGAAATTGAACGGCGTTTCTTTTTAATCGAACCATCAGAACCAAGTGTATTTTTTGGGATTTATTATGCATCTATTTCAGGACCGCCTTTAAGAAATGAGGCATATCGCGGAGAAAACCTTTCATCGCAGCTTGATAGTCAGGTAAAAACATATATCGCAGGCTCTAATGCTCTTAAAATTGATAGAGAGAATGGAATAGTATATTTATCATCAATTTTTAATCCTACATGGTATGGAAACCAATTTATCCCAAAATATGGGACCAATTTTAAATTTAAACAGCAGGAAACATCAGTAAGAGCTGTCCTTAATTTTTTAACAAAATATATTTCACCGCAGGAAATAAATTATCTTGAGACTGGAAATTATACAGTTGAGTATATGAGATACGACTGGACACTTAACGAAATCGGCGGCTGATAAGCCGGATAAATTATATTATTACAATGAGGCAAACAAAATGGCAAAATTAAACAGCAGTAACGGCGAACGAAATTATTTTTTCACGAGCGAATCAGTGACAATGGGGCACCCGGATAAGGTAGCAGACTGCATTTCGGATGCAGTTCTTGATGCATGCCTTGCCCAGGATAAAAAGAGCAGGGTTGCCTGCGAGACGCTTGTAAAAAATGATATGGCAATAGTCGCAGGTGAGATAACAACCAGGGCATCGGTTGATATCGCAGCAATAGCACGGAAGGCAATTAAAGAAATAGGTTATGATGATCCCGAAGTTGGTTTCCATTATGAAAACTGTGCCGTTCTTGTATCAATCGGCAGGCAAAGTCCGGATATCTCACAAGGTGTCACTGAAGGAGATGGTCTGCATAAAGAACAAGGTGCAGGCGATCAGGGCTTGATGTTTGGATATGCATGCAAAGACACACCTGAGCTTATGCCGATGCCAATACAATTGGCACACGCAATAACAACACGGCTCGAGCAGATGAGACTGACAAAGAAACTGCCGTGGCTGCGGCCGGACGGCAAGAGCCAGGTAACAGTCGAATATACAAATGGAAAACCCACACATATCCCCGTTGTTGTTGTCGCGGCACAGCATGACCCTGATATTTCTCACGCCAAGCTGCAAAAAGAAATAATTAACAAGGTAGTGCTGCCAGTGCTGCCGAAAAAACTTGTAGATAAGCGAACGATATTCCATATCAACGCAACCGGCAAATTCGTAATCGGCGGCCCGGCAGGCGACTGCGGGTTAACAGGAAGAAAAATTATCGTTGATACTTACGGCGGCAGGGGCAGACATGGCGGCGGATGCTTTAGCGGCAAAGACCCGACTAAAGTTGACAGGACTGCAAGCTATATGGCTCGATATATTGCTAAAAATATCGTCGCCTCAGGACTGGCGGATACCTGTGAGGTTCAATTGTCATATGTAATAGGTTTCGCGGACCCGCTTTCAGTGCTGGTGGATACAAAAGGGACAGGTAAAATCAGCGAGAAAAAACTTGGTGAACTCGTACGAAAACTTTTCCCGTTAACACCGAAAGGAATGATTAACCACCTCAAACTTGAAAGACCGATTTACTCAAAGACAAGCCATGGTGGACATTTTGGCCGGAATCTGCCCGAATTTACCTGGGAAAAAACCGATATGGCGGCAAAACTCAGGAAAGCCGCTGGTATATAGTTAAATTAGAAATTAAAAAGAAAAAGCCCGATTTAAAAGTCGGGCTTTTTTTTATTCCATTTCGAGCGCATTTTAATGTTTGAAGTGACGTTTGCCTGTAAAGACCATCGCTATACCATATTTATCGGCGGCGGCGATGACTTCATCATCTTTTTTAGAGCCGCCTGGCTGGGCTATAGCGGCAATCCCGGCCTGAGCAGCATTATCAACATTATCAGGGAACGGGAAGAAGGCATCCGAAGCCATAACTGAACCTTTTGCCTGTTCGCCGGCGTGTTTAACAGCTATAAAGCCGGATTGCACACGATTCATTTGACCTGCTCCAATACCGATAATTCTGCGTCCCTTCACCAGAACTATTGCATTGCTTTTTGTGTGTTTGGCGGCCAGCCACGCAATGCGCAGGTCAGCAAGCTGCTCTTCTGTAGGCTTAATTTTGGTTGGAATAGTTAATAACTTCGGCTCCCAGCCGACCATGTCACGCTTCTGGATGAGCACTCCGCCTACTATGCATCGAAGGTCGTGTTCTTCTCCATTTACTTTACTTTTATCTATCGGACCTGTTTCAATAAGACGAACCCTGCTTCCCCAGCTTTTAAGGGTTCGTATTATTTCGATTGCTTCAGATTCAAATTGAGGAGCAATGATTACCTCGGCAAAAAAACCTTCGGCGCCAAGGGCCTTGCCGAACCTGCTGTATGATTCCATAATTGTTTGTGCAAGTTCGATATGAACTTTTCGGTTTAACGCGACGATTCCGCCGAACGCGCTTGTCACATCTCCTTCGTATGCTTTGCGATAAGCAATGCAAATATCGTCATCGATAGCACAGCCGCATGGATTAAGATGTTTTATAATAACAGCGGCAGGCTCATCGAATTCCTTTACCAGCTCGAAAGCTGCATTTGAATCCAGCAGATTATTAAAACTTATTTCTGTGTCAGCCTGCATAATTTTGCCCGCGCCTATACACGCTTCCCCGTTTGCTGCAAGCTTATAAAAAGCTGCGGGCTGGTGAGGATTTTCGCCATATCGAAGTGATATGTCTTTTTTGAGAGGGATTGAAAGGCGTTCCGGAAATTCATCTCCTGCCTTAATATTAAGATAACGAGAAATTGCGGCATCATATGATGCGGTAAGAGAAAATGCCGCTCTTGCCAGTTCTGTGCGAAGCTCTTCAGTTACTGAGCCGTTATTTTTTCTCATCTGTTCGACAACTTTTTCATACTGGTGATGACTCGTAATAACTGCAACGAATCTGTAATTTTTGGCGGCAGAACGAATCATGCTTGGGCCGCCGATATCAATATTCTCAATGGCTTCTTCGAGCTTGCATCCGGGCTTTGCGACAGTTTGTTCGAAGGGATATAAGTTTACACAAACAAGATCGATTGGCTCAATACCATGCTCTTTCATGGCATTTTTATGTTCAGTCTTGTCACGAATAGATAATAACCCGCCATGAATCTTTGGATGCAGTGTCTTTACGCGCCCATCCATCATTTCAGGAAAACCTGTAACTTTTTCAATAGGTGTCACTTCAATGCCTGCTTCGGCGAGCGCCTTAGCTGTGCCGCCTGTGCTGATGATCTTTACCCCCATATCAGCAAGTGTCTGTGCAAAATCTACAACGCCGTTTTTATCGGAGACACTAATTAAAGCGGTTTTGATTTTTACATCCATTCCAATCTCCACCTCAAATCTAAATAATCATTTAGGCTTTGGTTCAAGACAGGCAATCCGGCCTTTATTATCAGAAATGTAAATTTTGGAATCTGCTGTATTGGACACATATTTAAGAGGCAAAGCAGTATTAACGCTATATAATTTTTTCGCTTTTGTATTGTCCATTGCCGTTATAATACCTTTATCTGTCACAAGGAATGTTTTATCATCCGCTTCCGATAACATGCCAATGCCATCCTCAACCTGCCAAAGCAGTTTACCTGATTTTTTATCTATGGCCGCAAGATGCGAATCGGGAACAAATTGATAAAGCAGCTTTTTGCCAAGCTGAGGTGCCGAATTAAGAACGCCCTGAGTCTGATATTTCCAAACCAGCTTGCCTGAAGACAATTCAAGACAATAGACAGAAGTATCCTTACATGCAAAATACAATGAAGACGCATCATGAACAATCGGCCCAACGACAGCGGCCGGAGCTTTAAACTCCCAGGCCTTTGCAGCTTTATCCGCAGCTATGCGAATCACGTTTCCTGATTCAGTAGCAAATATGACATATTCCTGTTCAGCGATTACTGATGTTAAGGCAGAATCGTTTTCAGCAGCAACTTCAAAAACTTTAACTTTATCATTTGCGCGGATCGCACGTATACGCCTGTCTGCACCCGCAACATAAAAATAGGTATCATTACGAACAACCGGACAAACAACAGCAGTATCTATCTGCATAGAAATTTTTTGAGTGCCTGAATCAACATTTATTT
>Ga0105091_10000169_pt1 | contig 24949 bp, 16 predicted proteins | sample PPLLak1March2015_FD_87022 | JGI IMG/M metagenome (GOLD analysis project Ga0105091, IMG submission 87022) | Freshwater sediment microbial communities from Prairie Pothole Lake near Jamestown, North Dakota, USA - PPLs Lake P7 Core (1) Depth... | ecosystem: Environmental > Aquatic > Freshwater >... | reverse complement strand
GCAATTTGTCGTGGACGGCCAGAATAACGCCTCGCGCATCACCTTCGACAGCGGCTTCTCGCCTGTGGTCGAAGGCGTCCTGCCGGCGGTTGTCAGCGTGTCGACAACCCGAATCGTCCGAGCTCAGGACAGCGGGATGCCATTTTTCGACGATCCCTTCTTCCGTCAGTTCTTCGGCCAGGGGGAAATGCCACCCCAGAGAGAACAGGGGCTCGGATCCGGAGTCATTGTGACCAACGATGGTCATATTCTGACGAATAACCACGTCGTGGCAGGCGCCAGCGAAGTGATCGTCCTCCTGAACGAGACCCAGGAGATTCGGGCCAAGATCATCGGTACGGATCCCCAAACCGACATCGCCGTGCTGAAAGTCGAAGCCAAGAACTTGCATCCGCTGCCGCTGGGCGACTCGGCGCGCGTAAAAATCGGAGAATTCGTTCTGGCGATCGGCAACCCGTTCGGCGTTGGTCAAACGGTCACGATGGGTATTGTGAGCGCAACCGGACGCGGGAACCTGGGAATCGTGGGTTATGAGGATTTCATCCAGACGGACGCGGCCATTAACCCAGGCAACTCGGGAGGCGCGCTGGTTGACGAAAGCGGCCGACTGATTGGAATAAACACGGCCATTTTTACACGCGGGCAGGGAAACCAGGGCATCGGCTTCGCTGTCCCTTCCAACATGGCCAAATCCGTCATGGAACAGATCGTCCGGAAAGGAAAGGTGGTGCGCGGCTACCTCGGAGTAGGTGCGCAGGAAGTCACCCCGGCGGTCGCGAGTGCCTTTAAGCTGAAGGATACCAAGGGCGCACTGGTCGGAGACCTCGAACCCGACGGACCGGCCGCAAAGGCCGGCATCCAGCGCGGCGATGTCATCGTAAGCATCAACGGGAAACCGGTTCAGGATAGCCGGGACCTCCGATTCACGATTGCCTCGCTTTCACCCGGAGATGATGTACGCCTGGGGATCGTTCGAAACGGAGAGAGCCGCGAGATCACGGTTCGACTGAGCGAACTTCCGACAGATGGGGAAGAAGAGCCACGCACGTTTGACACCCCCGAAGGGCCCGGCGGCCTGGGGATCCAGGTGCAGGCGCTTACCGACGAAATCCGCCAGCAGCTTCAGCTTCCGCAGGGGGCACGCGGCGTCGTGGTTGCCCGGGTGCAGCCTGGAGGCGCGTCAGCCGATGCCGGGATTCAACCCGGCGACGTGATACAAGAAGTCAACCGCAAACCGGTCAACTCCGTTGACGATTTGCGCCAGGCGGTTCGATCGGCCGGCGACCAGCCCTTCGTGCTGCTTGTGAACCGGCAGGGTCAAACCAGCTACGTGGTCATCGATCGGAGGTAAACCGGCATCACGGTTACACGGTTCACGGTTAGACGGTTCACGGTTAGACGGTTCACGGTTACACGGTTCACGGTTACACGGTTCACGGTTAGACGGTTCACGGTTCACTATGAAGGAACCCTGAACCGGGTAACCCTGAACCGGGTAACCCGTCCAACCTTGTATCGTCCAACCCTGAACCGTCCAACCCTGCACCGTTTTACGTTCCTGGCCTTTCTTCATCGCCTGCAGCGTGAAATACTTTGAGGAGATGAGGCAAAGGCCGCTCGAACGACTCATCCGGCGCGTCGACACTCGGCTCGTCCGTCTTAAGGGGCTCCACGCCCGAATTTCCTGGTATCGGCTAGCAGTCTTTGTTGGCAGTTTCCTGGCCGCGGTTGTCTCAACGTTTTTTTTCTCCGGAGCCGCCGCTCTCGCGACCATGGGCCTCGGGCTGGTGGTTTTCGGTGTATTTGTCCGGGTCCACCACGTTGTTGAAGCCGCCTACCGGCGCCATCGTTTGTGGCGCCAAATCAAGTCTTCTCAGCTCGCTCGTCTCACTCTCGACTGGGACGGAATCCCGGCGCGGCAGAGCGACGCCGGTGCGACTGGGGCGCATCCCTTCGCGGCCGACCTTGATCTGTTCGGCGACCGGTCGCTCTTCCAGCTTCTGGACACGGCAGGTTCGCATGACGGGAGCCAAAGACTGCGAACCTGGTTACTGGATGTCGACCCCTCGATCGACGTGATCCTGAACAGGCAGGAACTGGTCAAGGAGCTTGTGCCGCTCTCGCGATTTCGCGACAAGTTGCGGTTGGCCTTCGACTTCGGCACCGAGGCGCGGCTCGAAGGCGAAAAGTTGCGGACCTGGGTCAAGATGGCGCAATCACCCGGGCGCTTCCGCGGGATCTTCCTGCAAGCCTGTCTGTTGCTTGCAACGAACCACCTGCTGGTCCTCGCGTACGCCGTCGACCTGGTCGAGCACCCGCTGTGGGAGATCACACTGGCGGCGTGGTTTCTGTTTTTCCTGGCCCGGTTTCGCGAGGTGAGTCCCTTGATCGACTCGGTGGTAGCGCTCGACGACCAGCTTTCCGCACTGGCCAGGGTCTTAAGGTTCCTGGAAGCTTACCCGCACCGTGAGGGCTCACGCGTCGAGCGGCTCTGCTCAGTTTTCCGGGATCCGGAAACCCGGCCTTCGAGACATGTCCGCCGCGCCAAGATTGTGTCGAGCCTGGCGGGGCTGCGGATGAATCCTCTGGTGGCCCTGCTCCTGAACCTCCTCGTCCCCTGGGATTTTCTCCTCGGCTGGCTGATCGCGCGACTTCGTCAACGCCTCGAAGGCTTGGTCCCTCTTTGGCTCGATCGCTCCGCCGAGCTGGAGGCAACCGAATCGCTGGCAAACCTGGGTTATCTGAACCCGGATTATGCATTTCCAACCGTGGAAACAGCCGAAATCACTTCCAACCGGCGTTTTGCATTCGAGGCCGCGGGACTCGCTCATCCGCTGATACCTTCCTCCACGAGGGTGTCGAACGATTTCGTGCTCGGTGATACTCGAATCGTCGTCCTGACCGGTTCCAACATGTCGGGAAAGAGCACCTTCCTGAAAACGCTCGGAATCAACATGGTGCTCGCCCACGCCGGCGCCCCTGTCTGCGCGGCATCGCTTCGACTCGGCCTCTTTCGGTTATTTTCCTGCATCCGGGTTACCGATTCGGTTCAAGACCACGTATCGACCTTTTACGCCGAAGTAAGGCGACTCAAACAGCTGCTCGACGCCCTTGGTGCTCGCGACGCTCGGCCGCTCTTTTACCTGGTTGACGAGATCTTCCGTGGGACCAACAACCGGGAGAGGGTGGCAGGCGGTCGTGCTTTCATGAGCGCGCTTGTTGGACAGAACGGGGCCGGGGCGATCTCGACCCACGATCTCGAGCTGGCCTTCGCCGGCGAGCGGCTCGCGCAGGTGGCCAACTACCATTTCCGTGAAGAGTTGACTGGGCGGCGCATGGTCTTCGACTACAAGCTTCGGAAGGGCATCTGCCCGACAACAAATGCGCTCAAGATCATGGAACTCGAGGGACTTCCGGTAGCTCATGGGGATTCCTGAAGGCCGGGTGCGGAAGAACCGGACGAAAAGGCAGCGGGACCGTGGCTTACGCCGAGGTCTACGCACCTCCCCCTTCGGGATTCGGAGACTCGGTTTTAGGGTTATATAAAAGTCCCTGAATTGTGGTCAAATCGCATTAATCATTTGAGCCTGAAGGACGTTTGGACTATGCTCGCTTAATGCTGTGCGGGCGGTGGTTGAATGCCGTCATCCTGGTGTGCATTCTGATGCCGGCGCATGTCAATAGTCAGGACCTCGCTGTCCGCATACAAGCCGAAAAAACCGAGCAAGACGCAGAATCTCACATCAGGAACCAAAGGTACCGGGAAGCGCTCGAGGCGCTTGCCTCGGCAAAATCCGTCTACGAACAGTTGGGGGATGTCGAGAAGACCGTCGACCTCACGCGCCAAATCGCGGTGGTTCACTTCAACCTCGGCGAGTTGGACAAAGCACTCGGGTACGCCACCCGGGCAGTGACCGCTTGCGAGAACCTCGGAAATCCGAAGACAACGGCGAGCGCCAACTACGCGCTTGGCATGATCTACCGCGACCTCAAGGAATACGATTTGGCAACCAGGCATTTCCAGAAAACGGAGCGCCTGGCCGACCAGACGGGACGCGTCGAGATGCGTGCGCTCGCCGTCAACGAGATCGGCAATATCATGCTTCTGCGTGATCGGCCAGACAGAGCCTTGGAAGTCAAAAAGCGAGCTCTGGAGCTGGGGTATGCGGCCGGCAGCAGCTATGTGATCTCGTCCTGCCTCCACGACATTGGAGTGGTACATCTGCAGAAGGGGAACTACCCGGAGGCGCTGCGTTTCTTTCGCAGGGCTCTCCAGGTGGGTCGGGACAACAACTACAAGCGCGAGATCGTTGTCTGTCTCCTGAACATCGGGGCCATACAGCGACTGCTCGGGCAAAGCGACGAGGCAGTAGAGACCCTTCAGGAGGCACTCGAGTACTCCGAAGAACTGAACATTAAGCCGAGTTCAGAAGAGATCCTGGCCAGCCTTTCGGGCAGCTACGCGGAGCTCGGCCACTGGAGACAGGCCTACGAGTCGCTTGGCCGCGCCTATCGGTTACGAGAGCAGATTTTCAGCGACGAAAAGGCCAGGAATATCGGCGAGACCTACGCCCGTTTCGAAACCAGCCAGAAAGACCGCGAAAATGAAATATTGAAACGCGACAACCGGATCATGGATCTGGAGCTGACTCGCCGGCTGACACAGCGCAACCTCCTGCTTGTGGTTGCGATCCTCGCGATCATCGTGGTGATCGTCCTCCTGAATCGTAACCGGGTGAAATCCAAGGCGAATCGCCAACTGGCCGCGGCGAATCGCGCAATCATGGCGCAGAAGGCCGAGCTGGACGAGGCCAATCAGCGGCTGGACCTGCTCGCCCGGACCGACTGGTTGACCGGTTTGCCCAACCGTCGCGAAATGACCGAGCGAATCGCTAAGGAACTGGCCGGGGAGTTCGGGCTCTTCCGTCCTTTTGTGCTGATCCTGTGCGATGTCGACGACTTCAAGGCCATCAATGACCGATATGGCCATGGGACCGGCGATTCGGTGCTGCGCACACTCGGGCAGCGACTGCGGGATCTCCTGCGTGGCTACGATTCAGCCGGCCGGTGGGGCGGCGAGGAATTCCTGCTGCTACTGCCGGCATCGGAAATCGAGAACGGTACCGCCGTAGCCCTCCGGATTCATCAGGACATCAGCCAATGCGTTTTCGACTGTGACGCAGCAGGACTGACCCTGACGATGACCTTCGGCGTCGTCCTGTGCGACAACCCGCATAAATCCATCGAAGAGTATCTGAAGGCGGCCGATCGTGCCTTGTATCGAGGCAAGCAGCAGGGCAAGAACCAGGTAGTGACCTTCGGAAACTCTGACGACCTACTTCACGCTCAAGCCGGCTAGACTCGGCTTTCCCTGCCCTGCCTGTTTGTTTGATACCCGGAACGGCTGTGCTATCTTCAGATTGTCCGCCCCCTATTTCAAGTGACAGCTATGATAGGGAAGACGATCGGTCACTACCGGGTAGTCGCGACGCTTGGCCGCGGAGGCATGGGAGTCGTGTACAAGGCAGAGGATCTCCGGCTGGACCGGCACGTCGCCCTGAAATTCCTTCCTGCCCATCTTGCCAGCGACGCCGAAGCACTGACGCGATTCGAGCGTGAGGCGCGCGCCGTTTCCTCACTCGCCCACCCGAATATCTGTTCGCTTCACGACTTGGACGAGTACGAGGGCCATCCTTTCATGATCCTGGAGTGCATGGAAGGGAGCAGCCTGCGCAAGACGATGGAGGCAGGACGACTACCTGTCCAGATGCTCATCGATGTCGGAATCCAAGTGGCTCGCGGCCTGGAGGCGGCGCATGGGAAAGGGATCGTTCATCGGGACATCAAGCCCGAGAATGTTTTTGTACGCCATGACGGGCTGATCAAGATTCTCGACTTCGGCATCGCTCGCCCAGTTGGCTCGGCAGACAGTGGGGGAGGTCAGGCAGCGACGAAACTCACCGGCGTGGGAGGCTTGGTGGGCACGTTCAGCTATATGTCGCCCGAGCAGATAGAAGGCAAGCCGCTTGACGGGCGCAGCGATCTCTTTTCCCTGGGTATACTGCTTTTCGAAGCCGCAACGGGCAAACACCCGTTCAACCGGGGCAGTTGGATGGATACTGCGCGGGCAATCACTTCCCATCCCCCGCCCTCATTGGAGGAGCTTGCGCCTGACGTGCCTCTACCGATCCGCGACACGATCGGGAATCTGCTCGAAAAAACACCCGATGACCGCTACCAGACAGCCACAGAGTTGATAGCCGATCTCAAGAAGGCAGCCACCAGCCTTGATCCTGCAACCTCGGAAGCGAAGGGGCCTTCCCGGAAGCGCGTCGTCGCCCTGCTCTGCGTCCTTCTGGGTTTGGCGGTGGTTTTGATCGCGTCGCTACCCTGGCTACTTCAGGAGAACCGACCGACAGTCGCGTTCATGCACCTGCGGTACGAGGGGCCGGCTGCGACCCAGCGTGTGGCCTTCCTGATTCCGTCAGCCTTGCACGCGAATCTGAGCTCGTCCGGACTGAGGGCTGTTCCCTTGGATTCGAGCGGAACCTTCGAAGCGACCGAGGACCCCAGGCAAGTGGGCCAGCAGCTGCACGTGCAGTGGGTGGTGGGCGGGAACGTCAAAGTGGCCGCGGATAGGTACCAGGCCTCGCTATGGCTGACCCCGGCCGATCGACAAGAGGACAAGTGGAACCGGAAAATCGAAGGAACCGTTGAACATCTTCTGGGTGATGTCAGCCGACTGGTGCCCGAACTCTGCAAAGCGGTCGGTTTCAGTCCCCAGGTGCAAGCTGGACAGCTGAAACGCGGTTTTGAGGACTATATCGAGGGGAAGCGCTACCTGGAAGGCTGGGATGTCCCTGAAAACTACCAGAAGGCCGAAGAAGCGTTTCGACGTTCCCTGCAGAAGGGTTCGTCCGCCGAGGCACACGCTGGCCTTGCATTGGCTCTATGGCAGAGGTTCACGGACAGCCGGGAACCGAAAGTGGCTCAGGAAGCCAAGAGTGAGGCAGAAATTGCCACGACGACCGGCTTCGACCTCCCTGAATCTCACCTGGCTTCGGGGGTCGTCAGCCTCGGTATGGGCCGATCCGCCGAGGCAGCGGCTTCGTTCCAACGTGCCATGACCCTCTCCCCTGCCGACGATGCCGTATGCCGCATGATTGCAAAAGCGTACGCTGCACTGGACCGCCGGGGCGACGCTGACCGCATGTTTTCACGCGCTCTCGAACTGCGGCCACAATACTGGGAAAACTACGCGGAACGAGCCAAGTTCTATCTCAGCCTCGGGAAGCTCGATGAAGCAAAAGCGGACTATCGACGCGTCATTGACCTGAGACCGAAGCTCAACATCGGCTATACAAATCTCGCGGCCGCACACATGTACGCGGGCGAGTTCCGCGAGGCCAAACCTCTGCTGGAGGCGGCCCTCGGACTGCAACCGACCTACCACGTCCACAACAATCTGGGCATCGTCTACTACTCGCTCGGGAGCTACCGTGAATCGGCGAAGGAGTTTCTTGCGGCCACCCGAGAGTCCGCCGACTTCAGACCTTGGCTTAATCTGGGGGAGGCGTACAGGCATCTTCCCGATCCCGCCTCCGCACGCAAGGCCTACGAGAAGGCAGCCGAACTGTCCCGCGACAACCTCACGATCAACCCCGACGACAGCGTTACACGTTCCGCGCTGGCACTGGCACTCGCCGGCTGCGGACAATGCGAACAGGCCCTTACAGAGGCCGAGAAAGCCGCTGCCAAACCGGCCGATGACCCGCAGCTGCATTACCTGTCGGCAATCGCCTTCGTCGTCTGCAAAGACGAAGAACGGGCAATATCGAAGATCGAACAACTGCTGAAGGCTGGGGTTTTGTCGGACGTGCGAACAAACCCCGACCTCTCTCCCTTGTTGTCCCACCCGCAAGTCCGCGCCCTGCTGCCGAATAAGTGAGCGACCGCGCACGGCCAGACGAGCCCGGACAACTCGCCAGCCGGGCCGTTTTGTGGCCCGGTTAACGAGCTGTCGGGGATCCTGCTCCTTCAGCCGTCAGCTCTGCGTCGCCCGAACGATGATGATCGGGTCCAGCTGGACAAGCTCCCCCCGGTCGTTCCGGAGGCTAGCCGTATATTTCCAGCACTCCAAGCTGCCCTCTATTGGCGTGGCCTCCGCAGTTTCGACGTCACCCTTGCCAGTCTTCCTGTACACTCCCTGCTCTGGATTGTCCGGATCGTTCGCCTTCTGCGGAAACGGACCCCGACGCCCGTTCTTCGTCTGGAACTCAATCTGCATGTAGTCAGCGTCCAGGTCAGGGCGGAACAACCACAGAACCCGATCGCCGACGTTGATGTCGGCGGTATCCGGGCAGGCGACCAGTTTGCCACCCTTCATCCAGACTGAAATCGGCTGTACTCGCGGCCTCACTGAACTGCTTTCGTTCTGCATTCCCCACCTCCTCGGTGATAAGTGACTCCTGGAAGTACTCGACTCAAACCGTTCCCCGGAAGTACGTTCCTTCCAATTAGTCCTCGAAGATCTTGAAAACGACCTGCGGATTCGGCCCGATCGCGTAACCACGGTACATACCGGAGGTATTAAACGGCATAGCGATGTTCGCGTCCTTATCGATGGCCACAATGCCGCCGGTTCCACCCAATTTCGTCAGCTTCCCCTTGATCACGGCATTGGCCGCTTCCTTGAGGCTCATCCCTCGGTAGGCGATGAGGGCTGAAATGTCATAGCAGACAGCCAGACGTATGAAGTACTCGCCATGGCCAGTCGCGGAGACCGCGCAGGTCTGGTTGTTCGCGTACGTGCCGGCGCCGATGATGGGCGAATCCCCGACCCGCCCGAAAGCTTTGTTGGTGCGGCCACCGGTCGAGGTAGCGGCTGCCAGATTGCCCTGCTTGTCCAGTGCTACAGCCCCTACGGTCCCGTGCTTCTCATTCGGCGCCGGCGACGCTTCGCTCTTCGGTTTTTTGTCGCGTTCCCTGTCTTTTTGGAGCTCGTCCCAGCGCTCCTGGGTGAAAAAGTATTTCGGGTCGACGAGCGGAATGGCCTGAGCCTTCGCAAAAACCTCGGCGCCTGCGCCAACGAGCAGGACGTTTTCGGATTTTTCCATGACCGCGCGGGCGAGGCTAATTGGGTTACGGACGCGCGTGACCGAGGCAACGGCACCAGCTTTCAGAGTGAGCCCATCCATGATGGACGCATCGAGCTCATTTCGGCCTTCGCTGGTAAAAACAGCGCCTTTGCCCGCGTTGAAGAGGGGCGAATCCTCCAGGATCCGGACGGCCGCCTCGACCGCATCCAGGCTGCTTCCTCCGTCGCGCAGGATCTTTTGTCCAACCCGGATCGCTTCGCTTAGCTTGTCCCGATACGCCGCTTCCTTTTCGGGCGTCAGACTGGTTCTTTTGAGCGTCCCCGCGCCGCCGTGGACCACGATACCGAATTTGGCCTCCGCCGCCTGCGATACAGAACCCCCCGGCGCACCCGTCATCACAATCAGAGCGATAAGCACTGGCACGCAACAAAGGCCAGCCACCAAGAAACCGAGATTCGTCTTACGCATTGGGATCATCCTTCTCGCGATTCTAGCGCAAAAGAACTCAGAACCAGACATCCAGTCTCATTCGGTGCACCGGGTTACAGATTTATTTGGTGACCGTGCAACATAATCACGCTATAAACGGGAGGGGAGGCACCCATGCGATCCAGGTACCCGGTCGTCTTCGTTCTTCTATGGCTGTCGGCCGTGCCCGCACTACGATGCGACGGCAAGCCGGCGCCTGTCAGGTTTGTGCCAGGCGCAACCGTCAAGATCCAGGACGAGTTCTGGAGCCCGATACTGGCCCGCAATGGAAACGTTACCATCCCCTACCTCTTCCAGAAGGCGGAAGAAACGGGGGTCATAGACAATTTCTCCAAGGCGGGCGGGTTGATATCTGGTGAATTCCGCGGCGTGCCGAACAGCGACGAAGTACTCTACAAGTCTATCGAAGCTGCTTCTTACCGACTCCAGCGACAACCAGATCCCAAACTGGATGCGTATCTGGACAGCCTGATCCAGAAGATTGCCGCGGCCCAGGAAGACGACGGTTACCTGCTGACACATCGAACGATTGCGTTTGCGCGCGAACGAAGCGGTACGGTGCCCGCACGCTGGTCGAATCTCGGGGCCGACTTGGAGCTCTACCTGTGTGGCCATCTGTATGAAGCCGCAGCCGCGCACTTTCAGGCGACCGGGAAAACGAGCCTTCGGGATGTGGCGGTCAAGAATGCCAACCTCCTCGTTCGGTCGTTTGGGTCGGACAAACGGCGCGAAGTCTGCGGCCATCCGAATATCGAGCAGGCCCTGATCAGATTGTACGAAGTGACCGGGACCGAGGATTACTGGCGTCTGGCCCGGTTCTTTGTAAACGAAAGAGGACGCGATAACGTCAGGCAGCCAAGAGGCGCGCTGTCCCAGGACCACAAACCTATAAGCCTCCAAGACGAGGCGGTCGGCCACGCACCACGCGCGGGTTACCTTTATTCCGCCGTTGCGGACATCGCCCGCACTTGCGAGGAACCGCTCTATATACGCGCCCTGGATCGGATCTGGACCAACGTCATCGCCCGTCGAGTCCACCTGACGGGTGCGCTCGGGTCCCGCCAACCCACCGACGCTTTTGTGAAGGACTACGATCTTGCCAACCTGGCATCATCCGCGGAGACGTGCGGAGCCGTCTCGTTTTCCATGTGGAACCAGAGGATGTTCCGGTTGACCGGGGAGGCGAAGTACCTGGATGCCTTGGAGCGGACGCTCTACAACAACCTGCTCGCCGGCGTTTCCTTGAGCGGGGATCAGTTCTTTTCAACTTCGCCGACCGAGAGCGATGGCGAGATGAAATTCAACCAGGGGAACGTTCCAAACGCGTTCGCGCAGGCGAAGTACGCGGATGCTGCCGCCACACGCAAACCCTGGTTTGTTTCCGCCTGCTGCCCGCCCAATCTCGCCCGTTACATTGAACAGATTTCAGGCCTCATCTATGCCGTTTCGGCGGACGACGTTCTGGTCAATCTGTTTGTCGGCAGCGAAACAACCATTGAGCGTGACGATGGGAATAAGGTCACGATGCGGCAACAAACGCGCTATCCCTGGGAGGGCAAGGTCGCGATCGCGGTTCAGCCTGAGCGAAAGGAACGGTTCGGACTCCGTATTCGGATACCCGGCTGGGCAAATAACAGTCCGGTCGCGAGTGATCTCTACAGCTTTTCTGAAAGCGCCGAGGCTCCCGAGGTGACTGTTGCGGTTAACGGGCAGGATGTCCCGCTGAAGCTCGATTGCGGATTCCTAGCGCTCGATCGTGAATGGAGTCCCGGGGACTCGGTCGAGGTTAATTTCGCCATGCCGGTCCACCGTGTACTCTCCAACCCGTTGGTCAAGGAGAATATCAACAAAGTCGCCCTTCAGCGCGGGCCGATCGTGTACTGCGCCGAGGCGTTGGATAACCGAGGTGCCGCCCGAAGCCTGGCTCTTCAGGACGACGCTTCGCTCCACGCGCGCTTTCGTCCAGACTTGCTTAACGGGGTCATGACGGTCTTCGGGCTAAGCACGAGCCAGCGGACAACCGGGCAGTCCGGTGGAAACGGCGCGGATCAGGAGAGAACGAGTCAGTTACGGCCTGTGCTGGCAATCCCTTACTACGCTTGGGGTAACCGAGGCCCGGGGGAGATGGTGGTCTGGTTTTGGAGAGAGCAGTGAACTGAACCGTGGTCAGCTGTGCAGAACGCAGCTGACGACAGTGCCTCTTTCTCGAGTGGATGCGATCTCGAGCGTCGCGCCAAGAACATCCGCACGGTGTTGAAGGATCCGCAGGCCCATCCCGTCCACTTTGCCGGCCAGCTTTTCGAAACCTGTCCCGTTGTCTGCCACAGAAAGAACAAGCGTACCGTTATCTTCATTCAATGTGATGACCACGGTGCTCGCACCGCTGTGCTTGGCCGCGTTGTTCACGGCTTCCAGCGCGATGTGGTAGAGCTGCGTTGCGGTGGGGCCGTCCACGTAAACGGGTCGCTCGCAAACAAAAGAGCAATTCAGGTTGTAGAAGTGGCTCGTGTTTTCGGCCAGTTCTTCGAGCGCGGCCATGAGCCCCACTCGCTCCAGGGCTACGGGATTCAGGCCCCGCGAAAGCGCCCTCGCCTGCGAGATTGCTTTGCTCACGAGGTCAGCGATTCGGCCGGCCTGTTCCGAAAGGAGAGAATTCGACTCGAGAAGCTGTCCTTCGAGAGCCTTGGCCATAAAGCAGACACCGGTCAGGTTCTGTCCAACTATCTCGTGAAGGTCCTGGCCTATCCTGCGCTGTTCCCGTCCGCTGATCTCCAGAATTTCTTTCTCTAGACGCCGGCTTTCCGTTATGTCACGGAATATCGACTGGACGCCTCGAGAGGAATCGTATTCAATCGGCGCCGAAGTAGCCTCGATTTCGACCTCGTTGCCGTCCAGAGCCATCAGCCTGCTGCGAACGAACGGCAGCACTTGATCCAGCGCCTCGCGGAACCGCTTGGCGGCCATCGCCCGGTAGTCCGGATGAATCAAGTCAAACATGGACCGGCCGACGAGCTTCTCGGGAGGCACGCCCAGCATCCGGCCGGCGGCGGCATTGGCAAACTGTATGATGGCGTCCTTGTGAACAACCACACCCTCGGGGGAGAGCTCAACCAGGCGGCGGTACTGTTCCTCGCTCCTTTTTAGAGCCGATTCAGCCTGCCGTCGTTGCTGTTTTTCGTCGATTTCAGCCATCGCTCGCCTGACCGCAGGACCCAGCCTCAAAAGACGACTCTTGAAGACGTAGTCGGTCGCGCCGTTTCGCAGAAGATCAACGGCCGCTTCCTCGCCGATCGCTCCGGAGACGAAGATGAAAGGGAGCGAGGGATTAGCCTCCCGCACCAGCTGCAGGGCGCGCCGGCCATCGAATCCAGGCAGAGAGTAATCCGCCAGGATCAAGTCCGGGTGCCATTCCTCGAGCATGGCAACGAAGTCCTTCTCATTGTCGACACGCCTGCTCACGAACCGGAAGCCTGCCTTTCGCAGTTCCCGGTCAAGGAGATCCGCGTCCTCCGGAAAGTCCTCCAATTGCAGTATTCGGAAACCTTGGCTCATCGTCCTTCAATCGGCATCGCCCGAGCAGGGCACGCGATATGACAACTCCGTTGGTGACAATACCACACTGTTCGGTTTTGCTCGACCCGAGGGGGGGCTGCCGATTGCGGATTGCGGATTTGGGATTGCGGAATAATTCGTAGTGCGGAGTGCGAGTGGCGCGCCGGTGCCAACCCGACGATTACGGATTCGGATTGCGGAGCGCCGAACGAAAGAGCCAGCTGACGCTTGGCATTCGTCGTCAATCCGCAATCCGAAATCGGCAATCCGAAATTGGCCTACCGGTTCAGCACGGTGCCGGGTGCCGAGAATCCCTTCGGGACGCTGATGTAGCCTACCATCTGGTCTTTGCGCACCTCGTTGATGACCACTTCGTAGGGCACCCGGTCACGTCCGGCGTAGAAATTGATCGGACGATTCACGTAGATCTGCTTCTGTTCCATCGTACGGTCGTCGACAGAAACCCTGAAGTCCACGTACTGCTTCTTGACGTCTGCCTTTCGCAGTTCGAGGCCGATGCCTGCGACGGACATCTTCTGCTTCTTGCGAATATCGAATGTGAAGAAATCCCGCTCGCCTCGCCGTCGCAGCTCGGTCAGGCCGGTCGAGTTGGTCGCGATCATGCCGCCTTGCTCGGTCACGACAACGCCCAAACGGCTAAGCTCCGACTTGGTTTTTTCGAGATCATCCTTGCTCGTCCGGACCTCCTCCTTGACCGCCTCGACCTCCTGCGAGACGCCTGCGATTTTAGTCTCAGATTCGGTCTTGATCGTCTGCACCTGCTGGGAATCGGCCTTGGCGGCAATCTGGCTTGAAAGCGCCCTGACGTGCCGCTGCTGCTCGGCCTGAAGTTGCTGGGCGAGCGCCTGGGCACGTTTTAGCTCGGCCTCCGTCAGCCCCACGTGGTCCTGCATCACCTGCACGTCGGATTGCAGTCCGGCGATCCTGCTGTCGGACTGAGCCATCCGGGTATCCGACAGCTGAACGCTCTTCTGTAAGGAATCGAGACCTTGCTGGACCTTCTTGTTTTCCTCACTTTGCTGACCGTTCCATCGAATCATCAAAATCAGGAGAACCAGAGTCAAAACCAGGCCCGCGGAAGCGAGAACGGTCGGGAGAACGCTGCTTCCTCCGCTTGCCTTGACGACCTGATTCCGGTGGGTTGGCGATCCAGTAATAAGCTGGTCGAGACTTGGCGGGCGACCGATCGTACCCTCGTTCCCCGGTTGGGCCGGAGGAGGCGGTGGACTTGGGGGCATCACCGTTGCACCACAAGCCGGGCAGAATTTGGAACCGTCAGCGATGGCAGAACCGCATTTATTGCAGTTAATCATAAGTGAATCCTTCCTTCTTTCGACGCGAGACCGAGGCCGGTGCTTCAAGGCCTTCTAACGATAGACTTTCGGCTCCCGTGAAAGGTTCATGCCTCGGCACTCCGAGGCGGCTATCGAGCCAAAATATATCACGTGCCAGCCCGGCCCGAAAGGCAGCTCAGGATATCGAGGCCTCGGTGCGGTCTGGCATAACGATTGTCCGTCAGGAGTCCCGGCCGCAGCATTTTTTGAACTTGCGGCCGCTGCCGCAGAGGCAGGGGTCATTGCGACCCGGATGCCTCTTTCCCGCGACGCGCAAATCCTGCTCGCGAGTCCAGCGAATGACGTTGGCAGGCGGCCTGCCAGCCCTCAGTTCCTCCCTCATGAATTCCATATAGGGGGCAACGTGGGCGAAATAGGCCCGGTAACCGGAGCACAGGTAGTTGAGGCCGTCTTGTCCATCGGGTGTTTTCTCGAACCTGTGTTTTGGACACTCGCCGTTGCAGGCAAACAGAAACTCGCAGCGGCGGCAGTAGTCGGGCAGGCGTGCCTCCTTATCCGCGCCGAATTGCCGTTGCCGTTCCGATGTGACCAGTTCCGTGAGCGGCGAGTCAACAAGGTTGCCGAGCCGATTCTCGGGATAGACATAGTGATCGCAGGAGTAGACGTCGCCGTTATGTTCGACGATCATGGCCTCGCCGCAACGCCTGCGCATAATGCAAATACTCGGCTCCATCCCGTACCAGGCTTCGAGCGTGACATCGAACAGTTGCACGAAAACCTGGCCGGCATCGTTGCGGACCCACTCATCGAAGACGGTCGTCAGGAAGCGGCCAAACTGCTCCGGTTGAACCGACCAATCGGTTACGACGGCGAACTTGCCGGCCCTCGGAGCGACAAGAGACAGCATCCCGTCGTCTTCGACGGGCGCCAATCTCTCAACCACAGGAATGAACTGAAGGAACTGGCTTCCAATCCCCTTCAGAAACCCGTACACCTCGGAGGGGAACTGGGAGTTATGCGCCTGAAGGACGGTCAGGGTATTGAACTGCACGCCGTGCTTGATGAAGAGTTCGATGGCGCCCATCACCCTGTCGAATGTGGGTTGCCCGCCTCGATCGCGACGAAAGCGGTCGTGGATTTCCCGGGGCCCGTCGATCGATATCCCGACTAGAAAGCCATTGTCCGCCAAAAACCTCGCCCACTCTTCGTTGATCAGCACCCCATTGGTTTGGAAGGAGTTATCGATCTGCCTGGTTCCTGCGTATTTCCTTTCGAGCTCGACCGCCCTTCGAAAGAAGTCAAGTCCAAGCAACGTCGGTTCGCCCCCCTGCCAGGCGAAGGTGACCGCGGGGACCTCCTGGCTTTCGATGTAGCTGCGAATGTAGGCCTCAAGCACCGTGTCGGGCATCCGCCAGCTGGCTGATTTGCCGACACCGGGGTAAAGCTTCTCCTTCTCCAGGTAGAAGCAGTACTGGCAATCAAGATTGCAGATTGGGCCACTCGGCTTGGCCATGAGGCTGAAGGCAAGAGGCCGATCTTCCGGCGATCGAAGCATCGGTGTAAATAGTGGACTCTTGAGGGCGAGTTCGTCAACATCCAGGACAGAGGACCTTGCCCCCGGGTCACTTCCGCGCTTCTGCGTGATAAACTCGTGCGGCGAGTGCAAAGAGTTGGAGGTTGGAGTGAGCACCCCGAGTGCAGTCGATAAAGAGGTCTCCGCGTTGAGGGAGAACCCGTTAAGCCACGGCCTGAATTCCTACTTCGAGCAACTTCGCCGTTTTTCTTCGACGGCGGATCTCGAGCAGTCCGACATTTACCGGTCGATTCGAAACCGGGTCGACGCGACCTTGAATAGCGTCGTCACCGATGGATTTGCCCCCGCGGTGCCCGACCCGACCCGGCCCGCCATCCGCGCCACAGCCTGGAACATCGAGCGCGGGATCCACTTGGGGAAAATCGCCCAGGTCCTCGGCTGCCATCCGCTCGCATCGATAAGCGACGTGCTTCTGCTTACCGAGCTGGACTACGGGATGGCACGCAGCGGCAACCGTTTCGTCGCTGAGGAGATCGCGAGGGCACTTTCCCTCAACTACGCTTTTGCGCCCTGCTATCTGAACCTGAACAAAGGCAGCGGCCTCGAGTCGGAGGTGGCGGGAGATAACACCTTCGCCTTGCACGGAAACGCGCTGTTTTCGCGCTATCCATTGCTTCACGCGCATTCCCTGGCCTTACCCAACGGAAAAGACAAAATGGGAGGCAAGGAGAAGAGGCTGGGTGCCCAGCGAGTCGTGATTGCGCTTGTAGACCACCCGCTTGGCCGCTTTTGGGCCGTCAGCCTGCACCTCGATGCGCATTCCAGCCAGAGTCACCGCCACAGGCAGATGCGTCTCGTGCTCGATCACATGGAAACCCTTGCACCAAGGGCACCGATTCTGATCGGCGGCGATTGGAATACCTCGACTTACAACTCGAAGCGTGCGACGTACTCCATTCTGGGCTACTGGCGCCGTGTGATGATGGGCGTCCGCCACGTGATCAAGAATCATTATCCGTATCCGGAGCGTTGGTTCGAACGCCACCTCTTTCGCGAGCTCGAAAACCGCGGCTACAATTACAGGGATCTGAATGTCCTGGGAGCCTGCACACTCCACTACGATGTGAAAGACCTCGCTTTGAACAAGAACATGGGAGACTGGATCCCCAAGTGGTGCTTCTGGTTCATCAATTGGGCCTTGAAGCAGAACACCGGTAACGAAGGACGCTGCTCGCTCAAGCTGGATTGGTTTGCCGGCCGTGAGATACAGCCGGACGGCGCACAACCGCCCGCGGTGCTGCATGACATCCGGTTGACCCAGACGATCTCTGACCACGACCCGATCCTGCTCGATTTCGTGCTGACGGAGGGGGCAGCGACCCGCTGTTGAACCCGCCAACCTCTTCGCACTCGATGATCGGGCGGCACGTTTTCGATCTAGGTCTTCCGCAGACGGTAGGTTCGCTCGAAACCACTGCCGCGATCCGCGATCTTCAGCTGGATGACACCGCCGTCGTCGCAGGTGTACACCTCGTCGATCACTTGATCGTTGGCCGGGGCTTGCCGGATGACTTGCACCTCTGAACACTGTTCGAGTTTCTGCAACGCCCTGTCGTAGGGGAAACAGACCGGGTCCCAGGAGGAGATATCTCCAGACGGTTCCCCGGCTGGCCCGAGCCTGGTACATTCCAGGTAGCGGAAATGGCCCATGTTATGGGCAGGCCGGTAGGAACGGGTGTGAACCAGCGGGGGCTGCCCGCTGGAGGGCAAAGGCAGGTCTTTTTCGAAGATGGAATCGAAGACGACTCTGGTACCGTGTTCAGCCTCGCGCCAGACCCCGAAATGCCGCGAAAAGCGGTCGCGCACGGTATGCCTGGGACCTGCTTCACCGAAGATGGCCAATCCAATCGCGGTTGCTGCAAAGGGGTACGGCGAGCGAATCACCCGTCTCCCGTAACGCTCCCGCAGGGTCCTGGCAACGACGGGTAGATCGCTCGACCCGCCGACGAGGTACAGGGCCGAAACCCCGCTCCACGGGTCGGTCTCTCCAAATACCCTTTGGACGGCGGTCTCGACACATTCGAGCGTCTTTTCAACCAGCGGCCGGCAGGCTTCATAGAACTGCGCGGCTGGAACCGAGACCTGATCGACGCCGGGAATCACGTCAGCCGTTTCGATCGCGACCCGGCGACTGTTCGGGTTCAAGCGCTCCTTGGCATCCCGACAAGCTTCGAGCAACCGGAACCGGCGCCTGTGGTCCAGCGCCGGGGATCCGCATGCCGAGAGGACGAGGTCCGCCAGGATCTGGTCGAAGTCGTCTCCGCCCAGTCGCCCGATGCCTTCGCTCGTCAAGACTTCATGCCCGTCGTCCCTGGTCGCAATTACGGACACGTCGAAAGTGCCACCCCCGAGATCATAGACGACCAGATGTTCGCGCCGTGCCGCTTGCCGGGCGCCGTAGCGATGGGTGAACTCAATTCCGGCCGCCGCCGGTTCGTTGGTCATCCCAGTGACCTGAAATCCCGCCCGCCGGAAAGCATCCAGTGTCAGGAAGCGCTGGTTGCTGTTGGCGTTTGCCGGAACCGCGACAAGAGCCACAAGGGGCTCACCTGAGCGAACCACGAGATTGGAATGGTGTCTCAGATCCTCGGCCAGCTGGCTCAAAAAGCCGGTGAGCAAATCGACGGCAGGCATACCGAAGGCATCCAGTTCAACCCAATCGCCTGGCCCTGCTTCCCCGAGCACCCGTTTGAACGACCGTCTCACGATCCAGTCCGGATGATCGCACTTGCTCTCTGCCGCAAGACCGTAGACGATCTGGCCGTCCGGATTCGCAGCGATCAATGACGGATACCACTGGCGAGTCTCACCGTTCGGCCCGACGAAACCGACAGTCGGGTAGTTCCCGCGATCGACCACCGCCACCGCCGTTCGCGTGGTCCCGAAATCAATTCCTAAACGCATACTCCCTCCTTGGTGAACCTCGCCTTGACGCGGCCGTGCATGATTCATTACCATCCCGCTTTCAACCAAGGTATCCAAAACTAAATGGTCGTCAGGCTCCTCAAGATACTCGTCTCACGCAGCAGCCTCTTGATCTTTTCGGGAGTTGTCCTTGGAATCGTTCTCCTGCTTGGAAGTCATGAAGCCAGCAAGATGACCTCTACGGACGATTTCTGCTTCGAGGCCTGTCACGTCCACCCCCACTCCACGATCTCGTGGAAGCTTTCGACTCACTATAAGAATAAGAGCGGAATCGTTATTCGCTGCGTGGATTGCCACCTCCCGCCCGAAGGAATTTATTACTATACCGAGAAAGCCCGCACCGGATCGAGAGACCTATACGGCAAACTGTTTAAAGATGTATCAAAAATCGACTGGGAAGCGAAATCAGCGCTCGAGTACGCGAACACGTACACCTACGACGAGTCGTGCCTGCATTGCCACCAGGACCTTTACAGCCTGAACCTAAGCAAGAAAGGGATCCAGGCGCACGAGAATTACCTGAAGAGCCAAGACAAAGGCGTGCGCTGCATTAACTGCCATTTGCACGTCGGCCACTACACGGATAAGCCGCTTTTGCCGACCGAACTCACGGCTGCGGACGGGACTGCGACCACCGCCACGACGTTTGTTACACCGCGTCCCCGCAAGTTGCCTCCCCCGCCGCCTCCCGGGCCGATTCCAGGCGAGAAATTCGAGACTTACACCGAGACAATCCCGGGCGCCAGTATCAAGTTTGAGATGGTGGCGATGCCTCCGGGGACCTTCAAGATGGGCAGCCCGCGCGACGAACCATACCGACGGCCCAACGAAGGACCTCTCCACGACGTAACGCTGACCCCGTACTGGATGGGAAAGGCTGAGGTCACTTGGGCCGAATTCGAGGAGTTCTATTCGCAGACGGCGACGCGAGGCAAGAACGAAAAGGGCGTCGTCATGCAAAATGAAGATATGGCCGACGCGATCACAGGCCCAACTCCGCCGTATGGCTCTCCCGACCAAGGCTGGGGAAAGGGCGACCGACCAGCCATCACGATGACCCATCACGCCGCGATGAAGTACTGCGAGTGGCTGACCCGAGTAACCGGGAAACGCTACCGGCTGCCAACCGAGGCAGAGTGGGAGTATGCCTGCCGCGCCGGGACGAAGACACCGTACTTCTTCCCGGGTGATCCGAACGATTTCACGAAGCTCTATTGGCTCAACCGCCTTTTTGGCGTGGATACTCAACCTCTGGCCGACTACGCCAAGTACACGATGAACAGTGGACGGAAGAGCTATCCCCCGGCGGCGGCTAAACCGAATCCCTGGGGGCTCGTCAATATGCTCGGCAACGTCAAGGAGTTCTGCCTTGACTGGTATGAGGCCACAGCCTATTCTCAATATTCAGGGGAGGAAGCAGTCGACCCCAAGGGGCCTGAAGAGGGGACGGAGCACGTAATTCGCGGAGGGTCTTTCAAGAGCGATGCTGTTGACCTTCGATCGGCGGCCCGCGACTTCACCAGGACAGACGCCTGGCTCGCCACTGATCCGCAATCGCCGAAAAGTATCTGGTGGTATTCCGATTCAAACGATGTCGGCTTCCGAATCGTACGGGAATTCGAGGGGGAGCTACCCCCGCAGTAGGCGTTTTAACCGTCATTTTAAGGAGAACCTATGTCCAATGAAAGCAACTTGAACCGTCGTACCTTCATCGGGACGGTAGCCGCCGCCGGCGCGTTCGCCGCGGCTTGCAGCAAGGCGGCCGACGAATTCGACTACATGGCCAAGGCCCCGGCCGGCAAGGAACTTAAGGCCGGGCTGATCGGCTGCGGAGGCCGGGGAAAAGGGGCAGCACTCCAATTCATCGGCGCAGGCGATGGACTGAGCGTGGTGGCCCTGGGCGATGTTTTCCAGGATCGGCTCGACGACGCCCGTGCGGAAATCGCCAAGAAGGGCAAACAGGAAGTGCCACTGGACAAGTGTTTCGTCGGTTTCGACGCCTACCAGAAAGTCATCAATTCGGGCGTGGACGTTGTCCTCATTGCGACGCCTCCACACTTCCGCCCGCAGCAGTTCGCCGCTGCGATAGATGCCAAAAAGCACGTGTTCATGGAAAAGCCGGTAGCAGTGGATCCGGTCGGCATCCGCTCCATTATTGACAGCGCGCAGAAGGCCAAAACCCTGCAGCTGAGCGTGGTGACGGGCACTCAGCGGCGCCATCAGCCGAGCTACATTCAGGCATTCAACAAGATCAAAAACGGCGCGATCGGCGAGATCGTCTCCTCCCGCGTGCTCTGGAATCAGGGCCAACTCTGGTTCCGCGAGCGTAAGCCGGAATGGACCGACATGGAATGGCTGATCCGCGACTGGGTCAACTGGGCATCCATGTCCGGCGACCATATCGTCGAGCAGCACGTTCACAACCTGGACGTCATGGCGTGGTTCATGGAAGAGTACCCGGCCAAGGCCGTCGGATTCGGCGGTCGCGCCCGTCGCGTCACCGGTGACCAGTATGACTTCTTCAGCATCGACTTCGAGATGCCGAGCGGTCGCCACGTCCACAGCATGTGCCGCCAAGTCGATGGGTGCGCCAATGACGTCTCCGAGTACTTCTACGGGACAAGCGGGTGGGCCAAGCTGGACAGCAGGGACTGCATTCTCTACAAGAAGGACAACAGCGTGGCCTGGCAGTACAGCGTCCAGAAGGAAGAGGCCGCGGTTGAAGGCGCAGCCGAGAAGCGCGACAATCCGTATGAACTCGAGCACGTGGACCTCGTGAACGCGATCCGGACCGCAACGCCTTTCAACGAGGCGGAAAACACGGCAAGGTCCACGATGATCGCCATCATGGGACGCGAAGCCGCCTACACCGGCCGCGCTGTAACCTTGGACGAGATGATGAAGTCCGACCTGCGGCTTGGACCGACCGAGTATGCCCTCGGACCGGCACCCATCGAGGTGAAGGTGCCCGTCCCCGGGAAAACAGAAACTCAATCGTAGCTAAACGCTGCATTCAACTTAGCCACGGATTGCACGGGATCCCACCGTGAAATCCGTGGCTGGGCTTTCTCGTCTTTTCCCTTTTCCCTCCTCTCCCGTCCCCCTGGTTCTTTAGAATGCACTCCTAATGACGGGCATCTCGAAATTTAGACTCAATTCATCTTTCGTTCTCTGGGTCGCCCTGATCTCGATTGTCGGCTTGGGCCTGGGACTTCGTCTGCACCGACTCGCCGCCGAAGACCTTTGGTACGACGAAATGGTTTCGGTCGACCTCTCCCAGGAGGACCCTCTAACCATCATTAAGAGCTCGGGCACGACGGTTGAGGCCAACCCGCCCTTGTTTGACCTGTTGCTCTATTGCTGGGTGCGGGTCGCGGGGATTTCGGAATCGGCCGTCAGACTGCCGTCTGTTTTTTTCGGGGTCGCGTCGATTCTGCTGATTTTTATTGTCGGTCGTCGTTTGTTCGACATGACGACAGGAATTCTTGCCGCTTCGTTACTCGCCCTATCGCAGTTCCACATCGCATATTCGCAGGAGGCCCGGCCCTACGCCCTGATGGTTCTTTTGAGCCTGGCCCTTCTGTATTCTTTTCTCCGCCTGCAGGAGCGGGCGACATTTGGCAATGAGGTTGCGTACTTCCTCACGTCTCTTGCGCTTCTCCACACTCACATGTACGGAACATTCGTCGTTGCCGCCCTGAACCTCTACGTCTTCGCCTGGGAGGCGATCAGTCGCAGGACGGGCGCTGCCTCCGGGATCAAATTGGGCAGATGGCTACTGCTCCAGGCGCTTACTGGTGTGTTCTGTCTGCCCTGGGCCTGGAAGCTGTCTGTCGGGGTGACTGGAATCCACCGATTCGGCGGCTTCCTGATGAGACCCAGTTTGCGCGACCTGGCAATCACTCTGATCGTCTATGCCGGCGGTTCTTTGGCACTGGCCAGCTTTTGCGTGGTTTTCGCTGTTGCATTCATACCGCTGAGGTGGCAGGACCTTTCGGGATTCCTCCGCTCGCGAGCCCCGTCGGTCGATCGGGTGCTTCTGCTGGCTATCTGGTTCCTGGTGCCAATCGTCCTTCCCTGTCTCGTTTCCTATCTGTTGACTCCGATCTACTTCACCAGGCACACCATCACCGCCTCGGTGGCCTTCTACCTCCTGGGGGCTCATGCACTCACCCTGATCCGCTATCGGTGGCTCGGCGTCGCGCTCGTATCCCTACTCATCTGTTTTTCCGCGCTGGGAACGTATCGGCTTTTTCACACAATCCGCAAGGACACGTGGAAACAGGCCATTGCTCATGTGGAGGTCAGAGCGTCGCCGGAAGACATTGTCATGGTGGCGCCGAGGTGGGCGCTCAGGTGTGTGAACTACTACTCCAAACGCGATCAACTGCGCAAGGTCGGCTACAGCGAACGCTTGGGCTACGAGGTGAAGCGCTACGGTATTAGTCCTGATCGAGAACTCTGGGTTGTCCTGTGGCATGCGCCGCTGGATCTCGAACGCCTGCGCGCCGCCGGTTACAGAGTCGTGGAATCAAATAGCTTCCGCACAATCACCGTCCACAGGCTGGCTCCACCTGGCTAGAAAATACGTCACTCAGATGCGAGCTTAGGAGACCAGTGACTGGACTTCGCGCAAACGGCGTTCGAGAAACCGACGTTCGCTCTCGTTGGTGACCAATTCGAGTGCTCGCACATAGCTCTTTGCCGCCTCCGCCGGATCGCCGGTGCGCCGCTGCAGATCGGCTCGGGCGGCATGCAACAGGTGATAACCGTCGAGATCGCCCGTAGCCGCCAGCCGATCGATCAAAGCCAGCGCCGGTCGTGGCCCCTCCACCATCGCAACCGCCACAGCACGGTTCAGCGAAACCACAGGTGAAGGCTGCACCCGCTCCAGAACATCGTAGAGCCGAACGATCTGCGGCCAATCCGTGTCCTCGGGACGAGTGGCGCGGCAATGTACCGCGGAAACCGCCGCTTGAAGCGCAAACGGGCCAGGACCGCCACGGAGCGCCTCTTCAACCAGCGGCAGCGCCTCCGCGATCTGCCGTCGATCCCACCGGCCGCGGTCCTGCTCTTCCAGAGTCACCAAATCACCGGCCTCATCCAGCCGGGCAGCCCGCCGCGAATCGTGAAGCAGCATCAAAGCGAGAAGCGCCGTCGCCTCGGCAGGCGGCTGCGGAGCCATCAGAGTGCTAACCAGCCGGCCGAGGCGGATGGCTTCGGCGCACAGATCTGCACGGATGAGTGCCTGCCCGCGAGTGGCAACGTACCCTTCATTGAAGATCAGGTAAATGACCGCAAGGACGGCGTCCAGACGGTCCGGCATTTCCCGCTTGCCGGGCACTTCGTAAGGAATCCCGGCGTCGCGAATTTTCCGCTTCGCCCGCACCAGCCGTTGCGCCATCGTACTCGAAGGCACAAGAAAGGCGCGCGCGATCTCGTCGGTCTCGAGGCCGCCCAGCGTTCGAAGCGTCAGCGCAACTTGCGCCTCGAGCGCAAGGGCCGGGTGACAGCAAGTGAAAATCAAACGGAGCCGATCGTCGGGAAACTCGCTCGCTTCGTAGTCTGGCTGCTCGACAGTCCGAGTCATCTCGGACGCGGCCACTGACTCAAGCTTTTCGGCGAAACGGGTGCGACGCCGGATGCGGTCAATGGCCTTATGCCGAGCGGCCTGGATGATCCACGCACGGGGATACTCGGGTACGCCGGAGGCCGGCCACTGATCCACGGCCGCGGCAAAAGCTTCCTGGGCAGCCTCTTCGGCCAGATCGAAATCTCCGAAAAGCCGGATCAACGTGGCGACAATGCGGCCCCAGTCCGAGCGATACACCGCTTCCACCGCTGCGGTTGCTTCAGGCGACATACCTCATTTTACAGCAGGCAGCGGGCAGCGGGCAGCAGGCAGCGGGCGGTGGGCAGCGGGCAACGGGCAGCAGGCAGCAGGCAGCGGGCGGTGGGCAACGGGCAACGGGCAG
>Ga0105091_10000168_pt1 | contig 24968 bp, 42 predicted proteins | sample PPLLak1March2015_FD_87022 | JGI IMG/M metagenome (GOLD analysis project Ga0105091, IMG submission 87022) | Freshwater sediment microbial communities from Prairie Pothole Lake near Jamestown, North Dakota, USA - PPLs Lake P7 Core (1) Depth... | ecosystem: Environmental > Aquatic > Freshwater >... | reverse complement strand
GTTTGGGAGCACCTCAGCCGTCAACTTTCACCCTCCCCCCGTCAACGTGCGCGCAAAAAATTGGGGAGGGGATCATAAATTTTGGCAGGGGGGGGATGAAAAACGCAGGCATGGGGGGATTAGGCCCCGCGCTGGGTCTTGGCGAGGTGGCACGTCGGACATAAGGCCTGCAGGTTGGCGGGATCCCAGAACAGCCGGGGGTCTCCGTTGTGTTTGACGATATGGTCCACCTCGAGACGCCGCTGGACATGGCCACATTGGGCGCAGGTATGGGCCGCCTCGAGCAGCACCTGTGGGCGCACGTACTTCCTCCAGCGATCCGTGCAGTACCAGCGTCGAACCACGTAGTTGCGGCGCTGGACGCTGTGTGCTGGGCATCTGCCACGTGGAACAATCGCACCGCAGCCGGGCTGGACGCAGTACGGCATGGACCTACCCTGTCACACCGTCGTGCTTAGTCAGCAGGCTGGCCTCGAGCGCACACCCACGCTCATGGAGTTCCTGCACGGCACAGACGGTGACGGCCAGGGATTCGATGACCGTCATGAGCTGATCCCGCCACACCAGCAGCGGACAGTCCACGAGGTGATCGCGGACGTCGCTGTCGCAGTAGGGGCAGGTACCCGGGTCCATTACCCGTCCACGGTCGGCTGGCCGGCATCCTCGGTGCTGCGCTGGCCGACGGGTGGCAGGATGGTCGTATCCGGCGGGTACTGAATCTTCCGGCCCGAGCTGCCCTGCTGGATGGTGCAGGCTTCCCAGATGTACCCGGGCGCATGGCCTTCCATCTGCGGGACGCCAGCCGCCGCATCGGGGATACAGCCGATGATCCCGTATGACCCTTCGTGCAGCGTGCAGCGCCGGAGCACCAGGCCTTCGACGAGATACTGTGGCTGGTCGAAAAAGATGGCCGCATTGATGTTGCCGGGATCAATGGCGGCGTTGATGTCCTCGTACGTGAGGTCATGCGGGCCGCCTGAAATCTGCAGCGCCCGACCGACCGCCACGGACGAACCCCTGGCCCAGGTTTTCGAGATGTCCTCGATGGTGATGCGCCGGAACACGACGTTGGTCATGACCTGGGACGGGTGCGTGTAGTCCCGGCCGAGCACGGACAACCCGGCGCCGACGTGGCGGATGGTGCAGTCCTCAATCACGACATCGGACACCGTAGTCCAGGTCGCCGCGCCGTATTGGTTCCGTACAGACAGCACGATCGCAAAGCCACCCTGGCCGTGCGCCCAGCAGTTTTCGAGCACACAGCGGCGCATCTGGAACCCGACACAGCATTTCAGCTCGAGCAGGTTTTTGACGACGCAGCCGGCCAGTTCCATCCACTCGAGCGGCTTCGACAGCGTGCAGTCCTCGATCACGATGTCGCGCGGCATGTCGGCTTCGGACTTCGCATCGTCGCCGCCGGCCATGAAGTTCTCGCCGGACGCCTCGAGCAGGCAATCCGTGATGCGCAGGTGGCTGGTTTTCTGGTAGCACCAGACAGCCTGGGTATCGACGTCCTTGTAAATCCCGCCGATATGGCAGCCGGTGATCGTGATGTCGGGCGCATTGGCCGCCACGCCGCGATGCTGCTGCTTCCCTTCCCGGCCGAGCAGTAAGCAGCGATCGAGCGTCGTGCCGGGGCCGGCGGTGATCAGCGTGGCGCCGTCGCCTTCGAGGAACAGGCCGCGCAGGGTGCAGTTGGGCGCCGTGATGGTCAGCGACACGCCGGTCAGCGCCGGGGCGGCCAGGTCGAGATCGACACGGCCCTCGGACAACTCGCCGGCGGTCTCAATCGTCAGGGATTTCTTGAGCGTGTATACCCCGAGTGCATATTCATAATCCGGGTGCAGGCGCAGGGTCGCGCCGTCGGCCGCCTCGTCGATGACCGACTTCAAATCCTCCTCGAGCCCGACCTCGATGACGTCGCCGGTCTCCGGCGGTTCGGGCGGCGGCGTGTCGCCGGTCAGCAGCGCCATGGCGTCAGCGATCAGCCCATCGGCCTCCGAGATCGCGGCCTGGGCCTGGTCGAGTTTGACGAGCGCGTCTTCAGTCGCCGTATGCGGCGTTGGGGTCGGGGTCGGTTTCTTTTTCGGCATGCCATCCTTCACAGCAACGACATCAGCATCAGCAGCAGCGCCCAGGAGATCGACACCAGAAACAGCAGCGACACGGCGGCCCGGGCGTCCTTGGTCATATCAGCTTGGCCGCGGTGAACGGCCATTCGGCATCGTCGTACTGTCGCACGACCCGCAACAGCTGTTGCCACACTTCCGGCTCGAACACGATGGTATTCGTCACCTCGACGCCGTTCTCCGTCGTCAGGATCATCCGGCCCGGCGCGAACTGCACATACACCCCGTCGCCCAGATACGCCGCGCGTACCTCACGAGACAGGGGCATCGTCCCGCTTCCGGTGAATGATCAGCGCCAGCGCCTTCTGCAGCGACTCCTCGACCTGCGTCTTGATGCTGTCGATCGTGTCGAGGATCTTCTGCGTGTTCGCGTCGTCGCGCGCCAGCATGAGTTGTGTGTCCTGCGCCTGCTGCGCTTGCAATACCTCGAGGTAGGCGTAGATGTCGTCGATGTCGGTCTGGTCCGGCGGCGGCTCGGGATCCGGGTCGTCGCTGATCTGCGCGAGTTCGGCCGTGGGCTGGCGCCAGTCAGGGATGCGCGCCGGATCCGCGCCTGCCGGACCACCGTTGAGCGGTAACGCTTGGGTGCCGTCATCGGTCGCGATGTCCCAGCCCTCGCCGTCGGTGTTCCGGACGTGCCAGTCGACCGAATGTTTCTGGTAGTTATTGCCGCTGTCTTTGAACAGCAAGCCGATCGACGGATCGCGCTGATTGGCGTAGTACGCCGCCCGGGCGGTCAGTAAGCCCTTGTCCTGCTCGATGGCGTCCTGGTTCGTGCGCTGCTTGATCAAGCCTTCGTTCAGGAGATCGGTGTGTGCGCGCGTGACGTCGTCGTAGTACGGATAGCTCATATCGTCTCCCTCTACCTTCACGAGCTCCAGCGAATATCTGTAGCGGCGAGCGGCTCGATCGCCCGGCGCGGCGCCTTGACGGGTGCGACCTGTTGCGGCGCTGTTTTCTGGTGACGCCGAAGCAGTACCCAGAGACTGATCAGCTTTCCGCGCGTCGGACAGTTGCCGTCGCGTTCTTCCCGATCGACCGCCCCGGGCTCGGTCAGTGCGGCGCGGAGTTCATCGGCGGGCACGATGACCGCGATCCCGGTATCACCAATCACAAAGGCCCAGGCGTGCGCGGTACTAATCGAGATGCCGGACGGTTCATATCGGCCCGTGCGCCCCTTGTCGCAGTGGGTCTCGACATAGAAGTCGAGGTCGATATAACGCTTGCGCTTGACCTCCACGCGCCCGTTGCCTTTGGCAATCCATTCGAGAAACTCGGCGATCTGCAGTTCGCCTTGTTGCCCCCAGGCCAGATCGAGATCGAACCGCGGTTCGGCTTTCTTCATAGCGCCACCGCCGGTTCATTCCCCCACATCGTCCAGCCGGCGCGCGACTGTCTCGCGAACAGTTCCAGCCGATCGTCGGCGGTGAAGGTCGGATACATCCGCTCGATCAGGCCGTAGACGATCGCCGGCTTATCACTGTGCGCCCCGCGCGGCAGTCGAATGACGGACGGCGGCCGGTCGGACGGTTCAGGCACGGGCAACGTCCCGCGCGCCGCAACTAGGAGCAGCTCGTGCTGCTGACGGAAGTAGTAGCCCATGCCCATCCGCTCTTTGTCCCAGACGGCACAGGTGCGATAGCTGAAGTCCCACCGATCGATCACCTGCATCGCCTCGGCGAGCTTAGGACTCGTCGCCCACAGGAACAGCACGGCATCGGGCGCGGCCGGCACGGGTAACTGACAGATGGCCTCGAGGGTCATCGTCGGATACTGGTTTTCGATCGCGCGGGACTCCGTGACGATGTGTTCGTACTGCCACGGCGGATCGGCATAGACCAGGCGGAACATCCCCACCGGCAACGGGCGTGTCGGGCGGGCGCTGGCGATGTGGTCGCGGTCGCCTTCGCGCAGGAGGTTGACTGTTACGCGCTGGGTCTCCGCGAAAATTCGATCGCGCCACTCCTCGATCAGGGCTTCAAAGGTCTCGTCCAGAATGGCAGCGAATTTACGAGCCCGGTTAGCGAGCGTCTTATCTATGCCGGCATCTGCCAGAGTCGGCTTGTCGTCTGCCTGGCGGGTTTTACTTGAACCCGCCAGGCGGCTGCCTTTATTAAGGCCAACGGTCGCTTTTTGGTTCTTGATTAGTTGTCCGATGCGCCGCTCAGCACGAATGCGGATCTCGGCGGCGTCCACTTCAAGCGTCTTGTTTTTGGCTTGTCGTGCATAAGCACGGATCGCCTCGTGGGCATTGCGAATTTCTTTGGCGACATCGACGGACTTCGCCGCGGCCAGCGCTTTACAAACGGCGTCGTACCGGATCAGGGCGGTGCTCATGGCAGCGCCCACCAGGCATACAGCGCGGCGAGTTCGTAACTCAGTCGCGCCCGTTCAGTCCACGCGGCAATGTGTTCAGCCGCCGCTGGCTCGATCCCGAGCCAATCCGAGTTGCAGCGATGGTCGGTGATGATGTCGTCCGCTTTGACGATGTCGGTCAGGTACGGATCGCCGTTCTGCACACATTCAAGTTCTGGGAATAGTTCGTGGATGTTCATAGCAGCCGCCGTCTCGAGCCCACCGAGCGGATCGCCTTGGCCACGTTGTCGCCGTTGTACGGAATGCGATGCTGGGCGCAGGCGGTCTTCACGGCGTCCGTCAAGTCCGCGATCGAGTCGTAGACGCCGCGGTTTAGGACGTCATGCACCAGGGCCTCATAGACCGTGTGCTGGGTCGTCTTCGTCTTTTCCTTCTCAGCAGAATTTGTGCGAAGCACTGCCCTACTCTTACGAATTAAAGAAACGCTACAAGAGGGTTCTTTCTAGGTCTTAGATCCGGATCACCCGTCCCGTTTGCGTCTCCAAGCCGTCATCTTTTCGCGTCGTTTCACGGTTTCACCGAGGACTACATCGAGGGTTTCATTGCGGTACCCGTCGGGACCGAGTTTGAAACGCTTTAAGAGCACGTCCCGAAGCTTGGGCCAGCGTTTCGGATCGCCGCAGGCTTTCCCGAGAATCCGGTCGTCGTCCGGAATCGGGCCGCCCCGTAAGGCGCACTCATCCAACAGGTTGCGGTACGCGCCTTGTTGCTCGAGCGTCATATCGGTATAGGCCGTGGACTTCCGCCACCGGTCAATCCACCACATCAGCCCGTTCAATTTCATAGGTCACGACGGCTGCGGTTCGTAGGCTTCAAATGGCACCGGCAGCAGCGGTTTCCCGAGCCGCATTCGGGTCCGGTTTCCGGCCTCGAGACAGCCCCGGCAGACCGGCCGCCGCGAGCCCAAAATCGTGAGCAGAAACACGCGCCCGATGTCGCAGCGGAACTTCCGGGCGCACAGGCAGCACTCCACGACGCCATAGACCGGCATCAGTACCACCGGCCGCGGCGCTCTTCCCAGCGGCGCGGGATGGCCGGCTTCGGGCTCGTGGCGATCCGGGCCACGGCGATCCGCTGGCCGACGGTGACGCGCCCGGTGTGCTGGACCGTGGCCTGGATGCCGCGCAGGGTCAGCTCGGCCCAGCGGTGATCCTCCGTGGCGAGCATGTTTTCGATCTGGTCGATGAACCGCGCGGCTAAGGTCTCGCGGGCGTCGTCCGCGAGGATGTCCAACTGCGCTTCCCGCCTATTCCGCGCGGACGTCGCGGTCCGGTTGTGGTGCGGCATGGGTCTCAATCGCCTCGATGATGCTGTTGAGGTCGGCCTGCGCAATCTTCGTCGTGCTGTCGATGCCGCGACCGGCCAGCCATTCCTTGAGTTGGTCCCGACTCCAGCCACTGTCGGCGGCCGTGGCGAACAACTTCCGGCGCTGGCCCTCGGTGATCAGCGGCCGGCCGGTTGGATAGTCCGGCACGACGGTCGGCGCCGGCGGCAGCTCGGGCTCGACGTCGAGGCTCGAGACTTCGGTCTCGTCGAGCATCCCGAGCCCACAGATCGCCAGCGTCACGCGGCGCTTGGCTTTGGTCTCGGCTTTCATCATCGCGTTCGCCCGCGGCTCCCCGCGCAGGCCGCCGATCGGCACGGCGCCGATCGACGTGTCGTGGCGGTCGCCGATCGTCGCCCGGGCCGTGACCACGTAGGTGTCCTCCACCACTTCGCGCGCCGTGATGTCCAGGGAGACGCCGCGGGTGTTCCGCAGTTGGTCCGTGGCGTCGCGGCCGGCGTACAGGATTTCCTTGCCGCTCAGGGTCAGGTACTGAAAGGGCTTGGTGAGCGGGTTCAGGCCGACCGACCGACAGACGGCGTTGTAGTACGAGACCTTCTGCGCCGGCGTCAGCTTGCTCAGGTCGCCGTGCAGGATGACCTGGGCGATGACCGCCGGATCGATGGCGTCCTGGGTCGCGAGCGCGGTACTCATGGCTCAGGCCGTGTGCGGCGTCGGGACGGGCGCCGCGGGGTCCGGCGCGGCGGGCTCGGGGAGATCCTGATCCGGGTGCGCGCCGGGCCGCTCGAGGTCAGGTTGGGGATCGCGCGGGTCGCGGCGCTCGGGGCCGGGCGCCGGCTTGGGTTGCGCGGGTTCAGTCGTGCCAGGGCGACGCGGGCCGGGCTGCGTTTGCGGCATGGGCGGATCCTCCAGGGTTAAGCGGAACGGGACGCGCGGCGGAACTCGAGCGCGGAACTGTGGCCGTGCGCCCAGGCGTCCAGCTCGCGGCGGTCGAACAGGTACAGCCGGCCGCGCCGGCAGAACGGGAGCCGGTGTTCGCGGATCAGGCGGTATAGGGCGGACTGCGACTCGAGGCGCAGGTACGCGATGGCTTCGCGCGCCGTGAGATAGGGGCTCTCAGTCATGCGACCGCTCCGTGTTTGGCGGTATCGGTGATGGCTTTGGCGACGGTGCCGGGCGCGACGCCCAGCGCGGTCGCCAGCGCCGAGATGGTGGACCAGCGCGGATCCCGCACCTTCCCGAGTTCGATCTGGCTGATGGTGGTCTGCTCGACGCCGCTCAGTTGGGCCAGGCGGTACTGCGTCACCTCGGCGCGCTCGCGTAGCTGCCGGAAAGTCATTCCCGAGAATCTAGGAAAATTCTCCCGACGTGTCAAGGAATTTAAATCTATGTTAGGATTTAATTCCAACCACGACCGACTGCGAGGACAAGTGCGTGCAACGGTAGGAGAAACTTTCTACAATGTGACGGTGACCGTAGCGGAACTGTGGCGGGCCGTGGGCAAGGAACTACAGAACGCGCGCCACAACAAGGACTGGCGGCCGATCGACGTCGAGCGCGCCGGCGGCCCCAGCTACAAGACGGTGCAGGCGATCGAGGGCGGTGATGCCGGGAACGTCGAAAGCCTCGACAAGTGCGCGCGGGCGCTCGGGCTCGAGCTGGTGGACATCCTGCAATCCGTCCTGGCCGAGAAGGTTACGCCCCTCGACGCCGGAGGCCGCCCATATCGTGCGGCGGTTTTCCGAGACGACGGTCGAGGGCCGGAGCGCGTTCCTCGCGCTGGCGAACGCCGTGCCGCTGGCGGCCGACGTGACCGGGACTGCGCCGATGCCGGCCGGCGCGGCAGCGCGACCAGCGCCGCGTCCACCGCGGCTTGGCCTACGGGGAGTAAAGCGTCGTAGTGCGCGATAACCCACTCATGCTTGCGACGACGTGACGAGGCCATAGACCGATGCCCCTTTCATCCGCTGGGACGCTCACCTTAAACCGAAACGAAACTCCGCTAGTAGGATTTTTCTACATGAGGTCACACAGCTACCTGAAACGCTGTAGGAGATTGACTGACATGGACGAACAGGAACGCGCGATTATTCGGAAGCTCTACGACCTACAGATGGAACTGTTCGACGCCCAGGGCGAAGAGATCGCCGCGCTGAAACGGGCGAACGATTCCCTGCAGCGGTCGCACGCCATCATTGGCGAGCTGCTGACGCTCACGGCGAAGCTGGCCGGGTTCGCGTAAATGGGCGTCTATCAGCGGCCCGAGTCGAAGTATTGGTGGTTGTACCTCGAGACCGCCAAACAAAAAGAACGCACCGACATCCTGATCGGCGAGACCGTCGCGCAAAAGAAAGACGCCAAGCGCCTCGCCGACGAAACGTATCAGCGCCGGATGCTCGAGATCGCCGAGCAGAAGATCCGGCCGCTCGCTGGGAAGGTGATCCGGTTCAGCGCCTACGCCGAGACCTACGCCCGCGACGTGATCCCGTTGCGCCGCGGCGCCCGTCGCGAGCTGGAGATGCTCAAACCGTTGCGCCGGTTCTTCGACAGCGACCTGGTCTCGAAGATCACCGCCGACCGCGTGCGGGCCTACATGGCCGAGCGGAGCGCCACGGTCAAGCCGCGCACCTTCAACCGGGAAGTCGATCTCCTCAAGGGCATGTTGCGCGACGCGGTCGGCAGCTATCTCGAGGCGTCGCCGATCGCCGGCCTGAAGCGGGTGCCGCCGGCGCCGGTCAAGCGGCGGCTGCTCCAGCCGGCCGAAGAGAAGCGGCTACTGACCGCCTGCGAGGATGCGCAGGACAAGGCGCTGATCGTCCTCGGCCTCGACACGATGATCCGGCTCGGTGACCTCCTCGACCTCGAGCGGACCGACCGGGACGGGTCGTGGCTGTACGTGAAGCACGCGAAAAGCGGCGAGGCCTACGAGACCGCCCTCTCCCCGCGTGCGCTGGCCGTCCTGAAGGCGATCGAACAGACCGACGAGCGGTACTACTTCGCGAAGTTCCGGCGCGCCCTGGAGCCGCGGGACTGGTTGAGTTCGGTGCGCCATCGGTTCGAGCACCTGTGCAAGGCGGCCGACGTCACATATGGCCGGGCGACGGGCCTGACGTTCCACTGGGCGACCCGCCGGACGGGCGCCACGCGGTACCTGCTCGAGAAGGGCGCGCCGATCAGCGCCGTGCAGAAGCAGGGGAACTGGAAGCACCCGGAAATGCTGCTGCAGATTTACGCCGAAGCGCGGCGGGACGATCAGCTCGCGATGGTGGGCGCGCGGCGCAAAAAAGCCTGATCTCATTCCCTGGCTGTTCCCACAACCTAGCGAAACCCGCGAAAACATTCAGGCAAACCGCAGATATAGACCCGTTCGCAACGCGGAGGCCGCGGGTTCGAGCCCCGCGCCGTCCACCACCCAAAAGACGAATTAAACGAATGAATCCGGGCACGAACAGCACATTCCGACAGCAGCTCGACGGTGTTACCGATCGTTACCATTCGCCGGGATTCGCCGCCTTTCTGCGTCCTTCATTCCCTAGTTGTTCCCTAAGATTCTGATGGGCGTTTTCCAACGGCCGGAGTCGCGGTTCTGGTGGATTTATCTGGAGCCGCTGAAGCGCAAGATCGCCACGAAGATTCCCATTGGCCGGACCGCGGCGCAACAGCGCAAGAGCCGCCGGCTCGCTGAGGATCTGTACTACTCGCGGATGTGGGATCTGGCGCGGAAAGACCTAGGCCGAGACTTGCTCGAACGCTAGGCCCCGTTGCGCCGTGCGTTCCTTGGCGAGCCCGTGATACGTGAGATCGACGCCGACGCCGTGCCGCCCGAGCCGTTCCGCCACGGCTATCGTGGTGCCCGAGCCGCAGAACGGGTCCAGCACGACGCCGCCAAGCGGTGAACCGGCCAGGATGCACGGCTCCGCTAATGACTCGGGCATCGTGGCGAAGTGGGCGCCGGTATACGGCCGGGCCGCAATATCCCAAACGCTACGTTTGTTCCGCCATCCGTTGTAGTGCCAGGTCGCGCCCGGCTTTTCATTGCCGGATGGTTCTCGGCCCATCGCATACGCCCGGCCGCCCATCCGATCCGAGAACCCTACCGGCCCCTCGAGTAACGACTTCTCCCGGATGGCTTTGGCGTCATAGAAATACCGTTCGGATTTCGTCAGCAGGAACACGTATTCATGCGCCTTGGTCGGCCGGTCGGTGACCGATTCCGGCATCGGATTTGGCTTGGCCCAGATGATGTCCGACCGCAAATACCAGCCGTCGGCTTGCAGGGCGAACGCCACGCGCCACGGAATCCCGAGTAGGTCCTTCTGCTTGCCCCAGCCGATACCCTCGCGGCGGAACCCGCTGAACATCCGCGCTTCACGCTTAGCACTGCCCTCTTTCCCGGCCGTGCCGCCCGTCATGCCCGAGCCGCTGTAGCTATCGCCCAGGTTCAGCCAGAGTGTTCCATCGGGGCGGAGGACGCGCCGGACTTCGCGGAACACGGCTACCAGTGATTGCACGTAGGCGTCCGGGTTCGGCTCGAGGCCAATCTGATCGGCGTGGCCGTAGTCGCTCGTGACCACGCACGACACGGCGCCGGACGCTATCGGCAGGGCGCGGGCGTCGGCTTGGAGCAGGAGTCGCACAGGTTTACGAAATCCCCGTTATCAGACCTTCGACGGTTCTTTCGCCTCAGCCTTTGCCACTAAGGCCATGCGCGGACGCATCTGGTCTTGCTCGCTCATATAGTGCCGACAGATCGCGCAGCTCACCTGAATCAGCAACCCTTCGTGCGTCCAGACTTTCGTGCGATGGCCGGGAATACACCGGGCGCATTTCGGTGGCAATTTCAGTTTCATGGTGCCCCCGTGGTCAGCCGGCCGCCGCGCCGGGCGGTATGCGTTGGTGTGCTGTAATATACGTCCCCATGCGTATCGTCGTCACACCGCCCGCACGCGACTCCGCGCCCGGCAAGCTCGCCGATGCTGAACTGTGGTTCACGGACGGCCCACTGGCTGGCCTGCTGTTGACCGGCTTTGCGCTGTGGGACTGGCCGAAGCGCGGCACGGCCGATCCGCACGTCACCTTCCCGTCGCGCCAATACGGGCCGCCCGGCCAGCGCAAATCGTTTGCCCTGTTGCGTCCGCAACCCGAGACCGACGCGGGCGCGCAAATCCGCACCCTGATTCTCGACGCCTATCGGCGCATCGAAGAAAGGCACCACACGCATGAACGACATCCGGCTTAGCTTCGATGACATACCCGCGTTGATCGCGGCGCTTAACCGGCTTACCGCTGCCGTTGAAGCGGTCGCCCGTCCCGCTGCGCCGCCCGATACGCGCACGAATCCGCCGCTCACCGACTTAGATGTCAGCAAGCGACTCGGCGTGTCGGCGTTCACCGTTCGATCATGGCGCGTCAAAGGTATCGGTCCTCGGTATTTCAAGGTCGGGCGTGCGGTTCGTTATCGTCTGGCCGATGTCGAAACCTACGAGCAGAAAAACCGACATGCCTAAACGGAGAGATGGCCGAGCGGTCGATGGCACGCGCTTGGAAAGCGCGCAGAGCGGCAACGCTCTCGCGGGTTCGAATCCCGCTCTCTCCGCCACTATCACGGACGACGAACTCAAAAACGTCGCGGCGTTCCTGCAAGTTCTACTCGACTGGCAACAGGCGAACAAAGCATCGAAGGTCTGATAAGGCGGCCTATGTTAACTACGGCTCAATCGCGATTTGCACGGGACTGCCCGTATTGAACCGCATCATCAGGCGCGATTTGCCCGCGCCGTTGTCGTCCAGATAGAGCGCCGCTTGATCGCCGGGCGGCGGACCGGGTGTTCCGCTCTCCGTGAACTGGATCGCACCGGGCAATTCGAGTTTGTAAATGACGTTCAATTGCGTCACGTAGACGCGCATCCCCTCGGCCGCCCCGACAAACACATTGCCATCCGTCCGGAGCACGGCAATCGGTATATCGGCATCGTTCGCCGCCGTGCGCCCGACAATCGCCTGATTATTGGCCAAGCGGATCGCGCCCGACTGCGCCGGGTTCGCCCCGACCGCGACGGAGGCCGATGCATCGATGGCCCGCGCCCCAACTACGTCATGCGCGTTGCAATACAGATTGCCGCCGAAGCCGACGCCGTTCGCCGTGCCGAATCCAAGCTGTAAGTTATCGTCCGCGCCGAGTAGGAATACTTGAACGTCGGCAGTGTTCGCCGCATTCCGCGCGTTGACCGTTGCGTTATTCGCTAGTCGAATCGCACCCTGCGCTGCCGGATTCACACCGACGGCAATCGCGTTGATGCGCCCGAAGGCCGCCGCGCCGACGGCATCCTTGACCAGCTTGCCGGTCGTGCCGCTGAACACGGCCACCGCGTCGGCCGTGGCGGACGCCGGGCCGGTCACGTCGCCGGTGCCGGTGCCGGGCGCGCCGGCGGGGCCAGTCGGGCCAGCCGGGCCGGGCTCACCCTGTGGCCCAGCAGGACCAGCCGGGCCGGCCGGGCCGGGGTCGCCCTGTGGCCCGACAGACGCCACGTCCACGGCGATCGGCGCGTCGAGCACCACGACATCCACGGCGACGACTTCGGGGCTCATATCGCCTCCTAGGCGCTCAGACGGGTGACGTCGGCACGGGCCGAGACGGCGCCGGCCACGATGGTCCGGACGTCGCCGGAGGGATAGACGAGCTGGAGATCCCAGGCGGCCGACGCCGGCAGGAGTTGGCTGGCGCTCGAGGCCAACTCGACGTCGATGACGTTCGCGGCGACCGTGAGATCCAGCGGCGTCAGGATGGTCGTGGCGTTCGGCGTCAGGCGGACCTGGGCGGCCACGGTGACGCCGGTCAGGTCCGCCGGCACGGTTTTCGCGGCGTCCGCCCAGAGCGTGAAGCGCCAGCGGTGCGTGTCGCCGCGGTAACAGTTCAGGTTGAATTGAATCGGCATCACGACACGATCAGCAGCGACAGGATCCAGAGCGCCAGGCCGGCCGGGACCAACTGCACGCGGGATGGTACGCCGAACGCCGCGACGACGAAACACAACAGCGCCGCGATCAGTAGCACCAGGCGGATCGTAATCATGCCTCGCCTCCTTCGGCCAGCGGCGGGCCGGCGCCGTACATCTCTTGGAACTGCGCATCAGTCAGAACGCCGGTGGGTTCGTGCGTCCAGTGGTCGGTGAGAATCCAATCGGTATCGTGCAGGTAGTACACCTGGTTGTGGGCGTGGACGTGCGGCGGCCCCGTCTCGATCTGCGGATGCAGGCCGCAGCGATGGACGCCCGCGGCGTCCGGCGTCGTGCCCTCGAGGTACTGCTCGGCGAGCACCTTGCCGGGTTTCTCGACGTAGAGCTTTTGCGCCATGTCAGGCTTTCAGCAGCAGCCAGCACCCGATCTCGGCGCGCCGGACCCAGATCGCGCCCCAGCTGCCGAGCACGAAATTCGCGTAGCCCGGGCCGATGAGCTGATCGGCGAACGGCGACGACGCGGAGGCGTTGTTGAACGTCAGCGTATGGCCGGTCTGGTTGACCATCAGGTGCATCGCGCCCGCGGGTTCGCCGGCCGACGCGATTCCGGTGAGCGTCACCGGGCCGGTATGGTTCCAGGCCCACACGGCCTTGAGCGCGCCGCCGCTCGGGCTGTAGCTGTTGTAGGTGCCGCCGGCGATCGCAATCGAGACCGAGCCGGCGAGGGCGAAGGCGCCGCCGACGGCGACATTCCCCGGCGCGCCGATCGCGGCGTCGATCTGGTTATACAGCTCGGTCTTCCAGCCGTTTTCAAACACCGTCCCGACGGTGCCGCTGCCGTCGTCGTTGGTGATCGGGGTCCGGGTAATCGCCATCGCTACTCCTTCGTCTTGATGCGGTTCAGCAGATCCTCGAAGGAGAAGTGGGTCGATGACGCCTGCACGGTGTAGGTCGGCGGCTGGTTCGCGTGCGGCCGGAAGTTGTGGATCGTGACGGTCTGGATCCGGAAGTCGCCGAGCACGTCGGTCGGTGGCGGGAGATCGACGTGGATCGCTTTGCCGGCCGCGGTCAGCACGTCCCGACAGGTGTACTGGACGTCGATCGCGTCGAGCGGCCGTTGGGCCAGGGTCGCCCGGCCGCGCGCCCGGGCTTCGGTGACCGACAGGCGCCGGTCCTGGATCCACTCCTCGCGGACGCCGTTGGCGACGTGCAGCGCCGCGGCGAGCGTCGCCGCCAGCGGCGCGTCGTCCACCTGGACCACCACATAGATTTCGCCGCCGTCGTCGAGGTAGTCGCTGATCGATCGCGCGCCGGCCGTTGGGATGCCGGTCAGCATCGGCAAGCCTTCGATCGGCGTGTCGTACGCGACCGGACCCGTCAGTGAGCCGATGCCGGTCGGCGGGATGCCGATCAGGTTGCCGAAACTCACGGCGCTGTAGCGGATCGCCATGCCGGAAATCAGCGCCCAGCCGCCGTCGGCCTGGAACGGCGCCGGGCTGGCAATGACGATCTGCGCCGCGCCGGCGGCGATGGTGCCCGTCGGGACCGGGATGGCCGACGTATCACCGACGGGCGCCGCGGCGCCGAGCGCGCTGTCGGCGATCGTGTCGGTGTAGCTCGTCGCGGTGTTATTCGCGATCGTGCCGGCCAGAAACAAGCCCGTGATGTTGGCCTTCGATCGGTAAACCTTGCGCCCCGTGACGGGCTGCGCGCCAGTGGTCGGGCCGGTGGCGATGCCGTCCACCTTCACCGTGGCCGGCGGCGCCGGATTCACCACCGGCGGCGTGACGGACTGATTGGCGTAATAGTTCGCTTCGGACAGGGCGAATTGTGGGGTGACTCCGCTCCCCGGATCATTCAGCACGCCATAGCTGTTGTAGCCGCCGGGCACACCGTGCCAGCGCCACCACGGCCCGCCATTCACCCGATGGAAAAAGAAAATCTGCCCGACGCTGGGATTCGGCGAATACGCCGCCCAGACCTTAAAGCCCTTCGCGTTGGAGCCCGGCGTCGTGCCCGACCAGGTGTACGGCGACACTTCCGCGATGATCGGCCCGCCGATCAGGGACAGCGGCGTCGAAATGGCGTTCTGGTACGGCCCCGTACCGTAGGCGTAGCTGTAGGCCCATTCGACCGCGTCCCCCGGTCGCCAACACGTCGGCGGATACGGCGGCGTCGGCGTCGCGTACTGGTCGTTGTTGATCAGTACGCCCGGCGCGCCCGTCGGCGCGGTAATGACGCCGCCCGTCACCGTGATCCAGGCGAGCGGCGACGGGCGCGTCTCGCCGGCCGCCGTCGTCCACGTGAACGCATATTCGTGCGCGCCCGGATTGACGGCGCCGCCCGGCAGGACCGACAGCGTCGGCCCCGTGGACGGCGCGTTGCCCGGGCCGACCAGTGTGCCGCCGCCGCCTTCGATGACGCCGGTAAAGTCCAGATGCTGCGCGCCGCCCTCGGCGCCGCTAAAGCTCAACTTCGCGAACACGTCCGCGCCGGGCTCGAACATATCCGCGGCGCGGATCGGGATCCGCGTCTCGCCGGGCGCCAGCGCCGACATGATGCGCGAGCCGCGGCCCTCGACATAGACGCGCGTCAGGACTTGCGTCCGCTCCTGGGTGGTCGTGAAATGCGCGAAGGTCTTGTGCGTCGGCACGAGCGGCGGCAGGAGCCCCGTGCCCGGGTCGGCGCGGAAGGCGTGGACGTCCTTGAGATAGTCCACGTACCAGTAGGCGCCGGCGCGCCGCACCGTGCGCGTAATCGCCGTGGCGAGATCCTCGTCGGTGAAGGTCAGTTCATCGATCGCGAACCCGTCGAGATCGGGATGCACGGCGTTCACGGTGAACCCGTTGACGGCGGCATAGGTCTGGATCAGATCGCGAATCACCGCGGCGGCCGACGTCTGCCGGTACTGGCGCGTGATCTTCGGGAACGCCAGCAGCCACGTATAGTCCACCGCGCGCACGACGGCCTGGACGTTCCGCGGCACGCCGGCATACCGCTGCTCCACCGTCAGGCCGTAGCCGGCAAACAACCGATCGAGCCGGTTCGGCGAGCCGAGCGTGATCACGATCTCGCTGCCGGTCGCCGGGACGGCGCCGTTCACGCGAAACTCACAGGTGTTCGGGGTCTCGTCGAGCTGCTCGCCGATCGACAGCGACGACAGGATCACGCCCACGTCATCGTCGTCGCGCCCATAGCCGATCTGCACGCCGTCCACGCTGATATGCGCCTGGTTGCCGACGTAGCCGGCCCGGCCGACGCCGCCGCGCATCACGCCGCCCAGCGCATACATGTGGGCCTTCTCGCCGGGCGCCAAGGGAATCGCCATGGTCAGGCGGGCAGGCGACTGCCGCCCTGCCGATAACTGCTGATCAGCGCCTCCTGAACGAGCGCCGCCAGTTCCGATTTACTCGCGAGCGCCGAGCCGTAGACGTTGACGGTCACGCCGCCGCCGGCACCGGCGCCGCCCGGAACGATCGCGCCGGAGGTGCGCGGGACAAACAGCTCCGGGCCGCGCTCGCCGACCACGTAGGCCGAGCCGGCGCTGACCGGGCCGCCGGCGGCGCGGGCGCCGGGAATCAGCCCGCCATGCACGGGGATGCCGGCGCGGCCATACGCCGACGCCATATCGTTCAGCGTCCGCAGCGACGCCTCATAGCCGGACCCGTGCCCGACCGCCGTGTACATGTTCTGAAACGAGCCGGCGGCGTACTGCACCGCGGCCCCGAGCGCCTGGTAGCTACTGACCGCCGCCGACGCCGCGGCGGCGGCCGTGGTGGTCGCCGCGCCCGCCGTCTCCACCGCCGGGCCCATCTCGTCAGCGGCATCGGTCACGGCCGCGAGTTGTTCCTGGGCCTTCATTTCCGCGAGGACCATCGCGTCGAACTTATCGACCAGGACGTCGAGGCCGGTCGCGGCTTTCGACAGCCAGCCCAGATCCTGGCTGGCGATATCCTGCCAGACATCGGACAGGCCTTTGGCGTTGCTGGTCGCGAGCGCCAGCGCCGTCGCGACCTGTTCCTCGAGAATCTTTGCGTGTTCCTTGTCCTGCGCCGCGGCCCGCTGGAGCGTCGCGCGGTACTGCTCCAGGGTCTCGCGATGGACGCCGAATCGCGTGGTCAGCGTATTGAGCGAGATGTCGTAGGACAGTAATTGTCGGTTGAGTTCAGGCAGATCGCCGCGCTCGCGCACGCCGCGGATCTCGGCGTACATCGCCGCGTAGGCCCGGCCCGCTTCGCCCGCGGGATTCTTCGACGCATTTAGGACCAGGTTGTGATCCTCGTGCGCCTTGTTGACGATGCGCAGCGCCTCGGCCATGTTGGTGATCTCGCGGCCGGCGAGTCGGCTGGCATTCGCGAGCACGTCGAGCCCGGCGCCTTTCTCCTGCGCCCGGAGCGCATCGATCGACCCGTTGAGATTCGCGATCTTGGTGTCGAGGTCGAGGATGTCGGCAATCCACCGCCCGATGTTCCAGCCGGCAATCGCCGCGCCCACTGCCAGGCCCGCGGTACCGAGCAGCCCCATCGAGGTCGCCGACTGCCCCGCCGCCGCACCCAGCTCGCCGATCGCCTTCCCGGTGGTGCCGATGTTGACCCCGACGGACGACAGAATGCTGTCGAACTTATTGAAGTCTTTCGTCCAGTTCTGCGTCGCGCTGCTGGCCGAGCGGAACGACGTCGCGCTGGTGTCCGCGAGCTTGGTGACTTCCTTCGACGTGGACGCCGCGTCGCCCTCGAGCTTCTTGAGCGTGCCGGAGGCCGCTTTCACGGCCTTCTCCAGCTCCGAAAAGTCCGCGGTGAATTTGGCTTCGATCGCCATTAGCTGGCGGCCTCGTCCTCAGCCTGCAGTTGTTCGATCAGCAGCTCGTACACGTCAGGGTCCAACTCGGCTACCCACTCGAAGCGCCAGTGGCAACGACGCGCAATGGCGAGCTGGCTGCGGGTGACGGCTCGCCAGTAGTCGGTTTTTTTTCCTGCCGTGCCGCGAGGATCGCATCGTCATGCGTCCGGATGGCCGTGAGGATTTCCTGAAAGTCCGGATACTCGAGATTCGTCAGCGCCCCGGCGATGACCTCGGGCGGCTGCTCGCGGACCGAGACGACGCGCCCGGCGTCGTCGGTGATCGACCAGTCGAGCAGGTAGGCCGCGATCATCGCGATCCCAAACTTCAACGGATCGACCTGCTCGCCGGCGCCCCGCATCCGCGCGTACATCTCGAGCGTCTCACCGGCGTTGAGACGGCTCTTGACGATCAGATAGTCGCCGTCGCTGATCGGCAACCGGACTTCGGCGGGCGTGACGAATCGGGACATCAGTGCTCCGGTGGACCGAGTGACGCGACCAGCGACTCCTTGCCGAGCGTGATCGCCTTGACGGGAAAACAGAACAAGCCGCCCGGCCGCGGCGCCGTGAACAGGAGCGGCGTCTGCTGCAGCCGGAACGGATCGGCGCGATCAATCCCGGCCGTCAGCGTCCACTCGCCCTTCTCACTTTTCGACAGCCGCCATGTCCGCAGGACGGCGGCCGTCTGGTAGCCCCACGACAGCCGCGCGGCGGTCTCGCCGCGCAGCGTCACGGAGCGAAACAGCCCGACCATGTCAGGCCGCCGGCGCCGCCGGTTCCTTGGCGGTGCGGTCCTGCGCGGCGCGTTCCTTGGCCTCGCGTTCCCGCAGCCGCTTCTCCCCTTCGGTCGGCCCGGTCTCGCGGCGCGAGCGCGCGAGCGGCGTCTGCTCCGGCCCGGTCCACGGCCCGGCCGCGACCCATTCGCCGGAGATCTTCGGCGCCGCCAGGCTGCAGTCCACCTCGGCGTCGAGGTACGCCAGGCCCGACCAGAAGAACGTCGGCTCTGAACTGTTGGGTACGAGTTCGAGCGTGCCCGGCACGGTCGCGATCGCCGCATCGAACAGCGTGACCTCGGCCGAGTTCCAGAACCCGCTCAGACTGCCCTTGCTGTCCCGGAGACCTGGGATATAGACCCGGTTTTCATCCCCGAAACACGACACGTCCTCGTATTCGGTTTTAAAGCTGGCCGTCCAGGCATTGATCGAGATGATCTCGGTCGCCGGCGTCACGCCGTCCGGCGAGTACTTCACCTGGCCATATCGACCCGTCTTGATTGCCATAGCTCAACTCCCTTAGGCGGCGGTGACTTCTGCGGCGCCGTGCGCATACAGCCGCGCGATCAAGGCGGCGAGCGCGGTTTTCTGATACTCCGCGGCGATCGGCTGAAACGTCGGGTTCCGCGGCATCCGGCCGCGGTTCTGGCCGGCTTTGTTTTTCCGGACCTTGGTGCCGCGCTCGTACAGCCAGCCATGCGGCGCGCGTTGCAACAGCGTCGCGCCGGCCAACCGGCCGCGCGCCAGCCGTAGCACCAGGCCGCGCCGGAGGTTGCCCGTGCCGCCTGGACGACACTGCGCCTGATACGCGGCGTCAATCGCAGCCTTCGCGTCCTGCGCGGAGGTCAACAGGATCGTGTTGCCCTCCTCGATCAGGGTCTCTGGCAGCGCCGTCAGTTCGGCCTTGAGCGCGTCGAGGCCGGCCCAACTCACCTCAAGTCGTTTGGCCATCAGGCAAACACCTCGGTGCAGCTCAGGACCAGCTCCGCATTGCGTTCTTCGCGATTGATGATCGACACGACGTGATAGACCCGATCCTTGAAGTGGACCCGGGTGGCGGTCGTGATCTCCGGGTGATAGCGGCCGATCAGGGTCGTCTCGCCGGTGCCCTCCCCGAGATGCGCGCACCACCAATCCGGCGGCGACAGCGGCACGGCGTCGTCGCCGGTGGTCAGGGTCACGCGATGCCGCAGCGCGCCGGTGTTCATCCCACGCTCACATCGCGAAACTGACTCAGCATCACGTCCACCGTCTCGTAGGCGGCCATCAACTGCTTGGCCGCTTCATCGCCGCCGCGCCGTTCCATAAAGGCATCAGCCAGAACGACGACTGCATGCCGGATCAGGGGCGGCACCGTCGTCGCCGTCCATGCCGGATCGGCTGCCGTGCCGAGCTTCGCCTCGATGGCGTTCTGTGCCGCCGCGAGTTTCTGTGACACGTCCGCATCGCTGTCGGTCGAAGTGAGGTGTAGATGTACCTTCGCCTCGGCAACGGTCCAGAGCGGCGGCAGTGTGACGCGCGAGTACCAGAGCGTCATGAGGTCGCCAGGTCACCGACCGCGGCGGCGACCGTCTCCTCGGTGGGTTCCGGCGGCGCTGGCTCGGTCATGCGGGACGCCGGTGTGGCCAGCGGCGCCTGCGCATCACGTTCGGCCAGCGCCGACAGGCTGTAGTACTGCTGCTGGACCAGGCAGCTGTCGCCGCCCGTCACGGGCGGCAGCCCGAAGTACTTGAAGCGCGCTTCGTTCGGCGTCATCACGCCCGCGGCCACCGCGTCGTGCGCCGCCTTGACGCGCGTGTCCGTGGACATCCACAGCAGATCGTCGAGGTCGAACTCGGTGCCGTAGGGCGCCGGCAGCTCGAGCCCCGCGTCGAGCGCCGTCTCGATGCCGAGCAGATGCGTCTGCAAGCACTGGCTGTGGTACTGGAGCGCCGAGGCTTCGCTGTTCGCGTAGGGCGGTTGCTGGCTCGAATCGACCATCGAGATCGGGACGCCGAACGCGCCGGCGATCGTCTTGACGGTCATCCCGTACTGATCGGTCAGCTGCGCATCGACGGCGGTTGAGCCGACCTCGGTGTACTGCAAGTGGTCGCTGAGGATCGCCGTGCGGCCCGGGCCGAGCGCGTGCCAGGCGTCAGACAGTCGTTTGACGGTCTCGGCATCGATCGCCGCGGCGCCCGCCGGCGGCGCCAACATCCCGGATGGCCGGCCGCCGGCCGTGAAGAACGACGTCGAGGCGGACTCGATTTGTTTCCCCTGCTGCGCGGCGGCGCCGCACCCGTAGAGCGGACTCAAGCCCACGAGCGGATGAAAGACGCAGTTCCAGCGGTCGTGAATGATTTCGCGCGCGGGTATCGCGAGCTGTTCCGTGATGCCGACGAGGTCGTCGGTCTGCACCTGGTAGTAGACGCTGCCGTCTGGGGCGACCAGCGGCGTCACCTTGGCCGGGTCGAGCACGTACAGCGCGGTCACGACCCCGCGCGCGTCGCGGTCCTTCAGGACGTAGGTGTTGCCCCAGAGCAGCTTGGAGAGCATCCAGCGCTCGAGGAACAGTTGGATCGTTTGGTAGCGGTTCGGGACGCGCAGGACCGGACTGAACGCCGGCGAGGTCGTTTCGGTCCAGATGCCATCGTCGTCGATTTCGACAAGGCGCAGCCGGAGCTTCGCGACGTCGGTGCTGATCAGCGAGACGCAGCGGAACACGACCGGATTCCCGAGCGCGGTGTCGGCCCGGATCTCGTCGTTCTTCTGCCAGGCGCCGGTATACGGCTCGCGCACGATCGGCCACCAGCCCCCATTGCCAGTGGTCGCGACCGGGCGCGCGCCGAACACCGACCCGAGCCGTGACCGGATCGCGTCGAACAGGCCCACGGCGGTTAGCTCGCGCGCGTCTTGCGCGCCGCCTCCGCGCCTTCACCGTTCGCGAACCCAGTCGGCGAGGGCCAGGCCGTCGCGGTCAGGTACTTCACGCTGTTGGTGCCGACCCGCTTCCAGGTCGTGTAGCGCTCCGCGCGGATGGCGACCGCGTTCATCTGGAACATCGACGCCAGGACGGTCGTGGCATCGATCGGCGAGGCGGGCGCGCTGTCCATCTGGATCGACGCTTCGGTCGAGGCGTCGATCGTCACGCCGCCATCGTCCGCGTAGAGGATGTACGCCGGCTGCAACGCGATCACGTTTGTGGTCACGGTGTTCGACGTAATGAACTGCAAGCCCTTGTAGCTGCCACCATTCACGCCGATGCCCGGAAATTCCGGTGAGCCGTCCAGATTCGTCCTAAACGACAGCGCCAGCGCATTCGACGGCGACATCAGAAACGCCAGGTTGTCGATCGGGATGTTGTTCGCGGCGAAGTGGTTGATCAGCCCCATGATGTCGGCCAGCGGGTTCGTGGTGGCGGCGGCAGTCGGGGCCCCGTTCGTGATGCTGGCCGGGTTCACATTCGCGACGGCGGCGACCGCGGGGTTCACGAACTGCCCGTCGAGAAACGCCGCAATGTCGCGGACCAGGGAATCGCGGACCAGCGCCTCGGCGGACGGATTGCTAAAGCGCACGAGTTCCTGACTCAGCACCACGATCGCGGCGACCTTGGCAAAGCCCAGATTCTCCATCGTCAACGCCAGCGCGCTCACCGGCTTCGGTTTGAGTTCACCGACCCAGTTGATCGTCGCGCCGCCGGTTTGCGCCGGGACATTCACATTGAACGGCACTTTCCGCAGGCCCTGAATCCGGCCGAGAATCGTGGCGGCGCGCAACAGCGGCAGGAAGTCATCAACGATCGCCGGATTCACGAGCGGCTTCGCCCAGGTGGCGTTTTGCGTGTCGCCAGCGGCGACCGCGGCCTTGAGCGCGAGCGCGACTTCCGGCGTGGAATCGTTCCAGCGTTTTTCGGCGTAGGTGGCGGCGTCGCAGTTCTCGAGCCGCGCGGCCAGCTTGGCGATCACGAGGCGCGCCAGCCGGATGCCCGGCTCGACGTTCGGCCGCACCGAGACTTGCGTATACGGACTCGCCTTGATCAACTCCGTGACGGGTTTGGCGCTGGTGATCTGGAGCTTTTCTAATTCGCGCCAGCGTTGGAGATCGCCGTCGATGCTCTTCACCTGCCGCTCGAGCCCGTCGTACTCCGTCGCCTGATCATCGGTGAGCGTGGCAGCGTCTTCGGCCGCCGTGGTCATGATGTCGCCCAACCGCGCGGCCAGGGCCGCCCGCTTGTTTTCCAGGGCCTCAACGTGGTCGGTCGCGGTTTGCTTCATGACAGGTGTCCTCTTCGGTGTGGCGAGTGATTTAACGAGCAAGATGCTGGCGGTCGCGTTCGCGGGAATCGTGACCAGGCTCAATTCACAGACTTCGGTTTTCGTGAGTTTGCGGGCGCCGGATTTCAGGCGCTCGTAGCCGTCGGCCAGGACGCGATGGCCGATCGACACGCCGGTGATGATCCCGGCCTTGATCGACTGCCACGCTTCATCGGTCCGCGTCTTGAGCGGCCCGGGCTCGTCGATCGTCGGGATGGTCGCCTCGAAGAGGATCCCGTCCGGCGTCGCGGTGAGGATCACCGTGCCGATCGGTTGCTTGGCGTCGTGATGGAACAGCAGCGGCAGCGGATTGCGGAAGGTGACGCCGGCCGGATCGACCATGTCCCCCTGTCGATCAAGTTCCGGCGTCGAGGCAATACCCGAGAACGTCCGGCGGGCCGGTTCGACGGCTTTGATTTCGAGCAGGCTGTAGGCGCGGTCCAAGTGGACCGCCACAATACCGACGGGCTCGGCGCTTGCCTATTTTTGTTTACGGAAATTGCCGTGGGCGAGCATCTGGCGGATCCAGTCCGCCATCGTCATACCCGCTTCGCTCGCCTGGCGCTGGGTCTCGTCGAACTGTTTCGCGGAGACGCGCACCGACAGCGGCGTCGAGCGTTCCTCCGGCGTCAAGCGCGGCCGGCCCGGGCGTGTCATGTGGCCTCCTGTCATCCCACCACCGTCAGCGCGTACTGCTTCGTGGGCGTCCGGGCGTTCCGATCCATCAGATCGACCGCCATAATCAACGCCACCACGCCGTCAATCCGCTCCGTCGATGCCACTTTCGACGGTTTCAGATTGCCGGCCGGGTCACTTTCCACCGCCACATTCGACACATTCCAGCGCAGGACCGGATGCCCGTCCTGGCGCAGCGTCTTCCCGAGAATTGCGCGCTCGAGCGACTTGGTCGGCGCCGACAGCGACGCGAATCCCTGGCGCATCGGGACGCACGCCAGCCCGTCCTGCTCCTGCAGCCGCTTGACGAGGTCGGTCGCGTTCCACGGGTCGTACGCGATCATCTGCACGTCAAACTCGGCCGCCCAGTCCTTCACCGCCTGCCGGATGATCTCGTAGTCCACCGTCGCGCCCGGCGTCGCCTGCAGGTGCCCGTCCCGCGCCCACTCGGTATACGGGACGCGGTCCCGATGCGAGCGGTCCCGGATCCGCTCGGCCGGCACGAAGAACTGCGCCAGGACGTCGAACCCGGTCTCGTCCGGGAACACCGCCACCAGCGCCGACAGGTCCGTCGTCGCGCTCAGGTCGAGCCCGACATAGCACCGGCGCCCGATCAGCGCCTGGCGGGCCCGTGGGGCCGCCTGACAGGCATCCCAGGCCGCCATCTGGATCCAGCGTGACGCCTGCTCGGTCCACTGGTTGAGGTAGAGCCGGCGAAACGTGTTTTCCTGCGCCGGGATTTCCTGCGCCCGCGCCGCGAGCGTCTGCAACTCCTCGAGACTCCGAAAGTCGCCGAGTGCCGGGTTCGCCTTCTTCCAGACCCGCGGCTTCGTCCAATCCGCGTCCGGCGGCGCCTCGTACAGAATCGGCAGGAACGTCGGATCGAGCGCCGGGTTCTCGAGCACCTTTTTCGCGTGTGCGTACAGCTCGTACAGAATCGAATGCCGATCGTACCCGGCCGTCGAAATCACCAGGAACAGCGGTTGCTGCCGGCCGCCCATCGACGTCGCGAGCACGTCGTACAGCCGCCGGTCCTGCGCGGCATGCAGCTCGTCATACACCACCAGCGAACTATTGAACCCGTGTTTACTCGAGGCCTCGGCCGAGATCGCCCGGTACACGCTCCCGCTCGAGGGATGCACGATCCGCTTTTGGGAATCGACGATGTAACACGCCGCGGCGAGCGCCGGATCGTTCCGGATCATCTGCGCCGCGACCCCAAAGACAAGACTCGCCTGGTCCCGGTCGCTCGCCGCCGAATACACCTCGGCGCCGATCTCCCCGTCCGCCAGGAGCCCGTACAGCGCAATCGCCGCGGCCAGCTCGCTCTTGCCGTTCTTCCGCGGCAGCATCAGCAGGCACGTGCGGTATTGGCGCAGCCCGTCCCGCCGTTTTTTGAACAATTGCCGCAGGATCCGCAGTTGCCACGGCCGCAGATTGAACCGCTGTCCGCCGAACTGGCCCTTCGTGTGCGTGAGCCGATTGATAAACGCGATCGGCTCTAAAGGGGCCGCGGCTTGACCCGTTGGCCCGTCGTCGCGGATCGGTGCCTTCCGGTTCCAACCACCTCGACGATCCCGCTTGACCGGCGTAACTACTGGGTCAGCCATGGGTTACGGGTAGGCAAAGGTAAAATTGCAC
>Ga0105091_10000166_pt1 | contig 25046 bp, 20 predicted proteins | sample PPLLak1March2015_FD_87022 | JGI IMG/M metagenome (GOLD analysis project Ga0105091, IMG submission 87022) | Freshwater sediment microbial communities from Prairie Pothole Lake near Jamestown, North Dakota, USA - PPLs Lake P7 Core (1) Depth... | ecosystem: Environmental > Aquatic > Freshwater >... | reverse complement strand
TTGTCCCTAAAAATAATGAGTGCCGAAATCTTCTGGTTCCTGTCTGCCTGTCTTCTTCTCATATTGCTTACGGCTCAATAAGGATGGAGCCGGTATTTATGGTCCTCGGCCAGTCGGCGGCAACAGCAGCATCGATTGCTATCGATGATGGTTTAGACATTCAGAAGATAAGTTATGAGAAGCTCAAGAAATGTTTATTGAATGATAAACAAGTTCTTAAATGGAATTAAAAATGGCACATATGGGCTGAAGCCCATTATTATTAATGCTGATTTAAATCAGAAATCAACAATCATAAATCATAAATTGAAATAGCCCCAAGGGGATTTGAACCCCTGTCGCCGGGTTGAAAACCCGGTGTCCTGGACCGGCCTAGACGATGGGGCCAGGGTTATTTATTGCATACTGATTGCCTGTTCAGGGCATGCATCGACGCATACGCCGCAATCTATGCATACTTCCGGATTTACCTTTGCTTTTCCATCATCCATCGAGATGGCTTCACTGGGGCATTCCTCGACACAGGTTTCGCAACCAGTGCATTTTTCTTTATCGATTTGTGCTGGCATTACATAATCCTTTCCAAAACGCGAGACAAAAAACATTAACAAATATAACAATACGAATACGAACTTCGAAATGTTACAAAATCAATATCGTAATACAAAGCAAAATTTCTAAAATTTTGGCATGTTTTTTAAAGAATATAAAAAATTCACGGTTATTTTGCGGGTAATGCAAATAAATCGGCGGATTCTGAGTTAGGATCGGGCTTAAGTAGATCCGCGAAGGATTTTTCAAATTTTTGCCTGGGCGTGGGTGTTTTAGCCCCTAAAGCTATTGCCATCCTTTGAACAAACTCATTTTCATCGTATTCTGCGAGATGATCCAGAACTTTGGCGAAGTTATAGTTACCTTTTTGAGCTAATACCCAGACAGCCATCATACGGGTGGGCCAGTGCTGGTCTTGGAGGCCTGACGAGACAGCATTTGTCAATTGAAAATCAAGAGGTAAGTCAGAGATTGAGGAAATACTGTGTGTTTTTACTACCCAGTCTGAATCATTTAGGCCCTGGACAAGAGCTGATTTAAGCATTGAATTCATCCGCTGGGTTGTTGTAAAAGAGTAACCCGTTTGGAATGCGGCGTCATCCTGGTTTTCAAGCAGCAATCCGGCAAATAGTTGTGCGGCCTTGATTTTTGGGCCCTGTCTTCCCTGTGAGAGTGAATTGAAACGGTTTTGAAGGAAATCCTGATTAATCTCTGTTCTTGGGCGTTCTAAATCGATGATTGCAGGCATTATACCAGGAATTGCGCTTGTTACTTTACCATCAGGTGACGCAATTGGGTCAAGGTAAGCAGTAAAACGAATATTTAGAGATGCCTGCGGATGGCTTATGAGCAATTCTCGCAATTTGCCGGTGCAGAGATGAATGGGGACAACAACGCTTCTTCCCGGTTCGATTGGCATAGATGGTCTTGTTGTAATTGAAACAAGCTTATCGAAATGCCGTTTAATGTCTCCCGTGACATCAGCATCTATTGATATTTGTCCTTTACAGAATCCATTTTCTGAGAAAACCACAGGCTCATACCAGTTATTAGTTATTGAGATGGTGCCTATAAAATCGTTTCCATAGGCGAATCTGTTACCACGAATGTTTAGCTGAAACGACAGCATGCGTTCAGGGTTAATGAATTGAGGCACAATTTGCTCACCGATAACCTGTTGTATTGATGTGATGATTGTATTTGTATCATATATGGGGATATAATCAGATTTTTGTTCTTCAAGTAATGAGAGTGCCTGTTGAGCAATGATTGAGGCTGGATCTTTATCTATCGCCGAACGCAGGGATTCTATTCCAGATTGTTTATTGTTTTTTAAAAGCTGAAGTTTTGCCCTGGCAAAATCGGCAAATTGCGTATTCGGGAAGTTATCAATGAGGGATTGGGCTGCATCCGGCTGATTATTGTCGGCCATTGCACAGGCAAGCAGGCCGGCAGAAACTGCTGAGTTCGGTTCGGCTGCGTATGCTTTATTAGCCCAATCAATTGCCAGTTCGGAATTTTTATTTATGAAACAGTAAAACCAGGCAAGAGTTTGAAAATCAGCAGGCTCTACGGCCAGTTGTATTGCCTTTTGTTCCGCCATTTTAATAATTTGCTGAGCTGCCGGATTGTCACCTTTTTTTGCGGCAAGCATTGCACTGAGGACATTAATCTGCAGATTGAAGCTGCCTTGATTACGCAATTGTTCAGTTAGCTGCAGGCATTTTTGTTCACCTTTTGGAACATTACAGCAGCATTTTAACCATTCGATATAAATTGCCTCAGGGACATTTTGACCCGGATACAAGAATTGGTATAAATCTGCAAAATATTGATAACTTCCAATAGCTAATTCATAAAGCTGAATTTTTTGGGCAAATTACGCTAATGACAACGCTGTTCCAGGATCAAATGGATTAACACGTATTTTGAAACGAAGATATTGGATTTTTAATGCAGGGCCTATCTGGTCAGGCGCAAGCTCAAGCAGCTTTTCAAAAGCAAGCTGATTATACCTGTTCCAGTTATAAGCCGTGGCCATCACCATTATTGCATTTTTATTATCAGCTTTTTCAGCATATAAAAGCCCGAGAACCGCAGCCAGTTCTGATCTTACCGAGAGGTTCGATTCTCCAATATCCTGAATCATACGTCTTAGCAGTGTTTCTCTTTGAATGCGGGAATCGAGCTGATTCAAAAGGTATTTGGCTGCGCTATCAGCTATAACCATATCTGCATTTTTATCGGTGTATTTTATAAAAGTTTCGTAAAGCTTTTGCAGGTGGCGTTCGGGGCCGGGGCGAGACATTATTCGAAGCATGTCTGCCGTTGCCAAACCGGCACTTGAATCGAGTTCCATTGCCGCATCTAAAAATATAATACTCTGCTGTGCCTGTGAATCCGTTATGTCGCTTCGCTGTGATATTTCAAAAGCTTTTTCATAGAAAAGCTCACTGGTGGATGGTGAGAAAAGTTTTTCAGGCGGAATATTATAAAGGTTTGTGCCGCTCATTGGCGGTATTTTACGATATGGCACATTTACATCATATCTGTTCGGCTCAACCGCCGCGGCATATAAATTCTGATTCGAATACGGCGCCGCCAGGCCCGACAATCCCAGGCCTATCGTTATAAAAATTGTGATTCTTATGATGTAAGATGTTCGCATCTATAGTCCAAATCTAAAGATAGAGTCATTACAATCAACGATTACTTCGGGTAATTTGGCATATTGCTTTAGGTGTTAATACCTTTACTTAAAGTCCCTAATTCTACGGATTATAAGCTGTTTTTTGCAAAATATACGTCTCAAACAGCTTAGAGGTGCGTTTAATGAAGCTATTATTCTGATATTTATAGGCCTTAAAGGGCAGGTTTGCCGATGTGAGTTGAAGACATTTATCGCAATTGGAGTGTAAGTTTTATTATGAATGAACAAGCTCGTAAGGAACATCACGAACGAGAGCACTTTTTTAATGCAGCCAAGTTAGTAGCGTTTATTACGATGATTTCCCGGGTTTTCGGCCTTTTGAGGGATATGGGCATTACATCTCTGGGTGCAAACCGCCTGACCGACGCTTTCGGGCTTGCCTTTCAAATTCCCAACCTTTTTCGCAGGCTGTTTGGAGAAGGAGCTTTATCATCGGCTTTTGTGCCGGTATTTACGGATACTGCCGAGAAAGACGGTTTTGAAAAGGCATCAAAATTGCTTGCCAATGCAATGGCGCTTTTAGCTGTTTTTCTTCTTGCCGTAATGGTTGTGGTTGAAATCGGTTTTGTAATAGCGGCATTGCTTCCGGGACCTGCCGACAGGCAATTTCTTATGACTTTGGCCACCATTATGTTCCCCTACATGGTTACGGTATGCATGCTTGCTCTGGGTTCTGCCGCATTGAATTGCCGCGGACATTTTGGATTTCCTGCAGCCGCACCTATTATTTTTAATGTAATTGGAATCATCGCTGCATGGTGGATTACTCCATTATTGAAAGGTAATCTTCAAGGTCAGCTTGTAATTGTTGCTTTCAGCGTGATTGCCGCCGGATTAATACAAGTTATTGCTGTTTTATGGCTTTTGCAACGAAACGGTTTTTCGATTCGCCTGAGACTAAAGCCGGTTGAGCCCGGCATCAAACAAGTAATTAAGTATCTTGTCCCGATAGTTTTGGGATTAGGTTTTCTCCAGATTTCAGAACTTATTCAAACTGTAATTTCCTGGAATCTCACTGCTACAGCGGCATCCCCCGATATAAATATATTCGGCTGGGTTTTGCATAAGCCGCTTACTCCCGGAGTTATTACCCGCGTTAACGCCGCACGCGCCCTGTATCAATTTCCAATGGGTGTGCTGGCCATTTCACTTGGTGTCGCCGTATTTCCGCTGCTGACACGCTATGCGGCCCGCAATGATATTGTAAATTTACGCGGCAGCATCAATCGTGCGTTACGGCTGGCTTTAATGGAGGGAATCGCGACAGGGACAGGACTTTATATTTTAGCAGGACCGATTGTGAAAGTTATATATGCCAGGCGCAACTTCAGCCCCGTAGATGCCTCTCAGGCGGCTTTCGTTCTTCAGATGTATGTTATTGGCATGTGGAGCTACTGTGTCTATCAAATTCTTACACGCTCATTTTATGCACTCAAGGACACAAAGACGCCTTTAAAAGTATCATGCTGGCTGGTCGGATTTAATCTGCTGATGTTAGTGACAATGATATGGATACCCTGGCTGGGCGCGGGGGCATTTGGCTTATCAACCGCAATTACATTTACGATTAATGCCGTCATCCTTACATTTTTGCTGCGAAAACGGCTGGGACGATTCGGCGGCAGAGCAATTCTTGTAAGTGTAATTCGCAGCATTATAGCGGCAGGGGGGATGTCCGCTTTCATTTACGCTATTTTATTTTACATGAAAGATATGCATGATTTATATAAAGTTATTATTTGTGTCCCCGGCGGTGCAATAGTTTTTTTAGCTTTGTGTAAGCTGCTTGGGTCGGCTGAAATAGACGAGCTGCGCGGGAAGTTATTAAAAGAGGAAGCTCTAAAGGATAGAGAAACTATACAGGATATAGAAAAAGAGGATTAATTATCTTCTTGGCGCAACAGAAAACGGCCGCCATCTTCCTATATTATTCAAAAGACCAACGCATATCAAACTAACAGCAAGGCTCGAACCGCCATAACTTATAAAGGGCAATGTAATCCCGGTTATCGGTGTAAGGCCCAAGGTCATTGCCATATTCACGATGAGCTGAATCGCGAACATGGAAACTATACCTGAAGCCAGGTACCTGCCGAAGGGGTCTGTAGTTTCTCCCGCGATTTCCAATCCGCAGCCCAGCAGTATTAAATATAAAACCAGAACGCAAATACACCCTATGAATCCCCATTGATGAGCGATTATCGAAAATATGAAATCATTGTGCCTTTCAGGCAAAAAATTGTATTCAAGAAAAGGCCCTTTGCCCAGGCCGTAGCCCGCCGCCCCGCCGGAGGCAATCGCGTATTTTGAGCGTATCAGGTGATATCCCCAGTTCTCTTTCCATTTTTTGGATGAAAAATTCCCGCCTACCAGCACCTTGCCAAGTGCCGGGTGCATTTCAGCTTTTTGGCGCAGCCACTCGCTTTGCAGCAGAACGCTGCTTATGCGAAGCCGCTGATAAGGCTGCATCTTTAGCCACATAAGCGGACTTATAAGCAATGCGATAAATAATATAAGCGCAAGATGTTTGATTTTTGCCCCTGCGACAAACAGCATCACCAGAAAAACAGGCATCATGAGCAGAACTGTTCCCAGGTCAGGTTCAAGCAAAATTAGAACCATCGGCAGCACTGTCAAAATGAACGGCCCGACTAATGAGCTGAATTTTCTATAATTGCTGCGATAACGTAAATACCAGGCTAAAGCGATTATATACGCGGGCTTGCAAATTTCGGAAGGCTGAATGCTTGGCAAATCGAAACCCGCTATTGATAATTTTATCCATCTATATGCGCCTTTTGTTTCGGGCGCAAAAGGCAATTCAATTACATATCTCGATATCAGCAGCACTACTAAAAGAACCAGAACCGATGCGTAAATCCAGTAACCTGCCTCGCCAAGCCTGCGGCAATTTATCAGATTAACTCCGATTAAAGCGGCCAGCCCAATCCCGGCAAATAGGAGCTGTTTTTTCCATAAGCCTGAAAGCTCACTTGCCTTGAGAGTTTCTTCAGGCCCGCCAGTTGAATCTGTCCCCTCAGTAATCGCTGATGTTGATGATTGCCAGGGATGCCCAATGGCATAAATCGTAGCAATGCCTGTAAATACAAGAAGCCCAGTGACAATAAGAAGAATCAATCTTACCCCAAGCATTCGTCCTTTAAGTAAACTGAGCATAACAGAAGAATAACAAACCGGCAGAAAAGTAAAAAGGCAAAAGTAAAAAGAAAAATAAAATGGGAAATTCAGAAATTCTTTCGAATTATGAACTTTTTTTAAAAATTTTAAAAAATAACGCCGATTTGCCTTTTCAATACTGAAATGTATCTTAAAAAAAATACCTATATAATCCGCTTTTTCTATACTGCCAATTACCTAAGTTGTTATAAGCAAAACACTTAACATTAGAAACGGCATTTTTATCGGCTCTTTTCGGCTTATAGGACGTTTGTTCGATTTTTTTAGCAATTTTTTTCAAAATAATCTTGACCTGAGGCGGTTTATTGTGTTAATATACACTTGACTTTCACTAATAGTAACCTTGTGCATGTAGTTGAATTCGCACAATTACGCCTTTTATGGCAGAAAGGAGGCAACGGAGGAGCGGAACAAGTTTCATTGTTTTCCTTTTTTCGACTGTCCTGCCGGTCGAGTCGCTAAGCTCAGATAAAGTAGACAAGTCAGATTGAAATTAATGAGCGGGCGTATTTATGCGAAAGTGCTTTTCAGCAGGGATAAACCAAAACACTGTGAGGCGTGTAGCTTCGCAGGGAAGAAAAGAAAGGAAGGTTCATTTATGAAGAAAGTTTTATTGGTTGTTGCGTTACTTCTTTTAGCAACACCGGTATTTGCTGCTGATGTCACAGTCACACAGTCGCAAGGCACAGTTTCAGGCACCTTCAAGCCGGTTACAATCCGCTATACAGGGGCCGCAGAAGCTAACTCGATAAGAGGCTTTGCGCTGGTTTTGACAACTGACAGCGGCATGCTTCTCGACAACATCCGCGATTTCAACCGCGGCGAGTCAACCAGACCAGGCGGCGGATTCGGCATATTCCCGGGTAAATTCCGGGATTTTGTCAATGCGGCTTCACCGAACTGGGTGGACATCAATTACAATCCGCTTGCTCCCTGGAACGACTTGAACAGCCAAGGTGGAAATAACTACATGAAAATGGTTGTCGAGCTTGGCACATTATTTGTCGAGCCCAATTCACCGGGCACATCAGGTACTCTGTTTACAGTTGATGTAAACAAAGGCGGCACCCCGGCTACTGAATGCAACATGTGCATTCAGGTTGATGCGACACGCGGCGGCGTCGTGAAAAAGGACGCAACCGGCGCATCAGTCACACTGCCGCAAGATGCAGGTCTTCCGGTAGGCTGCTTTAAGGTTGCATTCCAACAGGTTTGCACAGTTCCCACCGTTGTCAACCAGCTCCCGGCGGATGCAAATACGGCGATTATTGGCGCTGGTTTTGTTGTTGGCGTAAGGGACTTCAACTGGTCGCCGACAATTGCAAAGGGCAAGGTTATGGCCCAGAATCCGGCTGCCGGTGCTACACCTGCCTGCGGTTCGGCGGTTAATTACACGATTTCACAGGGTCCGACACCGGTTGCATGCTTCGATCCTTGCACTGCGGCAACAACGCAGAGGACGGCATACAATGGGTATATTACCAACAAGTGGGATCCGAATTGCTGGTGCAACTATCCGATAGGCAGCGGTTTCCAGTGCCACGGCGATGCCGACGGCAAGGCGACTGCGGCTCCGAATAGCTACAGGATTTACACCGGTGATATGAGTCTGGTCACAAGTAACTGGCAGAAGAAAGCCGGAGTTTTCCCGCTTGGTGCTAACCCATGCGCAGATATTGACCATAAGACAACCGCAGCGCCGAACAGCTACAAGGTTTACACCGGCGATTTAGCGAGAGTTACGGCCAACTGGCAGCGTAAGGGTTGTACTAATATGGTGGGCACTCTTATACCGAGAAACTGCCCGCTTAACGACACAAAGAACAATGCCACTTATGTTTCACCGACAACTTGTGCTGATGGTAAATAAGCGATAACGACAGAACACTTTTTTGTTCACAAAGAGGCGGCTTTTCAGCCGCCTCTTTCTTTTTTGGATAGCCACCGAGTTTTTTAGCCACTGATGTCACAGAGGCACAGAGTTATAATAAGGTAAACTTTAGAAATAATGCTTCTATATATCCTTTCTGTTCTCTGTGTGCTTTTATGTTGACGGATATCATGGTTAAAGGTTCTACAGTAGATACATCTTTCGGTAAGGCGAGCCGAGCCGAAAGATGTCGGCAGCAAGATAGGTCATATCCTCTGTGGCTTATTAAAAAAATAACATGTAGCTTTTTTAGACATGTCCAGCGGGACAATATTGTGCTCCGGCCGGTATTTGCCCCAATACGCCATAAGTAATTAAAAAGTGACTTAAATATAAGAGGCAGGCCTAATGGCCTGCCTCTTTTTTTGTTGACACAAATCCTTTAGAATCTTTATAATATTATTCATCAGGAAAGGCATTGGAGTTTTCTAAAGGTCATTTGAATATCGTGGAGAGTTTTTAAGGAGGAATAATTATGAAGAACACAATAATTATTCTTTTAGCGGTTCTGTTTTTATCTATGCCTGTCTTTGCCGCCGATGTAACAATTACTGCCACTAAGGGAACAATTTCGGGCAATTATATGCCTGTTAGAATCGGCTATACCGGTGCGGTTGAGCCTAATTCAATAAAAGGTTTTGCGCTTGTTTTAACAGTTGATAATGGGATGACTCTTAATAATATTCGTGACTTCAACAAGGGCGAGTCAACAAGGCCCGGCGGCGGTTACGGCATATTCCCGGGCAAGTTCCGCGATTATATTAATCCGGCTTCGCCGAACTGGGTAGACCCGAATTATAATCCATTAGCACCAGCGGGTGATTTGAACAGCGCTGGCGGAAATGACACTTCAAGGATGGTTGTGGAGCTTGCGACTTTATTTGTAGAGCCGAATTCTCCGGGGACATCCGGGACGTTGTTTACAGTTGATGTAAATAATGAAAACTCCCTTGACTGCAATATGTCTATCCAGGTTGACACAACCCGCGGCGAAATTGTGAAAAAAGACAGCACAGCCGCCTCAGTCACGCTGCCGCAGGATGCACCTCTTCCGCCGGGATACATTAAAATCCCTTGGCATTGCTGTGACTGCACAGTTCCCAACGTTGTCAACCTGCACCCAGCGGATGCAAATGTACTAATTATTAGTGCTGGTAATGTCGTGGGTGTAAGGGACTATAACTGGTCACCGATAATTGCAAAGGGCAGGGTTATGGCCCAGAATCCGGCTGCTGGTACGACACTTGCTTGCGGTTCGGCGGTTAATTACACGATTTCGGTGGGTCAGCCGACACAAACTTGCTTCGACCCGTGCGGTGCGGGATATACCTCGCAGAGGACGGCGTACAATGGGTATATTACCAACAAATGGGATCCGAATTGCTGGTGCGAATATCCGATAGGCAGCGGTTTCCAGTGCCACGGCGATGCCGACGGCAAGAAAACTGCCCCTCCAAACAACTACAGGATTTACACTGGTGATTTGATTCTGGTCACAAGTAACTGGGGAAAGAAGGCCGGGGTTTTCCCGCTTGGGGCTAACCCATGCGCAGATATTGACCATAAGGCAACCGCAGCGCCGAATAGCTACAAGGTTTATACAGGGGACTTAGCGAGAGTTACTTCCAATTGGATGGCTCAAGATTGTACTTCTACATCGGACACTAATCCGAAGCATTTACCGAGAAACTGCCCGCTTTCTGACGCAACGAACAATGGCGCTTATACGAGAAATTGCGCATCGGGCAAATAAGCAATAAAGGATAGAAAAGTTTTTAGTTTTACCAGAGGCAAGCCGGCTTGGCTTGCCTCTTTTTTGTTGCAATTTTTCTCCCATTGCTTAGAATTGTAGTTTGTGTCAATTTTGTTGAAAAGAAAGGTGTTTGGAGAACAGGTAATGAAGGCAAAAAGTGTGATTTTGACTGTAATAGGGTTTGTGCTGGTGTTTTTGGCCGGCTGCGGAGCACCCGGTAGTAAATCGACCGGACAGGGTAAGCCGGTTTTCCCTCCTGAAGTCGCCGGTATCTGGCAGGCAGCAGATGAGCCATGGGTGATAGAGATTTCGCCTGAAGGGAAAGTCATAATGGCGGTAATACCCATGACTGAGACCGAGGTCAAACCGAACGAGATGTCAATGCTTGAAATGGCGGACGGAAACGTAAGCACGGTCGAAATGGGGGATTGTCCTCTTGAATATGATCCGCTGAAGAGGGAATTGACAGTGACCATAACAGTAAAAGCCATTCACATGAGATTTTATGAGCAGGGTGTCGACGGCAACAGCACTGATATATTCTCGGGGCGCGTTTCGGAGGACGGCAAGAGGTGGCAGGCGGACTGGATGACCTTCTTCGATTACGGCCCGCGTTTCCCGCAGAATAAAGACGATCCAGGCGACGTATTTATGGGGCCCATTCTTTTCTACAAGGTGAAACGGGCCGCACCCGCCGATTCGAATAATAAGCAGGGTATGAACCAGCTCGAGGAGATGTTACATCCTTCGATTCCGGCTGATCCAAACTCAAATCGTCGCTGATGCAAGATTATGACATTTAACGATTGTCCGCCGTCAGTTAAGTTGACAATTCCATCTGTGCGAAAGTCAGTTAGCAGCCGGTTCTTGAATTGGGAGTTAAACCACTAATGTTTAGATAGAATTCATCTATACGGACACGGTAAGCTTGACAGCCGTTTTCGGATTGATATATTTTTCGAGTATTTCCAGAAAACGAATTAGAAAGGGCTATAAAATGAAAAAAACGTATGCGGCGGTTTTGGCGATCAGTATGGCAATCCTATGCGCGGGCGGCTGTCAAGAGGAGCAGGCATCACCGGATATAAAACAGTCTCGTCTTATGGCCGCGGAAAACAGAGACTTGAAAACACAGCTTCAGCAGGAAACGAAAAAAAAAGATGAGGAAATCAAGAAACTAAAAACGCAATTGCAAACAGAAACGAAGAAACAAAAAGAGCAGTCCGAGACCGAAAAAGAAAAGCTAAATGCTGATGTGGATAACCTCTCAAAGCAGCTTGCGGAATGTGTTCAGGAAAAACAAGCCATGCAAGACAAGGCAGAACAAGATATTGAAAAACTATCGGGAGAGTTGAGTGAGGGGGTAGTTACGCCTATTTTGAACGATATGGAAAAGCTGAAAGCTGAAAACGCTCGCCTGAAAGAGGAACTGGCGAACTGTGAGAAGAAAAAGTAAGTTTTGCAGAAGAGGGACCGATTAATTATTGACATCCTGCGAATTTGTCGAATCCGATTGCTCGAGCAATTTGGTCAACTCGATCATCTTAGCCGTTATCTCTTCGCTATCCTTGGATGATTCCATTTCGGCATTGAGTTTTTCTATCTTTGCCATTATTTCTTTTTCCTGCGGCGTAATTTCGACGACCGGTGCCACCGGAGATTCAGGTGTAGCGTCTTGTAGTGCGGCAGGTATTGCATTTGGCGGAGGGACAGATGGGGTTTGGGAGGTAATTCTTTCTCCAGAGGATGTATTAGCAGGAAATCTTTGGCCTCGCCTTGAAGGGATTGGCGGGCTTGACGGCCTGCCTGGAATTGATGCGGAAGGTATTTGCTGTTCTATTTGCTGGGAATTAACAGCAGTTGATTGAACCGAATTTTCGCTTGTTTGTGAAGTTGATAGTTGCCTTGTAGAAGGAGGCGGATTTTTTACGAGTTTCCTCCAGAGTTCCTGTGTTTTAACTGTCATTTCAGATGTTCTTTGGCCTTCTTTTAAAACAATTGCCCCATCTTTTACCTTATCTATTATGACATGTCCTACAGTAGAGCCTTGTTTAACCCAGTGAAGGCCCTTTCCCGCCTCATCAATGAGCGCAAAAGACTTTTCAGGTTTTGAACTAAAGTAGCTTGTCGCCACAAGGTCGAATTTTGCGGTCGTTATTTGCGGGGCTGGTGCAGTGCTCGCCTGCTGCGCAGCTGTGCCTGATGTAACTTTAGGCTGAGCCGGCGCAGGAGGCGGATCTATGAGTTTCTTATACTGGGACGCCGCGGCGACAAGAGGCGAATCTGTATCTCTTTTATTGGGGCGCTGGTCTTTGATGGAAGTGTATTTTTCAACTATTCCCGGCGATTTTAAAAACTCCTCGATTTCAGGGTCATTTCGCACCCCATAAAAAGCCGGCAAAGCCAGCAGAACTGTTGCTGCTGTAGCCGCTATGATACTGGTTATGCGCAGTGTCTTAATCATAGGAATTCATTATATTTGACATTTAGCAGCTTAAATAGTTCCCTGGTTCTTTAGAATTCCTGCTTTTAGGGGCTATTCTGTGCTTTTTTAAGGTTTAAAGATTTTAGATATTCATTGAAAATTTGAACTGATTCAGTATCTCCTGCCATTGAAGCCGCTTCTATTGATGATTTAACTTCGCCAATAGCTTCATCCAGCCTGCCTTGAAATTCAAGCATATGTGCATAACTATATCTGTTACCCATATTCCCAGGTTCCAATAATATCGCATTCGACATAGCCGCAATTGCATTATTAACATCATTTAACATTCCCAAGGTTTGTCCAAGCCGGGACCATGCAATAGCTGAATTCGCGTCCTCTGAAAGCTGCTTCTGGAATTCTTCAACGGCTCGTATCAGGTACTGTCTTGAATCTTCATTTCTGTTAATCTGCTGCACAAGTATACCCAAATTAAGATAAATATAGCCTAATATACGCTCTTTGTTGCCTTTAAGATTATAATAGTCAACGGCGTTCTGGAAGGCTTTGACAGCCTCTTGGGGCTTATTTTGCCGTGCATAGATAACGCCTATTTCATTATAAGCCAGGATAGATATTGCAGGATTATAGCGAATCGCATTTTCATAATTCCATATACTTTGATCCCATTTCCCTTGCTCTTTGAGCGATTTTGCTTCATTATGATACCTTTCGGCTAATTTTTCTTTCGAGCCTTGATGAACAACAGGAAGCAAAAGGTTTTCGACAGGAACGTAATCATCTGTTAAAACGATTCCATTAGAGGTATTTTTTAAAACTTTTAAATCTGTTTCATTGGGGTGCCACAACTTTAATTTAACTTCTGAATCAACAGCATTGATATCTAATGCTTTTTTAGCAGCAAGAAGGACATATGTTACACGGACTGTCGCATTAAAACCTTCTTTTGATATTAGATAAACATAAGGAAACGTTTTTTCCAATGTATTAACAACCGAACCCAGGAACATTGCATTATTTTGTATATCTATCAGATTCATTATATATGCACCATCATCAGCAAGGATTTGCGAAATTTTGTCGTTAAATTCGCGAGTTACAAGCTGATATGGCACAGAATAATCGTTGAAGGCATCCTCATAAATAAAATCATATTTCGGAATTTGCTGTCCCCTTGACTTTTTTTCAAGCAGTCCATCGACGTAATTGCGGCCATCTAAATTTATTGTTTTAATTGAGCTGTTAGGGTCAAGACCAAAGGCGGCAACGGCTGCCTTTGTAACCCGAGGATCAATTTCTACGACATCTATATTGCTGCCGAACCAATTGTTTTCAATATATCTTGGAAATACATAACCTCCGCCTCCGATGAACATTACATTTAGTTTATCTTTATTTTTGCTCATCATGCGGGTAATGCCGCCGTAAAGGATTGTATATTCATACTGCAGGTCATTGATATCTCCCATGATGATATCACTGTGCCTGAGTGTATCCTGCAAGAAGATTCGTTTGTCCGGGATTACCGAAAGCTGCTTAACTGCGATGTAAGAATATTGGCTTTCATCCTGATAAATTATTCTTGAATCTATTTTCTCACGCAGCAGCAGGCTTCCGCCCAATATTTGGGCCCAACGCACCTGAGAAATAGCAAGAAACGAAATAAGGCATAAAAACAGAAGCCAAAGATAAGCAGGCTTAAAGCGGAATTGAGAGATTAAGGAAAAAAGACCCAAAATTCCTGCTGTAATCCAGATAAGCGGTATGGTGCCGAATGTCGGGATAAGATAATATCCTGCAGCTAAAGTTCCGGCGATGCTTCCGGCCGCTCCCCAGGCATATATATCTCCAACTGTTCTGCCTTTATGCATCCCCTTTTCAAGAGCAATTTTTGCAGATACAGGAGTAATTGTGCCAATAATAATACAAGGCAAGAGGAACATAATAGTCATGTGGCTGAATACCCTTATAGGCCAGCCAAATTGCCATAATATCAGCAAATCACTTATTAAATTCCAAGAAATAATGATTAATACGCATGAAAATGAAGAGGCAATGAACAAAAGCGAAATCTTCGGTGTATTAAATCTATCCGCGATACGGCCGCCGATGTAATAACCTATTGTTATTCCGATAAGCACAACGCCTATAACTGCTGTCCATGTATATAATGAAGAGCCAAGATATCTTGCTATAAGACGACCCGCTGTCATCTCAAGTGCCATAAGGCAAAAATTAGAGATGAATACTAAAATAAAAGGCAGCAAAATTGTAAAAATGCTTCGGGTTTTTAGCTGTTCTTCATTAGGCATAATTTATAAATATAACATAAAAATACGTTTCTAACAAACAGATGGGCTACGTCTTCTTAAATTAAAAAGGGTGATACGCGTTGGTTACTTCATTATGCCTGTCAAATTATTCGGGTTTTTTGAGTTCTTCAGCTTTAGGAAGGTCCTTTAGGGAATTTAAGCCGAAGATTTCGAGGAATTTTTTGGTTGTGCCGTAAAGCATAGGCCTGCCGACGATTTCTGCCCGGCCTGTGATTTTTACCAGCCCTTTATACATAAGATTTCGAATCATTTCGCCCGCCGCGACACCTCTGATTGCTTCAATATCAGCACGTATAATTGGCTGCTTGTAGGCAATTATCGCCAATGTCTCAAGTGCGGGCTGACTTAGTTTGCCATCATCCCGTGCACGAACGAGTTTTTTGAGCCAATGGCTATAGACGTTAAGAGTCAGCATCTGATAGCCGCCTGCTATTTGTTCAATTCTAAAGGCATTATTGTTGCTCTTATATTTCTCATTGAGGTCACCAATGTGTTTGCGGAGCTGGCGGACATTTGTGCCGGCAATTTCAGAAAGACGCGGCGGTGTGAGAGGTTCGTCGCTTGCAAAGAGCACCGCTTCAACAACAGATTCAACCGTCGGCTCAAAACCTTCAGGCGTGTCCATCATCTGTGTCTGTTCAATAGATTGATTTTCAGCCTGATTTAAACTCTCAGGAGATTGTTCCTCTGTTGTTTCTGAGACAGGTTCAGTTTCGTTTTTATTTTCAATTATAAGATTCTGTTCATCAGCAGGGCTTGTTTTTTCAACAGATTCGCCCGCAGATGCGGCCATATTTTCTTCTGTCATATTTCCATCCATCTAAATGGGTCTGCGTCCTTAGTGCTAACCTTTATTGTGACGTTTGAAAGTGATTTTTGCAACTGTTTGGCTAATTTTTTAAGAATAAATCGTTCAGAAACCGTATGTGAAAGACAAAGGACTGTTAATCCTGCTTCCTGTGCCGCAATGGCCTGATGGTGTTTTATCTCGCCTGTTACATAAAGGTCTGTGTTTTCAGAAATAATAATATTAATAAGTTTGCCGCATGAGCCGGCACAGACGGCCGCGGATTTTATATTTTTTTTATCAGGGCCTATCATTCCAATGGCGTTAGCGCCGGTCTGGCTTTTGATTTTTTTAATTATTTCAGATAGCAGTGTTGGTTTTATCAATTTGCCAATTCTGCCTAATCCGAACTTCGCTTGTTCGTCGATTAATTTATAAATGTCATATGCGGGCACTTCATAGGGATGTGCCTTGAGCATTGCCGTAACTGCGTTTGCCAGTTTTTCAGCCGGGACAATCGCCTCAAATTTTAATTCAGGAACTTTTTCGAGAACGCCTCTTTTGCCTATGGCAGGACGTGCCCCTTCCAGCGGCAGAAAACTTCCCTGTCCCTGTGATGAAAAACTGCAATGGCTGTAATTGCCAATATGTCCCGCTCCCGCCGCAAAGATCGCATCGGCTACTTTTGAGGCCGATTCGATAGGGACAAATACTGCCAGCTTGTAATTGTTTCCTGCCGGGGCGGAAACATAATCACCTAATGGCCGCCCATTTTGTATCCCGATTATTTCTGCCAAGCCGTCATTAACGCCGCCTTCGACGGCATCCAGAGCCGTATGAATGCAAAATACGGCAATACCCGCACGAATCAGTTCATAAACAACATTTGTCGGTCCGTTTGGATTTATCTTTTTGAGTCCATCCCAGATAATAGGATGATAGGCAAGTATCAAGTCAGTTTTGAGTCTTTTTGCTTCAGCTAAAACATCTGCAGTGATATCGATTGTCATCAATATGCGTTTTACATTTTTATCCTGGCTTCCCAGAAGCAGACCTACATTGTCCCAGCTTTGGGCAAGACCCAGTGGGACGATTTTTTCAATATGTTGAGCAATGTCTTTAACCTTCATTTTTATCTCTGCAAATATTTTTTACAAATTGATTATAAAGCTCCTGGATTTTTTGAGTAATTTTTCCCGGTTTGCCTTCACTTACATTATGTTTTTCTATTCCTATAACAGGCATTACTTCCATAATAACATTTGTTATAAACACTTCATCTGCGCCCAGCAGGTCATCAATTGTAAGGTCTCTTTCAATAAGTTCAATTTTATTGGCAGATGCCAGATCGCAAACTGTTTTTCTTGCGATCCCCGGCAGCACGGGTGTATTGGTTCTAGGTGTGAATATATTCGAATCCTTTACTAAAAATACATTGCTGATGCACCCCTCGGCCAATTGGCCGTCGATTGTAAACCACAGCGCCTCTGCAGACCCCTTTTCGTGTGCCTGTTTTAATGCCAGCATCCTGGATAAATAGCTTGTTGTCTTGTGTCCGCAGGCAGGATCTGTTGTATTTTGCCTGTATGGACAAAGCACCACAAGGACACCTTTTTTATAATATTCTTCCGGATAAGGCAGTAATTTTGCCGCAGATATGAGCAATGAAGGTTTTAATTTTGCCTCTTCTTTAGAAAATGTTCCGGCGGTTAGTGTCAATCGAATCCTTGCATCTGTAAGATTGTTTTCTTGAAGAACATTATAGACAGCTTCTTTAAGATATTCTTTATTGTAAGAATGCTCGAGAAACAATGTCTTGGCGCTGTTTAATAATCTATCGAGATGATCATTAAGCCGGAAAACAATGCCATTATAAGCCCGCATTGTTTCAAACAATCCTGTCCCATATAAAAAACCGCTGTCACCGGCTGATATGCCGGCTTCATCAAAGTTTATCAGTTTATCATTTAAGAAAACTTTATCAGGCATTTTATTCCTTATTTTTAGGTTTGGTTTTCCATCTAATAATGAAAAGGATGATTATAGTCGCAAGTATAAATAAAGATACAATATCACGGCTCATATTTGTCCCAAGCGCAAAAGCTAATCCTATTATTGGGACTAAAAGTAAAAGCCAGAGTGCATCATTTTTCCAGTTCATTTTTTATCGCGATTTACTGCTTCGATTCCGGCAAGCAGGGCCCTTGCCTTTGTTAAGGTTTCATCATATTCAGCCATCAGTTCGGAATCAGCGACGATGCCGCCGCCCGCGTGGACATACGCTGATTTGTTTTTAATGATAATCGTGCGGATGGCTATATTCAAGCACGCATTACCGTTCAGGCCGATATAGCCGATACTGCCCGTGTAAATGCCTCGTGATGTAGTCTCAATTTCATTTATGATTTGCATAGAGCGGATTTTAGGTACACCTGTGATTGACCCGCCGGGAAACACTGCCTTTAAGATATCGCAAAAATTCACATCATTTCTGAGCTTGCCTGCGACCTCAGCGGCCGCATGAAAAACGGTAGGGCATATCTCTATAGTTCTTGGCTGAGAGACGTTTCTTGTGCCGGGAACACAGATTTTAGCAAGGTCATTTCGCTCAAGGTCAACTATCATATTTAATTCAGCTTTTTCTTTTGTGCTGTTTATAAGCTGCTGAAGGTTTTCTGAATTTATTTGCTTTGCCTGTGATGAAGTTTCGATAAACCGTTTGCGTGTCCCCTTAATAGGTTTAGTGCTGATAATGCCGTTTTTTACAGTTATGAACATTTCAGGTGATGCGCTTACAATTTGGAAATCGCCCGCATCAATATATACTGAGTAGGGGCTCGGATTATAGCGGTTTTGCCAATGAAAAAGGTCGATTGGCCGGGCTTGATATTGACAACAAAAACGCTGAGAGAAGTTTATCTGATATACATCGCCATCATATATGTGGCGTTTTATCTTCTCGAATGATTTAAGATAATAATCCTTTGTCATATTCGAGGAAATTTGAGCTGAATCTATGTTTTCTATATCAACAGGAATTGATAAGGGAATTCGAGCAGTCCTCCCCTTATTAAGTAAATCTTTAAGCCAGGAAAATTTTTGTTGAATTGATTCTGTATCGCCTTCGAGTTCGAGTGCAATAAGATGAAATTTTTTTTCATTATGGTCATAAGCAATCAGCCGGTCGTAAAAACACAAGCGAATTAAAGGCAAAATTAGATCATCAGTTTTTTTGCTTCCCAATGTTTCCAAATAACTGCCAAGTTCATAACTGAAGAATCCGACCCACCCGCCTGTAAACATACCATTACTCAGAGAAGGATTTGCTGTTTTATATTTGCTAAGAAGCTGCTGCAATTTTTCAAACGAGCAGACTTGACCTTCATGAAATTCAAAGACTTCTTTAGGCATCGCCATCCAATATGAAAATCCATCTGCCGTTTCTTTTGAGCAATTGCCTCCAAGGATTGATACACCAGGCAGGGTAGAAAAAATTTCATTAAGTGAATCAAGACTGATTTCAGCGGAAATAATTTCGTTGTGCAATCGGCATAGGATTTGTTTTTTGACTTTTCGCGGGGGAGCAACCTTCATTTTAGTTGTATTGTTTTTTGCAGGCAGAAAGGTAAATATATTATTTAAATTCATTTAGCTGATAAAGATTTGATTAATTTCTTCTTTTCAAAAAATTCCAATGCAGTTTTTGTATCTTCAAAAATTTTTGTTGCTGTTTGTGTTACGAAAACTGAAGGCATCTGCTTGGCCGGCCAGATGACGTAAACATCCTTTGCGGCTTCGTAGGCATGCTGTAATTCGCGTTCAACGCCGCTGGAAATAGCTGCACGGCCGTCCGGAAGTATAGGAATAAAGCTTATAATCATCTCTGACTGCTCGATTAATAAAAAATCGCGTGCATAGGTCTGGCTGTATATGTCTCGTTCAATTTGTCGAATCTGCTCAAGATTCAGATGGACGGTTTTGCCTCCGGCCGTAATTTCGAGTGACTCTTTCCCCGCCTCGGCCGATTCGAGTGCTATCCTCGGTAAAAACGCCTCTTCCAAATCACCAGGGTCAAAGCAGGTGAAGTATTTTTTCATCGTGCGGCGAAATCTGGCAATTTCTTTTTTTACCCCATCCAAGTCAGCAACTGCTGTCATAGGGAAACTCAGGTAAGCACGCCTGATTTTTGGTTCAAAGATGAGTTTATAAAAAGTCTCAATTGTTTCTTCTGAATAGCCCCGGGGAAGACAATAAAAAGGTGTCTTTTCGTTAATACCCTTGCACAGCATTTCCGTGCCGATAACTTCCTCTTCCCGCCATACAATCAGGTCTTTAAGCGTGTGTTCGCTTGAATGTTCGCTTAACAGCCGGCTGTGCAGGGCGGCGACTCCATCTATCATACAGATAAAAATATCTGCGTTAAGCAGCCGCATCTGGTCAAAATCTATTGCGGGAAATAAACCATGCCTCCAGCGAAATGTAGCGTGAGTGTTGACAATTAGATTAGATGCCTTTTTAGATTTTGATATTATATCTTTGAAAACGCTGCGGCGAACGGCATGCAGCCGTTTTAAAGGAATATCGAGGATTTTTCCCGGTGTAATATCGGGCGCCTCCGCATACATCATATCGCCCACATTGCAAAGCGTTATATCTTTACTTTTTTTGCCGGCGTAATCGCATACCTTCTTCAGGTAATTTTTTTTATCCAGCCCCACTATCCCTGTAACGACTATGACCATATTAAAGGCTCCAGACACAAGACCCAGGTCTTTTAAAGGTTTTTAAGGCGTTCCTGGATGTCGTATTCTTTTAAAGCTTTAAATAATTCGCCCGCCTGGCCGGCAATGACCTTATCTAATGTGTACAGCGATAAGTTTATCCTATGATCAGTGACACGATTCTGCGGGAAATTGTAAGTTCTGATTTTTTCGCTTCTGTCCCCTGAGCCAATCATAGTCTTTCGTTTTGCGTCACGTTCTGCCGTTTTTTGGCTTTGGTGAAATTCAAAAAGCCGGCTTCGCAGTATTCGCCATGCCTTTGCCCTGTTTTTATGCTGGCTTTTTTCCTCCTGCATCCTGACGGTAATTCCGGTCGGAATATGTTCGAGCCTTATTGCGCTGCTTGTCTTATTGACTTTTTGACCACCCGGGCCGCTCGATCTGCACGCCTGCTCAATTACATCTTCAGGATTTATTTGGATATCAACTTCTTCCGGTTCAGCTAATACTGCTACAGTAGCTGCGGATGTATGAACTCTTCCCTGTGCCTCAGTTTCAGGAACTCTTTGGACGCGATGACCACCGCCCTCATAACCCAATTCTGTCCAAACGCCTTCACCTTTTATGCCGAAAATTACTTCACGAAATCCGCCCCTGTCTGTAGTGCTGAAATCAAGGTCTTCTACCTTCCAGCCTCTATCCGTCGCGTATTTTGTATACATTGTATAAAGGTCACGAGCAAATAATGCGGCCTCTTCTCCGCCTGTCCCTGCACGTATTTCCATGATGACTGACCCAATTGAATCGTCATCGGCAGTGAGCAATTTATTCTGTAATTCCATTAACAATGACGATTTTTTAGGTTCAAGCTGGCCAAGCTCCTCTTTGGCCATCTCCTTTAGCTCTGCCTCACTAGAGTCACTGTTTATAAGCTGTTGGGCATGCTGTGCTTCTTCGGCTGCCTTCTTGTATTCACGAAATTTTGCAACAAGTCCCTTGATTTTCCCCTGCTCCTTAGCCATTGAAATAATTTTATTCATATCCCTGGCTATATCGGGGTCTTCCATCTGCTTTTGCAGCTCTACAAAGCGAGCTTCAATTTCAGTCAATTTTCCAATTAAAGCTGAATTTGGTTCAGGCATCGTTTGTTCCATTAATTATTATTTGAAAACACAATAAACAATCAGGGCTCCGCTTTTGCGAATAAACCAAAAAAGGAGCCCTGATATTGATACACCTTGAAAACTATTTTTTCTGCTTTTTGAAATAGTCGGTGCCGTATTTCTTCTGGAAACGTTCGACACGTCCTGCCGTATCGACGTATTTCTGCTTGCCGGTGTAGAAAGGATGACAGGCAGAGCAGATTTCCGCATGGATTTCACTTGACGTGCTGCGGGTCTCAAACGTATTCCCACAGCCGCATCGGACCACGACTTTGTCATATTTCGGATGTATGTCTTTCTTCATAATTTACTCCAAACAATAAAAAGCACTATTTTAACGTAATCCCCGTATAAATCAATAGTTATTTTGACAACTTTTGGTTCTTGGGTTTGGCGGGTTATTATCAATTAGTTACGTTGAGATATGGGATTTGGCTTAGAAATAGCTGAAGAGTAGCTGCTTTTTTAACGATAATATTTTTACTACACCTTAAGGGTCATTAAATGAACATAAGATACGTCATATCAACCATGGCATTTTGGGGGACTCAAAGCAGGTTGTCCCTGGAACACGAATGTGAATTGCTTCGAGGTCTTGGTTTTGGGGTTGAACTTTGGCCAAATATGGGTGGTCTTGACGAGTGCCGGTATGATAAAAGAGATTGGCCCCGGCTTGCCTCGGCCACTGAAGGGATGCTTGTCTCGATGCGCTCCCGCAACGATAATCCGACCGTTGAGCAATGGGTCGAGCAAATAGGCTGCGCAAAGCTGCTCAAAGCCAATATCGTTGCTGATTTGCAGAGTTTGCGTATGCAAGGCAAAAATACCGACAATGGTGAATTTATCAGTGAGATTGTCAATATCGCTGAGAAGGAGGGCGTAAAAATCTGCATTGAGACGGGACCATTAGATATTTTACGCAAAATCAGCAAAGATTTCGAATCTGTCAATTTTTGTTTGGATACTGCCTTTGCAAGTTGTGATACTAATCACGATTTTGATGAATTTGTAGAAACCCTTGCGCAGAAGACTACTCACTTGCACTTGGCCGCCCATAATGGAAGTTTCAATGACCATAGGCCTCTTGGATGTTCGGCTATGGCCGACAGCCGCCAAATGGATTACCTGCTTGAGTCATTAAAAAAATATAATAACGATATAATTGCTTCTCTTGAAATGGCCCCCTGTTCGCCGATTGAAATGATAAAACGTTCAAGTCATTTTCTATTTGATATTCTTGGTTGGCCCGACGGTCCCCAAAAAGCAGTTGATGTTCATTCCAATTAAATATTAATTCCCGTCAGCAAAAAAAATGTTGACAAAAAAATTTAATTTTAGATGCTGACTCCATTGTGTTAAAAAAGCCCAAAATATTGCTTGTAAATCCTCCAATATATGATTTTGCAGCTTATGATTTCTGGATAAAGCCGTATGGACTTTTGAGCATAGCAGGATATCTTCGCGGCAGGGCGGAATTTAGTCTTTTCGATTACCTTGACCGGCTGCATCCGTTCGTAGTACAGCCATCCCTTCGGCTTCGCTCAGGGCAGGCTTGGCCGTGTCAACACGGGCTGGAAGCCCGTGATACAAAAAATGACCAATGGGGCAGAGGCAGGTTTTATCTCGAGAAGATTGACAATCCCGAATGCCTTAAAGACATACCGAGGACGTTTAGAAGATTCGGTCTGCCGCAAAGATTATTCCATGAGTTTCTCGCCAAAAACAATGATTTCGATTTTGTTTTTATCGGTACTGTGATGACATACTGGTATCCCGGCGTTCAAGAGGTCATCCGGGACATCCGCGGTACAGTCCCTTCTGCCAAAATCATAATTGGCGGCAATTATGTGACATTATGCCGAAATCATGCTGAAAAATTGGGAGGCGATTTGTTAGTTGAAGGAAATGAACTTAAACCTCTCTGGGATTTTATAGGTATTGAGCCCGATTTAAATCAGCCCGGACTTTGGGAAATATACACTAAATTGGAAACAGGTGTATTAAAATTGAGCGATGGCTGTCCCTTCGAATGCACATATTGCCTTGTTCCAAAGGTGTATGGCAAATTCAAAGCGAGGTCTTTAGAAAGGTCTCTGGAGGAGATTGAATTGCTTGTAAAACTTGGCGTGAAAAATGTCGCATTTTATGATGATGCCTTATTATTCGATGCAAAGAATGTCCTGGTTCCTTTTTTCAATCAGGTCATTGAACGAAATGTAAAAGTTAATTTTCACAGCCCAAATGCCATAAACGCCAGATTTGTTACAAAGGAACTGGCCGATTTAATGGTGCGGGCTGGATTTAAATGTTTTTATCTTGGCTTTGAAAGCACCTCAAGAGAATGGCAAAAGCAAACCGGGTCAAAAGTCTTTTCTGAGGAACTCGCAATCGCCGTTGAAAATTTGAAATCAGCCGGTGCTTTAGCCAATAACATCACGGCTTATCAGATTCTTGGGCATCCTAAAACCAATATTGCCGATTTGGAAGAGTCTATGCATTTTGTAAATGGTTTGGGAATACGTGGAATGCTGGCTGATTTTTCTCCAATCCCGGGGACACCAGATGGTGAACTTTGCCGTAAATGGGTGGATTTGGATGAGCCTTTAATGCATAATAAAACCGCTTTTCCAATCATTTTGCTTGGCTTCGATGAAACAAATCGTCTAAAAGACCTTCAAAGGCAGCTTAATCGTTCAATTTCTTCGGGCTAGTTTTATTCTTTTGCCTTAAGCTCAAATTCACCGCTGACATTTGCCGCAAATATGAGTTCGCCAAATGGTGAGCCAGCTTCTTGAACCGGTGCTTCTTCTGCAAATTTTGCTGACCCTGTTCTTAAAGAACCCCAGCTTGAATATCCTTCTCCTCCAATTGAAACCGAAGGCGCTTGTGGTATTATTTGCTCTGAAAAGCTTCGAGGCGTTAAGGTTACACCCAATTTGCTTTCGTATGATGCCTTTTTCTTCATCAGGTCGTCAAATGCTTTTTCAGTTGCCTGTTTTTTTAAATCATCTTCATTGGAATGCTTGAAATTTAGACCCTTGTATTCAACTTCGGGATATTGGTCAACAACTTTGGCAATCTGCTGAAAATCCTTTTCATCTGTAATCGTTATTTTGATGAGATTTCTCACCTCATAATTGTTTGGCTTTTTGCCGAAAAAACCATACCTGGGGGTCGATGAAAATTTATCAGCAGTAATTTTATCTGCTGCTATTCCGGATTCATTCAATTTAGCTGTAATATTTGTTCTTAATGCCTGGTTTGATTTTAAACATGCTTCGAGAGAAGTGTTTTCGGTCTTTATTGAGATTTCCACAATTGCTTTATCTGCCTTGATATTGACCTTCGATTCACCAGTTAAAGTTATAGACCTGGGTAAATTATTAAGATATTTCGTCAATTCTGATGGTGTTCCCTTAAGTTCCGGTTCTGCAAACGCGGCCGAGCTGCTAA
>Ga0105091_10000165_pt1 | contig 25064 bp, 13 predicted proteins | sample PPLLak1March2015_FD_87022 | JGI IMG/M metagenome (GOLD analysis project Ga0105091, IMG submission 87022) | Freshwater sediment microbial communities from Prairie Pothole Lake near Jamestown, North Dakota, USA - PPLs Lake P7 Core (1) Depth... | ecosystem: Environmental > Aquatic > Freshwater >... | reverse complement strand
GTGAATGGGTAATCGTAAATATCGTAACTTCTGCCGTTTGGCCCTGTCCATGCCCAAATATGCGGCTTATTTGTTTTAAGGACCTTGTATGTCTCACAATTTTCGCATGGTTTTTCAAGTTCGAATAAAAACTCATGGCATTTGCGTGAAATATCCTCGCCGAACCATTCTTTAAATCTCTTATTGGCATAGGCCACATGATAATCCGGCGTCAAAAGCACCGCATACGCCGGCATCATTTCCAAAACGTTCTCGAACCGCTTGCGTTCGGATTTGACGAATTCCTCGGCTTTAATTCGAGACTCTACCTGGTTGCGTAATTCGATTACCGCCTCATCCAGGTCTGCTGTTCGTTCTACTACGCGAGTTTCAAGCTCATCTCGTGATTTTTTAAGCTCTTCGGTAAGTCTGTCGCGTTCAGCTAAAATCCTGGCCAGCTTTACATTGCCGTAACTCAATTGCGAAATCATATTTGAAAGTTTAAGGAAATATGACATCGCATAATCAACAGATTGCCTGCTTAAACGCGGCACTTGTTCGAGAGCGGCTATATAACTATTTTCTTCGAACCCGTATTTTTTTGCTTGTTTTCGGAAAAATTCATAATCCGGCGTTTCATCCTCGAAAAAGAACTGGCCGGTGAAAATATTTCCAATGTGTCTGTCGCCAATTTTAATAGGCGTAGCAACATCCCAAAGATTATTTTTACATTTGTATAATTTAAACTGGCCGGCAGGGATGCCTGAAGTCAGTTCAGTGTCGCTTTCGATGCAGTATTGGCAGGTTTGAGGATTCTTTCTATGAAATTCAGTGCAGATTTGCTGCCAGCCGACGCCGACAAGCACTTTTCCCTTTGTATCGATAATCGCCATAGGGATTTTGGTGAGTTGATAAAAATTTTCCATCAGCAACTGCATTTCGGCGGCATCGATAATATCTGAAAGCTCGAGGTTGGAAATATCGCCCTCTGGAGAAAGAACATTTTCGAGTTTTTTCCTGACTTTAAGCTCGCTTTCACGCAATGCCTCCTCTGCTTTTACGCGGTCGGCGATATCAATTCCCATCCCGACAATACAGGGCTTGCCATCTATCACTATTCGCTTGCCTGTAAAGAAATAAGGAATTAACCCGTGTTTCGTCCGCATACTCGCTTGTGCAGTCGATTCACCCTTTTCTAACACCTCCCTGATTCTCTGTGCTATTAATTCTTTATCATTTCCTTCGAATAAATCAATTGGATGGGTTTTCGATATTTCTTCACTGCTTAAACCCAATACATCTTCAAAATTCTTATTCCATCGCAGAAATCTGCCCTGCTCATCGAAAAGATAAAAGATTCCCGGCAGCGAATCTATAGTACTATCCGAAAAGTTTTTCTCCCGAAGGATTGCTGCTTCGGCCTGCTTTATTGCATCAATGTTTGCGGCCACGCCTAACCATCGCACGATTTTTCCTTCCGAATCCCGGATAGGCGCGCCTCGGACCTTAAACCACTCGTATTGTCCATCATGCCGCCGGACGCGGTATTCCAGGTCATAAGGGGCCCGTTCCTCGACCGCCTCCCGCCAGGCCGCAAACGCGCGAGGCCTGTCCTCCGGATGAAGCAGCTTGTTCCACCCGTCACCTAAGTGCTCCTTCATCGGAACACCTGTGTACTCCACCCACTGCTGGCTCTGGTAATCGCAGTATCCGTCAGGCCGGGTTGTGAAAACCATTCCAGGTATCGATTCAAGTGTCTGGCGGTAAAAAGACTCGCTTTGCCGCAGCGACTCCTCGATCTTTTTTCTTTCATCGATCTCCCTGTTCAAATCGTCACGCGAGGCAAGCGTCTGCCGCAAGTCATGGGTCATTTTGTCAAATGACCTCGAAAGCCGGCCTATTTCATCTTTATGCTTTGTCCCCACTTTATAATCAAGGTTGCCGCTGCCGATTACTGCCGCTCCCTCGGAAAGACGCTTTATCGGATCAGATATGGATCGAGATATAGATAATGCCGTAATGCTGCTGAGAACTATAACTAAAATCAATATTGCGATTGATAAGTTTCTCAGGTTTGTTACATCGGCAAACGCCTCGTCGATGTCAATCTTGGCCACCATTCCCCAGCCGAGCGATGGAATATATTTCCATGCGCCAATAACTTTTTCTCCCCTGTAATCGATATATATCCCTGAGCCTGTTCCCTGAACCGCATTTTGAATACCTATGCCAGTTTTACCTCCTATATTTATGGTTCTGACAAGGGCCGAGGTGGGGTCATGCCTGAGCGGATTTAAGAAAATTACCTTGTTGCCGATTTTTTTCCCTATGAGAGTCTCCCCGCTGTTTCCCAGGCCCGTCGTATCCTTGATAATCGCATAAACAGGCTTCATATCAACTTCGAAAGCGAAGACCCCTATGAAGACATCATTTAAATCGACTACGGGAGCGGTAACAAGCATCGTTAATCTGTTGTCGGCCTTATTAACGAAGACATCAGTAATATAAACACCCTCTTTGCCCTGCGTAAAGGCCTTCTGTTCCGGGTCGGGCAGGGGGTGTAAATAAGTTTTCTCGTTATTCTCAGGATTGCTCGAATAGACGATTCTGCCCTGTGCATCGGTAAGCATAATACTAATCAACTTATAAATGTCCTGGCGCTGCCGCAAATAATCATCTAAGATTTCTTTAGAGGCAATAAACTCAGGATTATTCGGCTCGTTTGCAAAGCGGACCAGCACAGGGAGATTTTGCCTGACAAGGTATATCCTCTGGCAGATTTTCATATCCCCTTTTAATCTGTCAAAGTATGACTCTATCTTGTCGGCCTTGTAGCTGGCGATGTCCTGCAAATGCGAAAGCCGGCTGGCCTCCAGTGAACTTTTATAATTAGAATATGTCAGAACACCGACGAACAGCAGCGGAATAGCGGCAACAGCAAGAAACATCACAGCCAGTTTGAATCTTATAGACATATAAATCCAATCCCTAATACCATAAACAAAGCTGCTGTATTTAATGCAATGGCGGAATTAACGCCCTCTAAGAAATAATAAAGAACCGGTTTATCAATAACATAGCCGGCTACAGCCACCATACCGACTGAGCCGATTACAATGCCTGCTAATCTCAATTTTGAACGCAAATTCCGTGAATGCAATGTAGTTGAAATTCCGGCAAACGCAATCAGCAGAAAACTAATCATTGCAGGTATAGAAGGCCGTCCCGGAACTACCGTTTTTGCATTAACTGTCGTATCTTTAATAAATAAATTTTCCACCCCCATATTTATCTTGAAAATCGCCGAAAAAAACAAGCTGCCCATCAGCAAAATCAGTATGAAAGAAGCTATCGAAAGCATCACCTGTGCCCAATCAAATTCACCCTCGAGCGCCCTCAAGACAAAATACAAAATAACCCCGCTTAATACGAAACCAACGGCAGTAACAAATTTCATCGATATCCATTCTGGTGATATGCTTTTTAAAACAGGGATATTATAAACCCACCCAATTATTACCAGTATGCCGGCTGCAATCACCACAAACGATAAAATTTTGTTAATCTTGCTTTTGTTTTCCCGAATCATCCTAAGATTTCCTACTATCCGCCGCTAAAGGGGGTTCTTTAAACAATAACGGCCCTTTATGGCGGCTAAAATCCAATACATAACGCTTTTCCTTGCCTGTACTTAAGCATAGCTCGTTTATTTCTCTTTTCAGATCCACCATGCGCATTTCACGGTCAATCATCGCCTCATTGAAGCGCCTCATTTCGTCCATATTGCGTCGTATATCATCTTCCGCCTGCACTCTCTCCATGGCTACCGCTATCTGGTCTGTCACCGTTTTCATCATTGCCAAATCATCTTCGCTGAATTTTGTCTTCTTCTTTGTCCCAAAGGCAAGCGTCCCGATTACCTTTCCCCTTGCGATAATCGGATGGCACGCATACGCCTCGATGCCAAGCTGACCAAGCGGCCCCGTTCTCGGGTCGTTGGCTTCAATGTTTTCGATAACAACTCGTTTGCCATCCTTGGCAACATTTCCGCACACGGCGTCTCCCAAATCAAGCCAATACAGGCTTTTCTCTATTTCTTTTGTTACGCCCGCACATGCATTCAGCCGCAGCATTTTCTTTTCTGCATCATAAAAGAAATTAATAAATATGTCACTTTCGAGATAATTCATAACTTTAACGCAAAGCTCATTTAGCACTTCCTGCGGCTTTCTGCTGCCAAGCAGATTTGACGCTACCTGCGAAAGAATCGCAAATCGGCTGGTCTCTCTTTTAATTGTCTCTTCCATTTCTTTGCGGTCGGTGATATCGGCTGAGATTCCGGCAACCGCGTAAATGTTGCCTTTTGCGTCTCGAATAGGAACTTTTGAGGTCAGGAAAGTAATATTCTTGCCGTTAAATGTGCCGTATTCCTCAAATGCATTTGCCCTTCCTTCTTTAACTACCTTCTGATCATTTGCCTCATGCGCCAGCGCCGTTTCCAAATCCATAAATTCCTGCCGCCTTTTGCCAATCATCTTTTCCGGCGTGGAATTCACCAGCTTGGCCAGAGATTTATTTGCCAAAATGAATTTCTCTTCCAGGTCAAACATATAAACTATCGGCTCTGTGTTATCAATAATGCTCTGAAGCTGGCTTCGGCTGGCAGTCAGCGCCTCCTCGACTTTTGTCTGCTTTGTAATATCGAGCATCGCCACGACACTGCCTATCACCTTGCCTTCCGTATTAAAGATGGGTGCGGCGCTGTTCAGCACATATGCCTCCCTGCCGTCAAACCGCTGTATTTTTAATAATTGCCCCATAACTGTTTTGCCTTTTAGCAAGGCCTGCGATGATGCCCATTCCTCGGATTTAAGGGCCTCTCCTGTATTGACCCACCATGCCTTGCATTTGGCAAAGTCCATGAAGCCGTGTGCCGGCGTTGGAGGACTTCCCCATACCTTTTCAAATGCGCTGTTGCACTCATAGTTGCCGCCCTTTTCATTGACAATTGCGATGCCAACCGGTAATGATTCCATTATTGCCGCCAATCGGTTCTTTTCGTTTACCGTCTGCTGCCGTATCGTCTCCATCATATGTTCAATTTTCTTTTGCTCTGTAATATCCGTTACGATGGTCCGGCAGCAGATAACGTTTTCGTTAGTGTCCAAAACCGGCGCGCTTTCAAGCTGGGCGTAAAATTTATCTTGACCGTTTTTCCTTCTGATAATCTCTACCTGGCAGGTTTGAGCCGTTCCCGGTGTCATCGCATGCCTGTGATGTTTATAAAACTCATCCTTGGTTTCTCTGCTTACAAATAAATGGAAGGGTTTATGAATCAGTCTGGTTCTTTCAATGCCAAGCATCTGGCAGACGGTGAGATTCGCCTCAATTATCAATCCTCTTTGATCTATGGTAACATAACCCACAGGCGCAAAATCATACAAATCGCTGTATCTGGTTCGGCTGTCTTCGAGCTGCTTTTGTGATATACTCAATTCCTCGTTTTGCATCTCAAGCTCTATTTGATGCACCCTAAGCTCGTGAAGCACCTTTAAATCACCGCCGGATTCACGTTGCAGGTTTTCAATTTTTTTGTCAAGCTTTGCCTCCGCTTTTGCCCGCAGTTCTTTAATTTTATCCTTCATTTCAGCCCCCCATTCCTTTTTTTCTGCATCTCTCTCTTTCCCTCTCTCTTTGTCTGCGCGCAGCTTCCCCGATTTATAACCGCTTTTTTCGAGTTGCATTTCAGCTTTTGTCTTTTTTCGTCCCATTTCTAATTTCCACCCGAAATGCTCATCATTTCTCTTTGCCGCCAAGTTCCTGTTCGAACTGCTTTTGCCTTGTTATATCAATGAATGTAACCACAACGCCGTCAATAGTGTTTTCAACTGTTCTATAAGGCAGTATCCTCATTAAAAACCATTTCCCCTCTTTTGTCTGGACTTCCTTTTCGACCCTGCCAAGATTTCTAAGCACTTCCTGGGCATCGTCGACAAGCTGGTCATATTTCAAATTATTCACAATATCGCTTATGGGCCTGCCGAAATCGCTGTTTATCAGCTTGAAAATCTCGGCCGCCCCTGGTGTGAATCGTTTAACATGTATGTCATTATCCAAAAACAGTGTCGCGATTTCTGTGCAGCCCAGAAGGTTATTGAGGTCATTATTCGCGTCAGATAACTGCTCCACCTTGTTCTGCAGTTCATTGTTCACCGTCTCCAGCTCTTCATTGGTTGACTGCAGCTCTTCTCTCGACGTCTCAAGCTCCTCGTTTGTCGATTGCAGCTCTTCGTTTGTCGACTGCAATTCTTCGTTGGCCGATTTCAGCTCCTCGTTACTCGTCTCTAATTCCTCGATTGTCGTCCGCAAATATTCCTTTGTCGATTGCAGTTCCTGCTCCAAAGCGTCCACCCTCGGTTCGACTTTGCCTGCATTCTCCTTTTTCCTCTTTCCGGCAGGCCCGGCTAAAGTCTCAGCTTTCTCGAAAAGAACCATCATGAATTCATTTTTTGCTATCGGGTCCATGATAGGTTTAACAGTAATATCCATCGGGATTACGCTCCCGTTATATACAATCTTCACGTTTTTCTGCTTGGCGGGCTTTTTCTCCTTTAGACACCTTTGCAGAAGTGTGCTTAAGGGATAACGAATCTCTTCACGCGCGATTTTAAGAAGATTAAAGCTCGGTTCCCCAAGCGGCATTGAAAGGTATTTATCAGTGTCCCCGTTGAAATATTGAACATCGAATTTTTCGTCGATTAAAACGCATGGCGGTGCATATTCCTGTAGAATCATCCGCTCCGCCAATTGACGGATGTTAATGGAGGTCGCATCCGGTTTCTTTACTTCCTTAGCCGGTTCTTCCGATGTGTTCAGCGGCAGCGCCGGCCGCTCAAGTCCCGATGAGGCAAGTGACTTTTTACGTTTGAATATCTTCCATTTCGTGTCCACCGGGCTAAACAAGTCCGAAAACTCCCCTATTGTCTCGGATGTCCCTAAAAAGATGTAACCTTCCGGTATTAATGTGTAGTGAAACAGCGGCATTATCTTTTTCTGAAGCGATGTATTCATATATATCAAAACGTTCCTGCACGAGATAAGGTCCAGCTTTGAAAAAGGAGCATCCTTGATAATATTTTGCGTGGCGAATACCACCATCTCCCGTACCTGCTTTTTAACCCGGTAGGCATTCTCCTCTTTCATAAAGAAAGATTTGAGCCGTTCAGGCGATACATCAGCGGCGATACTGTCGGGATACAAACCCTGCCGGGCGTATTCTATGGCCTGGCTGTCTATATCCGTAGCGAAAATCTGTATCGCAAGGTGCTTTTTCAGGTGTTTCACCGCTTCACTGAATAATATCGCTATCGAATAGGCCTCTTCTCCCGTCGCGCAGCCCGGCACCCATACGCGTATGACCGATTCATTCGCCCTTGAGTTGACCAGCGGCACTATTACACTTTCGTTAAGAGACTTGAAAGCCTTTGTGTCCCTGAAAAAATTTGTGACCGTAATCAGCAAATCTTTGAATAGCATCTTGATTTCAGAAGAGCTCTTCTGCAGATATGTAACGTATTCGGAAATCTTATTGATCTGGTGAACAGCCATTCGTCTTTCGATTCTGCGGCGAATCGTGTTAATTTTATACTGTGAAAAATCGTGCCCCGTCGTTGAGCGTATCAGGATAAATATCTTCTGAAGATAATTCTCGAATTTTTCCCTCGCTGTCAACGGCTTCTCATCGCCGTCGATATACGGATGCTTGATATATTTCATCAATTCGCCGGGCATCTTCTCCACCGGCAGAACAAAATCTACTAATCCCGTGTCTATCGCACTTCTCGGCATATTATTATATTTGGCCTGAGTCTCATCCTGAGCCATCGCCATTCCGCCCGCTCCCTTAATTGCCTTCATCCCGAGCGTCCCGTCGGTTCCTGTGCCGGATAAAATAATACAAATCGCCTTGTCACCTTCGGATTCGGCTAATGACCGAAAAAAGGAATCTATCGGCAAATGCATTCCCCTGGGGTGTGACGGCTCTGATAAATAAATCCGCCTGTTTATAGTAGAAACATCCCGGTTCGGCGGATTTAGATACACGCAGCCGGGTAATAATCTCATACCATCACTCGCTTCAATCACCTTCATCTGGGTATATTTTCCTAAAAGCGACCCCATAATGCTTTTATGCTCAGGTGACAGATGCTGTATTATGACAAATGCGATATTTATACCGGAAGGTGTATTGGCGAAAAAGCCCTCTATTGCCTCCAGCCCCCCTGCCGACGCACCTATCCCTACAATAGGAAATCCTGCTTCTTTGTCAGCGTTATAATCAGGCGGCTTGTCCCTTTTGAGAGTTACAGGATTTTCTGCCTTTTTTTTAGAAAGCTTTTGACCGATTTGCTTATTATTTGCCCTTTTTTTTCCCACAGTCATTTTTTTACCCCGTTTTGGAATTCCTTCCTTTAACAATTTCGTCCTTTTTCCCACCCCCTTTGGCGCTCCGCGCATCATTGTGACATTATATATTCCAAAACAAGGGTATACAATCGTATATTTTCTCTTTTAAACTTCACCTAAAAAGGTAAGAATCACACCTTTTCAGTTTTACCCAAATATTTAAGAAATACCTCTTTCGCCCAGCTCAATTGTGTCCCGGCCGCCTCTACGGCGCTTATCAGCAATGCCTCTGTTATCTCTTCCTTGGTTGCTCCTGCCTCCAGGGCTGCCTTTATATGACTTTCCGTGCAGTGTGTGCATCGAAATGCCGATGCCAATGATAACATAAGTAATTCCCTGGTCTTTCTATCCAGCACCCCGCCTTTTTCGCACGCCTCTTTAAAGTCCTGGAAGGGCTGGCCTATTTCAGGAGAATCTAATACGTACCACGGGGTTATTTTCTCGTAATCCATTGATTTTGTCTCCTTTTACATATTTCAGGTCCAAAGTTTGTCTTTCATCAGGCATACAACCCGAATGCATCCCTGCGAATAGTAACTATACTACGGCATTGGGGATTTACGTTAAATTAGGGAAATTGCTTAATCGGCATATCGCATTTGCCTATCTTCACAAGGAACAACATTCATCGCCCTAAAAATCCATATATTTTTCAGCTAAGTCACCGCTGATAAGCAGCTTGCTGTATAATAATCTGGAAAATGCGTATTACTAAATCTTTACAGCCATTTCGTAATTGTGCCGGCGGTGCAACGATTTGAACCTGTTGTCCTCGTTGTTTAATTCCCGGCAGATTCGCCCGTAAACTTCCTTGCGGAACACGGGGACCGACCGCGGGGCATTTATTCCCAATTGGATTTCGTTACGTCTTATCCCGACAACCATAATCTCTATGTCATTGCCGACGATAATTGACTCGTCCTTGCGTCTGCTCAATACCAGCATTTGTATACTCCTTATTTTTTTTCTTTAGATATAGGCCTGACGGCAAGGCGTTGCGTTCACCGTCAGGCCCCTGTTTAGAGGAGGACGTTAATATAACTTTTCTTCAATTTTCAATTACTTCTGTCATTCCAAATATGAACTTGATAAGGAAATTACTTTAAAACTTTAAAAAAGGAAATTGGCAGAATGCTTATTTCTTATATCGCAATCACTTAGAAAAAAAAACGCTACTGCCTTTTGAAAACATTTAATTCAAACTAAACGTAGATTACGGGACAGTTTTGCTTTAAAATCACTGCGAGATATATATGGAAAGATATGTTTGTATTCACGGTCACTTTTACCAGCCGCCAAGGGAAAATCCCTGGCTCGAAGAGGTCGAACTTCAGGACTCCGCCTATCCATATCATGACTGGAATGACCGTATCACCGATGAATGCTACAGGCCAAATGCCGCCTCTAGAATCCTGGGGCCCGACCGCAAGATTATTGATATTGTCAACAATTATTCCAGAATAAGCTCCGATTTTGGGCCTACCTTAATGTCATGGCTCGAAAGGCATGCGCCTGATGTCTATAAGGGCATACTCGAAGCCGATAAAAAAAGCATGAACCGTTTTTCCGGTCACGGCTCCGCGATTGCCCATGCCTATAACCATATCATCATGCCGCTTGCAAACAGCCGGGATAAGCAAACGCAGGTCATCTGGGGTATATATGATTTCGAGCAGCGATTCGGCAGAAAACCAGAAGGCATGTGGCTGCCGGAAACCGCCGCAGATTTAGAAAGCCTGGATATACTCGCTGAAAACGGCATCAAATTCACAATTTTGTCACCCTATCAGGCAAAACGCGTCCGCAATATCAATAGTTTCAACTGGATAAATGTAGAAAAAGACCAGCTCGATACTACAAGACCTTACCTTTGCCGCCTGCATTCCGGCCGGACTATCGCGTTATTCTTTTATCATGGTCAGGTCGCCGGCGAAGTCGCCGGCGGCAGCATCCTGCAAAATGGCGAGGTCTTTGCCAAAAAAATGGAATGGATTTTCACAAATAGCGGCCATGACCACCCTATAGCTCATGTCGCCACAGACGGCGAGACATTCGGCCACCATCACCGACACACCGATATGGCCCTTGCTTATTGTCTCCATTATATTGAAAGCCATAAGCTGGCCAAACTGACCGTCTATGGCGAATATCTCGAAAAATTCCCGCCAACAAACGAGGTCGAAATTTTCGAGAACAGCTCATGGAGCTGCTCGCACGGCGTGGAAAGATGGAAATCCAACTGCGGCTGCAATGTCGGACGTTACCCATCTGGTAAACAGCAGTGGCGGGCGCCTCTTCGCGATGCGATGAACTGGCTTCGCGACCGCCTGGCCGAAGTATATGAAAGAAGAATGAAACAGTTTGTCGCCGACCCATGGCAGCTTAGGGACAAATACATATCACTAATAAATGACAGGTCAGCCGAAAACGCCGAAAAATTTATCACAGAAAACGCGGGCAGCGGGTTTGATTTTGGTGAAAAAGTCATTTTCTTGAAATTACTCGAGCTGCAGAGAAATTCGATGCTGATGTTTACAAGCTGCGGCTGGTTCTTTGACGATATCAGCGGTATAGAGACCATCCAGATAATGCAGTATGCCTCACGCGCGATACAGCTTGCCAAGGAAATATATGAAAAAGATTTTGAGCCGGATTACGAAAATATTCTGGTCAATGCCCCCACCAGCCTCAAAGACCTGCATAACGGAAAAGAAGTCTACGAAAAATTTATAAAATCGGCCAGCGTGGACCTCAACCGTGTGGCCGTGCATTTCGCCATCAGTTCAATATTTACAGACCACCCGAAGGAAGAAACAAGTATTTATTGCTATTCCGCCAAAACGGCCATTTATGACCGCATAGAGGCTGGTATCCAGGTCATTGTCACCGGCAGGGCCACAATCAAATCCGAAATCGTCCTCGAAGAATATACCGTTGATTTTGCTGCTATGGACCGCGGAGATCCCTACCTGCTTGCCGCGGCAAAAGGCCGGATGTCCGATGATTTATTTTTTGCCATACAGCGTGACTTGAAAGGCGCTTTCTTGAAAGGTGATACAAATGAGGTGGTCCGCCTTATGAACGTTGCCTTTAGCGGCTATAGCTATTCGCTGTGGCACCTGTTTAAGGATGAGCAAAGACATATCCTTAACGAGCTGCTCAATACTACATGGATGGAGATTGAGGCATCATTTCGCCATATTTATGAGCATAACTATTCCATTATGCAGGCGATGCGCGGCATGAATATCCCCCTGCCCAAGGCGCTGTCGGCCCCGGCCGAATTTATAATTAATGGTGACATTTGCAAATTAATCCGTAACGAAAATACTGACCTCGACCGTCTTAGGATTCTCGCCGATGAGGCATCGAGGCTCTCACTTGAGCTCGATAAGGCCACCATTCAGTTCGAGGCAGGCAGAAAAGTTAATCAGCTTATGGCCCAATGGGAAGAATGGCCCCAGGATGCAGATATACTCATGTCCATTGAAGCAATCGTGCGGATTTTAATGACACTTGTTTCAGACCTTAACATTCAAAAGGCGCAGAATATTTTCTTCGATATAAGCAAACAAACATACCCCGATATGAGCAAACGCGCCCAATCAGGCGATGCCGCCGCACAAAAATGGGTTGACCATTTCACTAAGTTGGCGCGATATTTCGGAGTTAGAATTCAATAGTGTCCCCGAATAATAAAAAAATCGAAAAACGTGCCGGCGGCCTGCTCCTGCATGTAAGTTCGCTGCCCTCCAAATACGGCATTGGCGACTTGGGCCCTGATGCCTATAAGTTTGTCGATTTCCTGGTCCGTGCAGGGCAAAGTTATTGGCAGATGCTGCCTTTAACACTTCCAACTCTCAAGATAAACCCCTATTCGCCTTATAACTGCATCTCTGCCTTTGCGGGCAACACCCTGCTCATCAGCCCGGATTTTTTATATCGGGATAACCTGCTTACAAAAGAGCAGCTTTTAAAATGTCCCCGTCTTGATGATTCCAGAATCGATTTCCCGAAAGTCATCTCTTATAAGCATAAACTGTTCAATTACGCTTATCAGCACTTCAAGAATTCCAGGCCTGCAGATTACGATAAGTTCATTTCCGATAATTGTGAATGGCTCGATGATTTTGCACTTTTTTCCGCCCTGCGTAATCACTTTAAGCGGAAATTATGGTGCGGCTGGCCCGCGAAACTGCGTGATAGAAATAAAGCCGCTCTTAAAGATGTAAAAAACATATTTCAGGATAACATCAGCAAAGAAAAATTCCTTCAATACATTTTTTTCAAACAATTCGCCGCTCTCAAGGGCTATTGCTCCCAAAAAAATATTAAACTAATTGGTGACATCCCCATTTATGTCTCCCTCGATAGCGCCGATGTATGGTCTCATCCCGAAATTTTTAAATTAACCAAAAACAAACGTCCGCGATTTATCTCCGGTGTCCCGCCCGATTACTTCAGTAAAACCGGACAGCTTTGGGGAAACCCCATTTATGACTGGAACAAACTTAAAAAAACTCGCTATGACTGGTGGCTGCGGCGTATTTCTCAAAATCTTACAATTTTCGATGTTCTCAGAATTGACCATTTCAGGGGCTTTTTCGCGTATTGGCAGGTCCCTGCAGGAGCAAAGACTGCCAAAGGAGGCAAATGGGTCAAATGTTCCTATGAAGATTTTTTCAAAATCCTCTTCAAACAATTCGACCGCCGCCGTCTCATAGCCGAAGACCTCGGCCTTATCACCGATGATGTCATATCGTTTATTAAAAAACATCATCTCACCGGAATGCGCGTGCTGCAGTTCGGTTTCGATGACCCCGCCCAAAACCCCCATTTCCCTGCCAATCACGAAAAAAACACAATCGTTTATACCGGCACTCATGACAACAATACCGCCGCCGGCTGGTTTACAAAAGATGCACTGCCGCAGCAGAAAAAGATTCTCTTTAATTGTCTCGGCCGCAAGGTCCGGGCAAACCAATTTAACTGGGAATTTATAAAGCTCGCCCTTTCATCCCCCGCCAATCTCGCCATAATACCGGTGCAGGATTTATTAGGTCTAAACCATTCAGCCCGAATGAATCTTCCCGGCACAACAAAAAAGAATTGGCTCTGGAAGCTCAAAATTGGCCAGCTCACCACCCAAATCGCCAAAAAACTGTCAAAACTCAGTAAAATAGCCCGCCGAAATGGCGGGCAATATGGCCATTTTGAGCATAAAAACTAATGATTTTCGATATGTTTTTTATTTAAACAAGCTGCCCGGCCTAAAAACCGGGCAGCTTTGTTTTAGCCTTGACTCATCAGCCGTTTTTTCGTAAAATATTACTATTCGGGGATAAGGGGTGTTTTTTTGAAGAGAGGCCTACGATGAAAAGGACAGCATTAATCATTTCAATTTTATCATTAACATTTCTCAGTAATGCATTCGCGGCCAAACTCGCTTCATTAAAAGTCATCGATAAAGACTATTTAATGGTCTACTTCAAAGATGGCGATGTGGAATTCGTCGATGACGGCCTTGGCTCCACTGCTTTCACGGGAGATCATGATACAGCCAATAATTATAAGGTGCTGTATGGAACCGCTCTTAATACGACAAACGCCGTCAATACAGCAAACTGGACAATCAAATGCGCCTCTGACTCAAATTACGGAACAAGCGGCCTAAATCCATCCAATTGCTACCGCAAATCAAAGCTTAATGGTATGGCTGAAATGGATTGGTCCGGCAGTGACTTCATTTACGATTACACAATGGAGCACACGATTTATATCAGATTGCCTTATCCGATGGGGCAGGGAAAGACATATACCATTGAGATAAACGCAAATACGAACTCTGACGTATTAAGCCGGGGACTCACTTTCGATATTTTCAGCAGCCGCTCGGAGGCAATTCATACGAACCTAGTCGGCTATCTGGCGGATAGCTCCGTAAAAGCCGTCGATTTGTTTACATGGATGGGTGACGGCCTCGCGCGTGACTACTCGTCGTTTGTCGGTAAAAAGGTCTATATATATAACGTCAATACTGCCGCTTCACAGCAGGTCGGAACTGTTCAATTTTGGATGGCGAGTTCCAATAATGACGTGGGCTGGCATAACTTCTCCATGTCAGATGTCTGGACGGCCGATTTTACCGGATTTAATACGCCGGGGACATATCGAATAGCGATAGAAGGCGTAGGCTGCAGCGAGGATTTCGATATTAAAAATGACGCTTATTTTGAGCCGTTCAGGCTCAGCACACTGGGCTATTTCTATATGCGAATCGGCCAGAATACAAATTATCCCGGGATGCCGGTACCTCGCAGGCCTCTTTATATCCCCGGTGTCTCACCATCAAGCACAAGGGTATATATAACTGATATGTCCCCAGTTCATCCTGATTGGGCCACTTTTTCAAGCGGCGGCGATGTGTGGGACAAAAGAGATGAATGGGCCGCCTATTCAACTGGCAGACAGAACAACAATGCCAGAGGTGGACATTCCGACGCGGCCGACTGGGACAGGCACCTCGGACATATTTCAGACATTTATGATATGCTCCTGCCCTATCTTCTTACTGATGGTAATTTACCTGAAGACAACCTCCAAATCGCCGAAAGCGGCAACGGCATCCCTGATATTCTTGATGAGGCGAAAAATGAAGTCGATTTCTGGCTGAATCTCCGCGATGGTGATGGGTACAGTCACGGACTCAATAATCCTAACGGCAGTAATATCCTTTACCAGGCCGGAAATACACCAATAGCGGCCTGGGCAAGCGCCGCAAATGCTTCAATGCTGGCCAACTGTTTTATGATCGCCGGAAACGATGCCAATAAAGATTACTACACCACTGCCGCGATTACCGCCTATAATTACGCCTCAGCTCTGCCCGACCAGATGCTTACCGCCACTGTGAATATCGGTGATTATGACATCAGGGGACGGGATTTAAAAATGATGGCCGCGGCGTTTCTCTACAACGTGACGGGAAATACCGCTTATGAAGATATGCTCAATTCACTCTGCGAAATTACATCAGACACTTCGACTGTTATTGGTTCCGGTAAGTACCAGCTTTGGTCGTGCGCAGGCTATCTCAAAACTACTCGGACAGTCCGTTATCCGACACTATTCAGCAGGATGAGAAACTCCGTAATCAATGAAGCCAAAAACGTTGAATCGAATAATACTGCCAGCCGGCCGAGCCGCAGGGCTGCCGACAATGCCATGGGATACTGGAAAACCGCGCAAAATGTGCAAAGATGTATGGTCGGCCATGCCGTTACCACCAGCCCCACCGATAAATCAACATTCGAAAATGCAATGGTTCTCGAGGCGGACTGGGGGCTTGGACGAAATTCTCTCAATATCATTTATATGACGACTGCATCCACTAATCTTGAAAATAAGCGCAGTATCGAAAACTGTTACACCACCGGCCGCGATGATGGTTTCCCCGGCGTGCATCCCGGCCATACACCCTATTTAAATACCCAGGACTGGTACTGCGGTATGATTATGGGATGTCCCGGCTGGATGACTTCTAAATGTTACCCTGATTTCGGGGATTACCAATCTGCCGGCTGGCCGAAGGCGGAAGCTTATTTCAATACCAGATATGTCTGGGCCCATTCGGAATTCACGCCGCGCCAGACTATGCGGGGTAAAGCCGCCCTTTATGGCTATTTATATGCTTTATATAATAATGATACGGAGGCACCTTCAGTGCCGACAGGACTTTCGGCTGTGCCGGGTAATCACGTTGTAACACTTAACTGGGACGACAATTCCGAAAGTGATGTCAATGGCTATAATGTGTATCGCGCAACGGTTTCAGGCGGCCCATATACAAAGCAGAACCCCTTGCTTTTAAGCGACTCGAATTACACTGATAGCAATGTCACCAACGGCACAACATACTACTATGTCGTAACGGCGGTAGATATGTCCGCCAACGAATCCGACAATTCAGCCCAGGTATCTGCCACACCATACGCCGATACGACGCCGCCCGCAGTTCCAACAGGACTATCTGCAGCGCCGGGACAAGGGACCGTATCGCTTAACTGGAACGATAATGGCGAAGGCGACCTGGCCGGTTATAATATTTATCGTTCGACCGTTTCTGGCGGCCCATATACGAAGCAGAATGGCCCTCTGTTAACCAGCTCGGCCTATATCGACAACAATGTTACAAACGGCACGACTTATTATTATGTTGTAACAGCAGTAGATGCCTCCACTAACCAGTCGGGCTATTCGAGCCAGGTTTCAGCAACGCCCGTTAATCTGCCTCCCGCAGCGCCTACGGGTTTATCTGCAATAGCGGGCAACGGGACAGTATCGCTTAACTGGAACAACAATGGCGAAAGCGACCTTGCCGGCTATAACATTTATCGCTCAATAACTTCCGACAGCGGCTACGTGAAGCGAAACGGTTCACTTTTGACAAGCTCCGATTACGTTGACAACACTGTCACCAACGGCACGACATATTATTACGTTGTTACCGCCGTAGATACGGGGTCTATTGAATCAGCGTATTCAAGCCAGGTCTCGGCAACACCCAGTCCCACCGCGGGCCAAGACCCCTATCCCGGCCCGAATCCCCACCCAATCCCCGGCCGTATAGAGAGTGAAAACTACGACTCAGGCGGCGAGGGATTCGCCTATCACGACACTACAAGCAGCAACAGCGGCAATCAATACCGCACGGATAACGTGGACGTAGAAACGTGTGGCGAAGGCGGTTATAACATCGGCTGGATTGAACCCGGCGAATGGCTTGAATACGTCGTCAACGTCGCCTCACCGGGAACATATAACGTCGAGCTGCGAGTGGCGTCCCAAAGCTCAGGAGGCACTATGCATATTGAGTTCGGCGGCGTTAACGTAACCGGCACAGTGAGTATCCCCTCAACCGGCGGCTGGCAAACCTGGACAAGTGTATTTGTCAGCGACGTCGTTTTAAGCGCAGGGCCGCAGATTATGAGGATTTCTATGGATTCGAGCGGCTGGAACTTCAACTGGGTGGAGTTGACAAGCACGGTTGATATCCCCCCGGCGGCGCCGACGGGCCTGTCGGCTTCCGCGTCAGACGGAATGGTTACGCTTAACTGGAACGACAACACCGAAGGCGACCTTGACGGATATAACGTTTATCGTTCGACAACACAAGGCAGCGGCTACGTCAAACAAAACGGTTCGCTTTTAAGCGCCTCGAATTACACCGACAACAGCGTCACAAACGGAACTACTTATTATTACGTTGTTACCGCCGCAGACACAGGGACAAACGAGTCAGTGTATTCGGGCGAGGTGTCGGCCACGCCTCAACTCATTACTGATATTGAAATCCTCGGCTCGTGGGTTCAGGGAACAAGTCATCCGAAAGAAATCGGAACAAACCGGGCCCTGATTTTTGTCGAACACGCTGAACACGGCCAAACGATTTTGAATTCCGTTATATACGGCGGGCAGGCAATGACAAAGGTCGTCGATATTAACGTCGGCACCGGCACACGCGCGCATGTCGCGGCGTTTGTCCTCAATGAAACGGGCATAGCTGCCGCGACAAACAATGACTTTGTTGTCAACTGGAGCGCAACACCCGGCACAGTCGGATATTCCAGTGTGTTTCTTGGCAACGTTGACCAGATGAATATTGTCGGTCCAAACGATAGTAACGCGACAACGACACTGGACCCGATAACGACCGATCCTCTTTCAACCAGCGACGGCGATATGGTGATTTTAGCAGCGACCTGCGGTAATTCCGGCACATACACGCTCAGCAGCGGTTTCACTGAAGGCATCGACCAACAGATAAATTCGACAGCCACGGGTGTAACGGGGCATAAGCTTGCAACCGGCGCCCAGGAGACGCCAAGCGCGGAATACTCTGCTTCTATCAATCGGCACGTAATTATCGGATTTGTGGTCAATGCTATGCAAGCGCCTGGTTATTCAAACTGCAGCGAGGTTTTGGCAGCGGGCCATCGGCTTGCCGCGGACATATATGATACAGGTGATTGTTACGTGGACTATTATGACCTTGAAACATTCGCCGATTATTGGCTCAACGACACCTGCACCGGGCCTGACAATTGTCACGGTGCAGATTTCGAGACGGCTGACGGTGCGGTTAATTTGTTCGATTTCAGTAATTTAGCGAATCAATGGATGACATGCAACGATCCCGAAGACCCCGAATGTCCGCCGAACTGGTAGTTTGGGGCTCATTCAGAAACAGTTGAAACTGATTACCGCGCCTTGAAACAGCTTCTCAAAACCTAACCCAGAGGCCAACGGAAGATATTTTTTTCACTCATGATTATTGTTGATATTGCCGCAATCCCTTGGTTGATATGGTGTTACGAATCACTTGACTATTTGGGCAAGATTCAGTAAAATAGTATTATTCGGGGGTTAGGTGAGCTTTTTTTTGAAGAGAGGCAAACGATGAAAAAGACAGCATTTATCATTTCGATTTTATTAACGATTTCCAGTACTGCATTCGCATCTAGACTTGTCACCTTAAAAGTCATCGATAAAGACTATTTAATGGTTAACTTCAAAGACGGGGATGCCTGTTTCATGGAGAGCTGCCTGCCGCCCAACGCCTATACAGGTAATCATTATTATGGCTGGGATTGGATCGCAAGTTACGGAACTGCACTTAGCACAACAAATGCAGTCAATACGAACAACTGGACCATCAAGTGTTCCGCCGATCCCAACTACGGTGCCTCCGGCCAGCACCCATTAAATTGCTATCGCAAATCAAAACTCACTGGTATGTCTGAAGGTGAATGGGACAGTGGAATACCGCCGTATGGCGATTTCGTTTACAGCTATACTATGGAACATACAATTTATTTAAGATTGCCCTATCCGCTTTCAGAGCCAAATACATATACCATTCAAATAGCCTCCAATACAGGTACCGACACCACATCCAAATCACTGACCTATAATATTTTTAACTGTCCCTCAGAAGCAATTCACACAAACCTCGTCGGCTTCCTTGCTGATTCAAGCATTAAGCCCGTCGATTTGTATATCTGGATGGGAGATGGCGGCGCGCGTGACTACTCAAGTTTTGTCGGTAAAAAGGTTTACATATATAACGTCAACACTGGCGCCAGTCAGCAGGTGGGCACTGTTGCATTTTGGAAAACAAGCCCCTCCGGCTCGGGCAGTGACGTGCATTATTTCAATCTAACTATGTCAAGTGTCTGGAAAGCAGATTTTACCTTTAATACCCCCGGCACATACCGCGTCGCCATCGAAGGCGTCGGCTGCAGCGAAAATTTCGAAATCAAAAAATATGCCTACTTCGAGCCCTTCAGGGTGAGCACCATCGGCTATTTCTATATGCGTATCGGCGAAGATTCTAATTACACAGGAATGCCGGTCCCCCGCAGGCCTCTGTATATCCCCGGTGTGTCACCGGCAAATACGAAGGTTTATATAACTACTTTGTCACCTATTCATCCGGACTGGGGCACTTTTGATGACAGTGATCCCTGGGACAAAAAAGATGAATGGGCCCCTTATTCAACAGGCAGACAGAATAATAACGCCTATGGCGGCCATTCCGATGCTGCCGACTGGGACAGGCACCTCGGTCATGTCATTAACATTTATGATATGCTCCTGCCCTATATCCTCACCGATGGCAGATTAAATGATGATAATCTCCAAATCGCCGAAAGCGGCAACGGCATACCTGACCTTCTCGATGAGGTACGAAACGAAGTTGATTTCTGGCTGAACCTGCGCGACGGAAACGGATATAGCCACGGCCTCAATAATCCTAACGCCTACAATGTCCTCTACCAGGCAGGCAACACTCCGATGGCGGCGTGGGCAAATGCGGCTAACGCCTCGATGCTCGGTTATTGTTTTATGCTCGCCGGAATCAATGATTTGAAAGATTATTACACGGCTGCCGCTACTACAGCTTACAATGAGGCTAACAGCTTACCCGACCAGATGCTTAATGCCTCGCAGTATTTCGGTGGTATAGTAATCAGGGGAAGGGACCTCAAAATGACGGCCGCTGCCTTTCTCTACAACCTTACCGGTGATACCGTTTATGAAAACATGGTCAATTCATTGAGTGTAGCTACATCAGACAGTTCAACGATAAGGGATACCGTCAGCAATCAATGGGACCAGCTTTGGGGGACTGCAGCTTATCTAAAAACCAAGCGAACAGTTCATTATCCCACCTTATTCAGCAGGATGAAAAATTCAATTATTAGTGAAGCAAAAAACAGGGAGTCAAATTATACAGCCACACGTCCGACCCGCAGGGCTACAGACGATAGCTTGGGCTGGTGGAAGACCGCACATGATGTCCAGAGGTGTATGGTTGCCCACTCTGTCGCGACTCTTCCTGCCGATATTAATTTGTTTGAAAATGCTATGGTCCTCGAAGCCGACTGGGGACTTGGACGCAATAACCTCAACATGATTTGTATGACCACTGCCTGCACTAACCTGGCAAATAAACGCAGTGTTGAAAACTGCTATACTACAGGCAGAAATGACGGCTACAAGGGCGTGCATCCCGGCCATACGCCCTATTTCAATATTCAGGACTGGTGGGATGGAATGGTTATGTTCATGTCAAGCTATCTGACTAATAAATGTTACCCTGCTTTCGGCACAGATCAAACTGGCTGGCCAAAGACGGAAACTTATTTCAATACGAGATATATTTTCTCTAATGCGGAATTTACTCCGCAGCAGACCATGAACGGCAAAGCGGCTCTCTACGGCTATCTTTACGGCCTGTATAAAATCGCCGCCGATTACGATACCGATGCAGATGTCGATACGCTGGATTTGGATGCCTTCTGCAATAGCTGGCTCAAAGTCCCCGGCAATCCCGGTTACGACTCCCGCGCCAATCTCTACGCCGACGCATCCGGCAGAGTTGACTCTTTTGATTTCGCGGCATTCGCTAACTCATGGAGAAAATAATTAAGAATTGAAAATTCGAACGGATATTCTAAAGCAGTAATATATTTCTAAATTCTAACTTCTAAATTCTAAATTAGATTCTTATCCTACCACAGCATCCGCCTGATTTGCGGCAACTTCGTACCCATCCATCAGCTCATCGATAAGCTCTTTGACACTAACAAGCTTGTCAACCCTATAGACATTAGCCCCCGCGAATGCAAATCCGTGTGCCAGGTCGCCCTTCTTTGCGTTGGTCAGCGCCCTTGCAATGCAATACGGAACAGTTCTGAATTCGCAGGTTCGCAGGCATTTCCAGGGACATAAAAATTTTTCCTTCCCCCCCGCCGCCACCCTGTCGAGAAAATCGCATCGTATCGCCCTTCCCGGCAAACCTACAGGGCTATCGATAATGATGATGTCCTCTTTAGAGCTGTCCAAGTATGCCTGCTTGAATTCATCGGATGCGTCGCATTCGTAAGTCGCTACAAATCTCGTCGCCATCTGCACGCCGGCTGCGCCCATCTGCATGAATTTATAGATATCCTGTCCCGTGTATATTCCCCCTCCGCAGACGACCGGAATATTTCTGCCGAACTGCTGCTCATACGGCTTTACCGCCGCAATCACATCCGGCACTATCCTTTCAAGCTGATAATCGGCCGCCCCGATTTGCTCCTTTTTAAAGCCAAGGTGACCTCCCGCCATCGGCCCTTCCACAATCACCGCATCCGGCACATGTTTAAAATGCTTTGCCCACGTCCTGAAAATCAGGTCCGCCGCCCTGCCCGAAGATACTATCGGAGCGAATTTCGTATGCAGACTGCCAAGGTTATCCAGCGGCAATGTATGAGGCAGCTTTATAGGAAGCCCTGCCCCCATAAATATAATGTCCGCCTTCTCATCCACCGCGCACTGAACTATTTCATCGAAATCCCCGATGGCGACCATTATATTGACGCCGATAATGCCGTTGGTTTTTGCCCTTGCTGCTGCCAGTTCCCTTCGAAGTGCCCGCTTATTTGCTCCGCTGTAATTGGTGTTCCAGTCGCTTTCGAATTGCCCTATTCCGGCCGTGGCGATTACACCGATTCCACCTTCATTTGCTACTGCTGATGAAAGGCTCGATAAGGAAATGCCTACTCCCATTCCTCCTTGAATTATCGGAACTCTGGCTTTAATGTCCCCTATGGTCAGAGCGGGTATTTTTTCATATCTTGCTATAAATCACTCTTTTCATCATCGATGAAATCCAGATTTTTTCATTGTATGCTCTATCGGCTGATGCTCCGGCTTTTAAAGAGTGTTTTTCTCTAAAGTAGTGCAAAAGCAAAAAAAGCAAAAACTTTCAATCCCTTTATAGTTTTTTATACGTTCTTCACTAATATTTTTTTCAAACTCTACACTATTGCCCGCCAGTTTTCAATTTAAATTCTGTTTACCGAACTTTTTATTTTATTTGTCATTCACTTCTTAATTTTAAATTCAATTTTTTGTTTTCGCTGCTTGGCTTGTGTCCCGCGCATGCCCGTTTGGCATCCCTTATACGGGAAGCCGGAACCCATCTTGTGGCACGGGCTTCCAGTCCATCCTGAGCTTGTCGAAGAGCCCACGATTGTCATTCCGAGCAAAGCTTGCCCCTTAAGGCAAAGCGAGTTGAGGAATCTAATTCTGTCATTTTGAGTGCCTAAGAATTTCTTCTATTCTCTTTTACTTGAATGTTAGTGTAATTCGTGTTAAATTTATGGTTATGAAATTTCATCATATAGGTATTCCGACTCAGACCCCAAGACAAGGCGAAATCTATGACAGCAAATATAAGCTTTGGCTGGTCACAAGCGATAAAAGCCCTTACAGTATCGAATGGCTTCGCTATGAAAGGGATTGTCCCTTCCCTCAGTTGATTAAAACCGTCCCTCACGTCGCTTTCGAAGTGGATGATATCGATACGGCCGTAGAAGGCAAAAATATCCTCATCGCTCCCGTTTATTTAAACGATTCCCTCAAAATGGCCTTCATCGAAGATAACGGCGCACCGATAGAATTTTTACAATTCATAAAAATATATAATCAGTCTTAAGCATCCAACTACGGCTTCCGCCTTCTTGCCGCAATCATCGCACCAAAACCTAAAAGTAATAGTGTTACAGGTTCCGGAACTTCTGTTGCGATAAAAACGGGTGTATTAAGACCTGAAGCAAAGATACTTGAATTTCCAAGAGAATCTAATTTCATGACAGAGCCGTTTCCGGGGGTGGCAGCATAAAGATTAAAATGACTATCGAAGGCCAGCCCGTGAGGATAACTTAAGCCGCTTGCAAAAAGAGAGCCGTTTCCTAATGAATCGTATTTAAATATCGAGCCGCCGTTGTAATTTGCTGCGAAGAGATAACCTTGATTGTCAAAAGCAAGTCCCACAGGGCTATCTAAACCGCTTGCAAAAATTGAGCTGTTTCCAAGGGAATCCAACTTTACAATTGTTCCTGCCGAATAGCTGGTTACATAAAGATTATTGCTAATATCAAAGGCCAAGGCCTGCGGTCTGGACAATGACGCAATGATTGTTTCATGACCTGATAAATCAAATTTGCTTATTGTGCTGGCGCTGTAACTGGCTGCATATAGAAAGCCCTGGCTGTCGAAAGCAATACCGCTGGGAGGATTTGAAGTATTGGCAAATGTAGTATAACTGCCGTTTGAATTGAATTTCAAAATCTTTCTATCGGCAGTGCCGCAATAAAGATTGCCGCTGCCGTCCATTGCCATCGCAAGGCCGTCAGGGTAGGACAATCCCGATGCAAAAACAGTTTTATTTCCCGCCGAATCTATTTTTGAGATTGTGCCGTCCAGGCATGAAACATAAATATTATCTGCATAAACCAAGCTGCAGGTAATCAGAATGACTGCTGCTATGATAATTTGCATTTTATGTAATTGGTTTTGAAGCGTTCTCATTTTTTCTTCTCCTTCTAAATTAATGAACAGGCTTTATGCGCACAATGCGCAGAAATTCTTTAAATGCGGAATTATCGAAACTCTCCTTCTGTTTTTCCCATTCTCTTATCCTTCTTTGTCCTTTTCCCCCCTCCAAAAAGACAAATTTATTGTATCTTTTTCCAAGACTCAAATCAAGCTGAATTGTTACGCTCAAAAAGGGTAGGAAATTCCGGGGACACCATATAATGGCACTAACTAAGGAAATTTGAGTCAAAAAGAAGGTGTTCTTTAATGACGAAATCATTTAAATTTCCTCTGAAAGGCGTCTTTTATACATGATGAAACGCTGAAAAACGCTTAAGTTATTGCCATTAGGGACACCATACTTATTTCCTAATTCGAGGCAACTAATCTTCTCTTAAAATTCAGTGTTAATGGGTAATCTGCGTTGCAACTTTCGCAAAAAGCGCGCAAGCCTTTTTCCCCTTAATCCCAAAAAAATAATTTTTTTTTATTTTTCGTCCCTTTCTTCTTACCACTTGTCTCTTAAGCACTTAGCTGCCCTGAGCATTTTTATCGAGTATCCAGGTTCTAGAATCTAGTATCAAAATTCGTCAAAAGCGCGCAAGTTCGCGCCAATTATAGAGCGGCTGTGTTTGAGCTCAACTGTTTTTTTAAGTATTTTCGGGACGCCATAAGGTTTGATTCCGAAT
>Ga0105091_10000164_pt1 | contig 25076 bp, 18 predicted proteins | sample PPLLak1March2015_FD_87022 | JGI IMG/M metagenome (GOLD analysis project Ga0105091, IMG submission 87022) | Freshwater sediment microbial communities from Prairie Pothole Lake near Jamestown, North Dakota, USA - PPLs Lake P7 Core (1) Depth... | ecosystem: Environmental > Aquatic > Freshwater >... | reverse complement strand
TCATTGCATCGTCTCCCTCAATCCATAAAGAAATATTAAAAATTCTAAACTAGATTTTTTTAAAATACAAGGATAAATGTATTTTAATATTATCATCTACTTTATTGAAAAGAAAAGAGGGTTGATCAATTTTGAATTCCGAAAACTTCAGGATGAAATCAGCAGTTGATTTATACAATTCTCCGTATTTAAAAAATTTCACATTGATCTGCTTATTATGTTTTGTTCCGTGAATATCAAATTCTCCCGCTGCCTTAATATTATATTCTGAAGTAGAAATAGTGTCAACCTGCGTTATTTTTCCCGAATAAACTGCATACGGATATTTTTCAGTCTGAAGATAATTTTCACGCATGTGTGTATTGCGCAATCCAATCCCCGTATCAATTGAATCGAGATAAACTTTAAATTCAGTCTTTCCGTTTATGCTTAATTTATTATCATTGAATTCAATAAATCCTTCTAATGAATTTGTTATCCCGTCAAAGTCTCCAAGCGTAGCATCGGCTGTAAATTTTACTACATTGACTTTAGTATGATCTACTTCCAGCTTTTGCGGAAATATTTGGAATGAAATAATTAGTATTAAAAAAATCAGCTTCAAATTCTTTTTTCAAAATTATTGATTGAATAGTGTTAATAACAGAAAGATTGTGACAAAAGATCGAATTTATTCAGTGGTGGAGCTTAAAAATTCAGAAAATAAATACTTGAAAAACTATCAGCATAATTACAGCAGAAATAATTGCCGCCCATTTATATTCTTTTATATTAAAGATAATAATTACAGCAGTCATCCAGAGTGCAAATAATACGAGATTTCCAGCCGGGAAAATCTGTGTAATCGGTAGGGCTTTGCTCCCGATTGCATCGAGTTCATAAGTTTTTCTTAAAGGACTTGCTATTAAAGCATTAGCAAATAAAAGTACTGCAGTAATTAAACCCAGCTTTTTAATTTTTTCATGTTTATTAAAAAAATCAAGGCCGGTCCGAGTGCTTAATATTAATCCTGCAAATAAAGTAATATAATAAACTGCATTAACAAACGGTGAAATTTTACCGAAAAATTTTATCAAGATCGGCTTTTCGGAGGGAAGATAATAATTTTTGCCGGAATGAAATAAAACTACTCTATATTCCACTTCAGTACCGGTTTTCTGAACCGGCATAGTCCCGTACAAAATATCTTTTTCACTTATTAAAGGAACCTCATTCCAATTTCCTTCTCCTTTTGGCCGAAATTCAATTTTTCCATGCAGCCCTTTAATATCGATTCTTATCAAAATTTTATAAAGCTCTTTTCCATAATGCACTCTGTCAAGCTTGTAAGATACTTTTTTCCCTTCGATCCCGAAAGTGCCGCTTGCAGGATAATATGGAGAAGAAATACTCTGAAGAAATCCGGACAAAAAAATTATTATGAAAGCCGCAGTCCATAAAATTATGTTTTGTTTCATTTCTGACAGCACGGATTAATTTTACATGCAAAGGTAATTACTCATTTGCACAAACAGAAATATTTCTTAAGATTGTAAGAATTAAATCCTTTAATTATATCACCTGTAATTCATTTTAATTTATGTAAATGAACAAAGTTGAAATTTATAATTCCGAAGAAATTCTTGCTGAAGAAACTGCAAAACAGTTTCAAGAAATTCTTAAGCAGAGTTTGATAACCGATAATAATTTTTTTACAGCTCTTTCCGGCGGGAATACGCCGAAAATTTTATTTAAGAAACTGGCAGGCTCTCCTTACAAGGGGAAAATCGATTGGAATAGAATCCATTTTTTTTGGGCAGATGAAAGAATGTGTCCGCCGGAGGATCCGGAGAGCAATTATGGAGAAGCTAAAAAAATATTATTCGACAATATTCCTATTCCGGCAGGTAATATACACCGGATAAAAGGTGAAGATGACCCGCACCGGGAAGTTCTCCGTTATGCTGCAGAGATTGAGAAATATATAAAAAAAGATCAAAAAGGTTTTCCCCGTTTCAATTTAATTTTTTTAGGAATTGGAGAAGACGGGCATACTGCTTCTTTATTCCCCGGTAAAAAACTGCATTTTAAAGATGAAAAAAACATTTGCGGGATTGCAGAACATCCATTAAACGGTCAGAAGAGGATTTCTGTTACAAAAGAAACTATAAATAATGCTGAAAAGATCATATTCATGGTAATGGGGGGATTAAAAGCGGGTATTCTTGCTTCAATCATAAAAAATTCTCCTGAAAGCATAAACCTTCCTTCCGCTCAAATTATCCCAGTAAATGGAAATCTTAAATGGATAATCGACAAAGAAGCCTCGAAATTCCTATAATTAAACAAATTTTTTTAAATATTCCTCCCTAAATAGTTTTCTTAACCTTCAATTTAATCTTAAAAAAATAGCAAAATTCACCATTTTCATACCTTTTAACTCGACGGATTAATCAATATATTTGCACTTCAAAAATCACAAGTTAATCAATAAAAGGGTGTATGATAAACTTAAAACAACTTAATAATGAGCAGAAAACAGCAGTTGAGTACGACGGCGGTCCAAGTATGATAGTGGCGGGGGCAGGAAGCGGCAAAACCCGGGTTTTAACTTTTAAAGTAGCTTATTTAATCGATATCGGGTATAAACCTGAAAACCTTTTGATTCTTACTTTTACAAATAAAGCTGCTAATGAAATGAAAGGGCGAATTAAAAGTCTGACCGGCAATAAAGCCGAAGGGATATGGATGGGTACTTTTCATTCAATTTTTGCAAGAATTTTACGAATAGAATCCAAGAGCACCAAATATAGAAGCAATTTCTCGATTTATGATACTGAAGATTCTCTTTCGCTTGTGCAGAATATTTTTACAAATTTTAATATAGAGATTGAGGGATTCACTCCTAATATGGTCCGTCACCGGATAAGTTATTTAAAAAACCATATGATCATGCCGGATGAATTCAGAAAGAAACATTTCAAATCCCCGATGGACGAGAAAATTGCGGAGATATTTGAAGAATATCAAAAAAGGCTGCTGGAAAATAATTCAATGGATTTTGATGATCTCCTGCTCAATCCCATCAATATGTTTCTTACAAATGATAAGATACACCAGAAGTACAAAAAGAAATTCAGCTACATCCTGGTTGATGAATTCCAGGATACAAACAAAGCTCAATATGAATTGTTAAAGCTTCTCACTCCAAAGGATGGAAAGATCTGCATTGTCGGAGATGATGCACAGAGCATCTACAGCTGGAGGGGAGCAAATCTGGGCAACATGCTGGATTTTGAAAAAGATTTTCCAAAGCATAAAATTTTTAAACTTGAACGGAATTACCGATCAACAAAAACTATCCTGCAGGCTGCCGAATCGGTGATAAAAAATAATAAGGAGCAGCTGATCAAAACATTATGGACGGAAAATAACGACGGCGAACTTCTGACATTAATCAAATGCTCTGATGAGAAAGATGAAGCTTTCCAGATTGCTAAATACATAAAAAAAGAAATTTCCAGGAAAAAGTTAATGCTCAAGGATTTCGGAATCCTTTACAGGACTAATTCACAATCCCGTGCACTAGAGGATATATTCAGGAAAGAAAAAATTCCGTATAAAATTATAGGAGGGGTAGAATTTTTTAAACGCAAAGAAGTTAAAGACGTCCTGGCATACATGCGGGTAATTTCAAATCAGAATGATGAGGAAAGTCTTCTCCGGATTATGAATTTTCCTCAAAGAGGAATAGGCAGCACAACTATCAAAAGGATGATTGCCTTCGCACGTAAGCATGAGCTGACGCTTTATGAAACCATGGGAAGAGTTTTTGAAGTAATTGATATTAAGGAAAGAATTCAGAAAAATGTTAAGCATTTTAAAATTCTCTTGGATAAATATATTGAGCTGAAAGACAAGCTTTCTGTAGGAGAACTTTCCCGTGCCCTGATTGATGAGCTGGGTGTAATGAGAATGTTCAAAGAGGAGAACACGCAGGAATCGATGGAGAGATGGGAAAATATAGATCAGCTGCTTTCAGAGCTGAGCGAGTTTTCCAAGACTAATAAAGAAGCAGCAAATCTGGATCAGTATCTGGAAAATATTTCTCTGATGTCTGATGTAGATACATATGAAGAAGAAAAGAATGCGGTGACATTACTGACAATTCACGGTGCAAAAGGATTGGAATTCCCGGTTGTTTTTGTATCCGGATGCGAAGAGGATATATTCCCGCTGTCCAAACGCTTCAGTTCCGATTCAACGGTGGAAGAAGAACGAAGATTATTTTATGTGGCAGTAACTAGAGCTAAACAGAAAGTGTACGTTTCACATGCACGCTCACGCTACAGATTCGGGGAAGTTGCATACCAGAGCAGATCCAGGTTCATAGATGAGTTGAAACCGGAGCTTATTTCGGAAGTAAACGGAAGCATCGGAAGAAAATCAACCAGGAAAACCAAAAAAGAAATTTATTATGAATACTTCGAAAATGTTGATTATGTTGATTTTAATCAGGAAGATAAAACACTGCATCCCGGAAGCCGTGTAATGCATGACAAATTCGGTCTGGGTAAAGTAACTCACGTTGTAGGTGCAGGCGATACTTTAAAAGCTACAGTAGTATTCGAAGGAAATAATGTGAAGCAATTAATGCTGAAATTTGCTAAGCTAAAAGTTTTATAACGAAAAACATAAATAACAAATTAACTTACTAAGGAGTTCGTTCATGTCAATAGCCCCAAAAAAGCTTGCTATTCTTGTTGGAGGAGGGCCGGCGCCCGGAATTAACAGCGTCATCGGTGCAGCAACTATCAGAGCAGCCGTCGAAGGAGTTGAAGTATTAGGCATAAAAGACGGATTTAAATGGCTTATGGAAGGCGATATTAATTATTTTAAAGAATTAACAATTCAGAATGTAAGCCGTATCCATTTTAGGGGCGGTTCTTATATCGGAATATCCAGAGCAAATCCTACCAAAGATAAAAAGCATCTTGAAAGCACAGTTACTTCGCTGCTGAGATTGAATGTAGATAAATTAATTACAATCGGCGGCGATGATACTGCATACAGCGCTATGAAAGTTGATGAAATGGCTGCCGGCAGAATCAAAGTGGTTCATGTTCCAAAAACCATTGATAACGATCTCGATCTTCCGCACGGAATATCTACATTCGGATTTCAAACAGCCAGGCATATCGGAGTTGAGCTCGTAAAAAATTTAATGGTCGATGCCCAAACGACTTCCAGATGGTATTTTGTAGTATCAATGGGACGGAAAGCAGGCCACCTGGCCCTCGGAATCGGAAAAGCTACCGGTGCTACATTGACTCTGATTCCCGAAGAATTTAACAGTAAGATAATAGGCCTTTCCCATATGGTTGATGTGCTTGTCGGGGCAATAATCAAAAGAATGAGCTACGGCAAGAAAGACGGCGTAGCAATTATTGCGGAGGGCCTTGTTGAGCATTTAAATCCAAAAGAACTTGAATCGCTGGTTACTGTTGAAAGAGATGCTCATGATAACATACGCATCGCCGAAGTAAATTTCGGAGAAATTCTGAAATACAAAGTACAGGAACGGCTGAAAGAATTCGGTTTGAAAAGTACTATTGTAGCCAAAAACATCGGCTATGAATTACGTTGTGCAGATCCGATTCCCTTCGATATGGAATATACAAGAGATTTAGGATACTCAGCAGCACAGTTCATTTTAGGCGGCGGAAACGGTGCAATGGTATCAATTCAGAACGGACGTTTCGTACCCCTTTACTTTAAAGAAATTCTTGATCCGGTTACTGGGAAAACAAAAGTTAGAATGGTTGATCCGACCTCGGAATCCTTTTTCATTGCCCGGAGATATATGCTTAGATTAAATAAAGCTGATTTTGAAGATCCCCACGAACTTGCAAAATATGCAGCTACTTGCGGTGTATCCCTAGAAGAATTCAGGAAACAATTCTATTATCTTATCGAAGATGATATGCTGTATAAAAATTTGGAAAACGGGAAAATACAATTAACGGGTACAGAATCGAATACGGCATACAAATCTGTTCCCCATTCATCAAAAGAGGATGATGAAAACAACCAGATGATCTGATTTTAATTTCATTGTTTTCTACCTGAATGTGATACAGATTATTTTCTTTTCTTTTTAAACTTAGTTATTATAATTTTCCGATATTTATTAATTTCAAGAAGCTCAAAAAGAGGAGATGGGTTATGTCAAAAAATTTCATCTCAAATAAAGATGAAACCGTCAGGATGTTTGAAAGTGATTTCATGGAAACACTGTCTCGGGTGCATCCGGCAGTACCTTTAATAATATATCTACCTGTAATTTCCTTTTTTCTTTACAGATCAATTGGGGTATTTCATTTTTCCGCGGCAACAATACTATCTTTATTCCTGCTTGGGGCTCTTGTTTGGACTTTAGCAGAGTATACACTTCACCGGTTTATATTCCATTATAAGCCGAAAACAAAATTCGGGGAAAAAATTCATTTTATCTTTCACGGCGTTCATCACGACTATCCAAGCGATTCCAGGCGTTTAGTGATGCCGCCCTCCGTAAGCATCCCGCTTGCGGTTTTGTTCTACTTTCTCTTTCAAACTATAATAGGAAAGGATCTGGTCTCTCCATTTTTTGTTGGATTTGTAGCAGGCTATTTATTTTATGATATGACCCACTATGCAGTACATCATTTCCCGATACACAACAGGGTATTCCTTTTTTTGAAAAAGCATCATATGCGTCATCACTACCAGGATTCAGATAAAGGTTTTGGAGTCAGCTCTCATCTTTGGGATGAAATCTATAAAACCAACTTCCCCAGGACTGAAAAAAGCTAAAGTTAATTATTATTATTCTTGCAATAATTAACAGCACACTTTAAGCATCTGAATTATGAATAATTTCAGATGCTTTTTATTTTTAGCGGAAAAGCTGTTGCATAATAATACAAGAATAATTCTTTGTCTCTGTTTAATCCAGCAGTAAAAATTGATATTATTATATTCATGATTTTTTAGAAAATGAACCCGCGGCATAATTTTAGATAAAGAAGGGGAAATATTCTTTATGAAAAAAAAGATACAGTTATTACCGTCTGGTATTCCGCTGGTTGATAACGCGTGGGGTGGCTTTTATGTTGGAGGGACATACCTGCTCATAGGGCAAAAAAAATCAGGGCGATCTCTACTAGGGCTCCAGTTTGCATTTGAATGCGTTAAACAGAAAGGAATATGCCTTTACCTTACCAGTTCAAGGCCGAAGGAATTAATGATCAATGCAGCATCAATTGATTTCGATCTGCAGTATTATATGCAGCAGAATTCGGTAATAATGGTTAAAGTAGCGGTTCCTGACAAAAATGGAGAAAAAAATCCGGATGACACTTTAGCAGAATTTTTTAAGGATATTATTCCATTAATTGAACAGTATCAGCCTGCGAAACTAATCTTTGATGAGCTTACCCCCTTTATTGAATTTAAAAATTTAAAATATCTGCAGGAAGTTTTCCTGGAAGCAACCGAGAAAATTGAAGATTCCGGAGTAACAACCCTGCTGATACTCAGTGATCCTGCAGTATCGGAGACCACTTCTATTGTAGAATCACTTGCAGAATGTTCAACCGGAATAATATATCTCAAAAAAAATGAAGACTCGGAGAAAAGAATTAGCGGCGGTAAGATGATTATTACGCCGAACATAGGTCATGCAGAGGGACAGTTTTCATGTGACTATTTTATTGAACCTTATAGGGGAGTGGTAACAGATTATAAAAAATCTTATATAGAACCCTTAAATCATCACTTTGCCAAAAAGGAAGAGAAGTATAAATCACTTGCTGAAATTGTGACTTCCTCGGAAAAAATCTCTTTTTCAAATCTTTACAGCATAAACGATTTCTATTTAGTATTGAACAATCAGCTTGCAAAGTTTAAAGCCACCGGTGAACCTTTTTATCTTGTTTCATTCAGGTTAAATCCGGATGCTGAAAAACACCATCTGATTTCTATTACTCAGCTGCAGAATACGGTAAGGCTTTCAATCGAAAAGAAAGATAAAATTTGTGTGGTGAATAATAAAATTATCATCTTAATTACAGGCGAGGATCCGAAAAACCTTTTAAATCTGATTGCCAAAATTAAAAGCAATATGCCGGTTGCAGATCCCGATTATCTGAACAGGATTTTTCAGCATATCCTGGTATATACAGTCCATGTTGAAGAACGCTTCAGCAGCGGAGAAGAGATGATTTCCGAACTGATATCTGAGAGCATTAACGGGTCAGGCGCCGATTATCTGAAAAAGAATTTTAATAAATAATTAAATAATTCCGCGCAATCCTAATTTTCCTTAATTACCTAGTTTATTTTATTTATTCTCATTTTTTCCTTTGTTTTAGTATGATACAAAAGAATTCATATTACTGACCTGAAGCTCTAAAAAAATAGTCTTTCTTCAGCAATTTGTAAGGAAAAAAAACATTCCGGGTGGCATTATAGTTGTCATTCTCCGCAAATGAATCCCGCTGAAAAAATAGAGAGGCATAAAATTCAACTTGATTCTCCGACAAATTCCACAATTAACAGAAATGTTAATAAGCAATATGTTCTGCGGATAGTTATCCTCGGACTGCTCACAGCTGTTTTTTTATTCATATTGATTTACACTTTGCCCGGTACTCATTTCTCGGTCACTACATTGCTGGAATATTCGGTTTCCGCCGCACTTGTTATTTTTTTAATTGTGCTCTTATTAAGATACCTGATAGTTCTTTTAATGGCTTATTTAAATCTTAACAAATATACTTTTCAGGTAAGCGGAGATTTTTCTCCATTTGTCTCCGTCATTATTCCCGTTTATAACGAAGAAAAAGTGCTCAGGGATTCTATCAATTCTTTACTCAAATTAAATTATGAACCTTATGAAATAATTATAGTTAATGACGGATCTACTGATAATACTCAAGATATAGCCGAGAGTTTTATAGGATATAGAAACGGGATATATAGTGAGATCAAGGTTTCGTTGATAAATAAAAAAAACTCGGGGAAAGCAAGCGCGCTTAACGCCGGAATTAAATATTCGAAATCTGAGTTTATTTTATGTGTCGACGGAGATTCCCAGTTGAGCCCTGATTCAGTCAAATTTGCGGTTCGGCATTTTTTAAACCCGTCTATAGGAGCGGTTGCAGGAAATGTTAAAGTTTTAAACCGCGGCCGATTATTTACTGATCTGCAGGCGCTTGAATATTTGGAAGGATTAAATCTAACCAGGAGCGCACAAAGTTTTGTAAAATTGGTAAATATTATTCCTGGCCCGATGGGTTTGTTTAGAAGGAAAGTCCTTGAACAGGCAGGTTATTACTCAAGCGATACTTTTGCTGAAGATGCGGATGTTACATTAAAAATATTATCTAGCGGCTGGAAAGTATCTTATGAACCGTATGCAGTATCTTACACCGAGGCGCCGGTAAGACTGCTTCAGCTTTTAAAGCAAAGATACAGATGGACAAGAGGAATAATTCAATCTTTAAAAAAGAATAAAAGGCATTTAGTAAATCCTCTAAGGTTCGGAAATTTAATAGTGCTATGTACCATGTTTTATGAAGTCATTATCTGGCCTGTTATGAATATTTCAGCACATCTTTTTTTTATATCGGCAGCCTTTTTCTTCGGATATATCTCATTGATTTTTTTCTGGTGGGCTGCATTAACAATGCTGGATTTAATCGCAGCACTTTACTGCATTGCTTCCGAAAAAGAAGAAATACGCCTTGCATTTTATTCAATTATCTACAGAATCTTTTTTATTCTGATTGTGGATGTATGCAAGATCGTTTCTTTCATCGAAGAATTTCTTGATTTTAAAATGACATGGGGTAAAATAGAAAGAACAGGGACTGCCTAAAAATAAAGGCGGAAAAAAGTTTAAAGAAAGAGGGCAACAAAAATGGAATTAATTCCCATTTTATCGACAATTATTCTCGCTGCCACTGCCAGTACCTTTATACTCGCAGTTGGAGCTTATATCCTGTATAAAATCAGGGAACACCGAGGGAAAAGAAATATCATCCATTCTCCAGTGAAGTATGAGGCAGAGCTTCTAACGCCGGTAAGAAATGAGAATGAAAAAATTACCGACGAATTAAAGAGGCATCAGCCGGATGATTTGAAAAAAATTAAACAGAATTTAAATATCGTTTCCATGAAAGATAATACTGAGAATAAAAGTCATGAGGAGTTCACTCAGGAATTGAAGGAGGCTAAAAGGATAAAATCTAAATTTTTGAAATATACTTCGGAAGGATATATCTCTCCGAAGGATGATAAAAAACAGGGAATAACTAGGTGGCGCTAAACCCGGAGAAAAATATTAATGCACTATCCGCTGCCAGTAATCACCAAAAGATAAACTTTTTCTTGGTTATTTCTTTTGGCTTTACAATACTTATGATCTCAGCAGCCGTTTATTTATTTATAATTAAAGAATCATTCGGAGCCTTTCCCATTGCAGATTTAGTTCCTTCCGAAAAAAGTTTTCAGAATTTTTTTGATAAAAAAATAAAAATTGCCGTTTTGTATTCCGGTTATACTAACGAAAAGATTTTCACAAAGAGCAGCATATTAAAAGATGATATTAATTTGTGGGGAAAATTATTACGGAAAATTAACTTCGATTATGACATAATAAATGATGAAACAATTGAAAAAGGAAATCATCTTCATTATTCTGTAATAATCCTTCCTAATTCCTTATTTCTTACTAGGCTCGAAACCGAGCAATTGAAAAAATTCATAAGAACCGGCGGAAGCATTTTTGCTTCCGGTGAAGCGCGAATCCTATTAAATGACGGAACCATACCGGGAAGGCTTTTCCCTCCGAATATTTTTGATTTATCTTTTTCTGATGACAGCATTCAGACAGATTCACTAAAGAATTTTCCGGATAAAATATCTGTTTTCCGCGGCGGAATGCCTTTAACTTCGGGAATACCTGCCGGTTACAGATTGAAAATTTCAGGAGAAAATTTAATAAAAGCTAAACTGACGCATACTGAAAATATTTTTCAGATAATTTCGAACGAAAGAATTAAAAATACAGATGATTTTTACTGCACGGCAGCTTACGGAATATATGAAAAAGGAAGATTCATCTGGATCGGATTTAGTATAAATTCAATCAAACTTAGTGAAGATCGGACTGTTTTTGAAAAGTTTCTTTCAAACTCCGTTAACTGGCTTTTGCACAAACCAATTTCTTGTATAAAAGATTATCCTGCTGGATATGATGCCGCGGCAGTTATAGCTCCGGTATTATCAGATTCGATAAAGAATATCTATGACGTTCTTATGATTTTATCGAGTGAAAATATTAAGGCATCATTTTTTATTGATCCGGAAACATCAGTAGAAAATTTAGCTTTAGCAGCCAATCTTCATAAATACGGTGAGATCGGAGTTTATTTTAAAGACCGGGGAATTTATCCTGAATTGAAAGATACATTGAGAAAATCAAAAAGAATAATTGAACTGATTGCGGAAGATAAGTGCCGGGGCTGCACTTTTTTTCCAGGGACTGATATTGATCAAGCGTCAGAGACAGCAGGTAATGCAGAATTCGATTATTTATTGACCGAACCTTCAGGAGGATATAATCCTAAATATTTAGTTCATGCTAAAGGCAGAAAGGTAGCTGTATTTGAGTCTTCCTTGGATAATTATACATCTGCTGATTCCGGCAGTAATCAAGAGTTAAATGCTTATAAAGATGATATAGACAGTATTTTGCATTTGAACGGCTTATATGTTTTCAGATTTTCAATTGATAGTATTTATCGAATAAAAACTCTGGAAAAAGTAGTCCGGTATTTGAAAGAGAAAAATTTCCGGATAACAACATTTTCGGAAATTCAGGAAAGGTTTTACCAAATGCAAAATCTGGAAATTAGCGAAGAGCATAAAGGGGGAAGAAGGATCTTCCTGCACATCTCCAACTCGGGCAATAATACGGTGAATGAAGCTGTGCTATATATCGACTTGAATGAGACTTCGGGAATAAACGGCATTTATATAATTCCGGAATTCGCTGCATCAAGAAAAATAAAAACAGTTGATTTTAATTCAGGGGGAATTTTGAGCCTGGTTTTTGAAAATTTAAAACCCGGAGAATCGCGGAGCTATTTTATTGATTATGATATTGGAAATATTTGATTTGATATTTATTGCTGACTATTCAGATATTTTTGAGATTTAAAATTTATTAAGTTTTGGGAATTACCGTGACAGGGAGTAATATAAAAAACGGTTTCTTCGAACATTTGGGGAAGACTCTAAAAGACGCATTTTTAGTCTTTTCTGTCCAAGGGGATATTCTTTACTTCAATGATGAAGCAAAATCTCTTTTAAACATCTCCTCTTCTGCCAAAAAAATCTTTGAAATTTTTTCCGGATCTGCTCTGGAAAAATTCAAAGAATTCATATGCAATGTGATGGATAATTTAAATTTTATTTCATCCGCGTTACCTTTGGAATTATGCGGTGGAGAAATTATTAATGTTGAAATAGTATTAAGCTGCTATAATCAAGGTGAACAGCAGCTGATACTTTGCACTTTAACCAAAAAACGCCCCAATATTGAAAGCAGAGAAGTTTCAAAAATAAAAACCCGGTTAAATAAATTTGAAGAATTAATCACAAATAAAAAAATAATTGATATTATTTCTAAAATAAAAACCAGCTATCCTTTTACATTCTTAGGAAAAGAAAAGCTTCGCGCTGAAATAGATGCTTTTGAAGAAAATTTTTGGATTCGCAATGCAGAAGGAATTTATCTGCTTGTGAATAAAAATTTGGCAAGAGCTCTTGGATCGAATGCGGTTCAAATTGAAGGGAAAGAGGAGAATTCTTTCTTAGCTCCATATTTAGCAGAATTTAACTGGGCGCTCGACAGCTACTTAAAGCAAACCGGGAACTGTATAATTGTTGAAGGGCTTCCTTTCAAAGGGCTGTCGGTGCAGAGTTCTCTTCAAACAATTGAAATCCCGCTGCGGGATGCTGATAACAACGTAACAGCGGTTATCGGCATTACACAGAAGAAATTTGCCGAACATGGACAACCGGATGGAAACATAAAGGATATAGCTCCGGAAATCATTATAAATTTGCCTGTCCCATTTGCTTATTTTAACAGAGAAGAAATTTTAATACATTCTACGGAGGAATTTTGTAAATTATTTGGGATTCATTTTCCGGAAATCGGTAAATTTACGTTTAGGCTGTTTCCGGCGAATCTGGTTGCCAAATTTGATGATTTTATCCGTTCATCTCTAAACAAGGAAAAATTTGAATTTAGCCAGCCGGGTTTAGGTTATAAATTTCAGGAGGGCTTTAGTTGCCATTTAAACAAAGTGTATGGGGCCAATAATCAATTCGAGGGAGTATCCCTTTTAATTGAAGAAAGTACAAGTGAATTAAATCAGAGAGGAAAAATGGTAAACGCCTTTATACAAAAAAATCCGGAACCCATTTTTGTGTACGACAAAGATAATCTGAAGTTCCTGGATGTAAATAAATCCGCTTTATCTCTCTATGGATACAATAAAGAACAGTTTCTGCAGATGGATTTGACCGATCTTTATTCAGCAGAAGATATCCAAAGCCTCCTGGAATCATCGGAGTACGCTTTAAAAGAGGGTGAATTTACCGGACCTTTCAAACATAAGAAGAAAGACGGTTCCTTAATTGTAGTTGAACTGAGTAAAATAGGTATTAAATACAACGATAAAGATGCATTTCTGAATATTATCAGGGATATATCCGATAAATTTGAAGAGGAAAAAAAGACTCGGCTTTATAAATCGGCTTTTGAAAAAACAGACGATCTTTTGTTTATTACAGATGCTTCGGGTTTTATTAAACTCATAAATAATGCCGTCCTAAACAAGCTCGGTTACTCGGATAAAGAGATAAATGATGCATCATTTGCCACATTAACAACCGATGAAGAACGGGGGAATATCAATTCATCAATATTTCAATCAAAATCCAAAGAGCCTCAAACAATAACCACTACAATGAAAAAAAGCAGTGGAGAAGCAATAAAGGCTGAATTAAATGTTACCCCGGTTTTGGATTATAAAAATGAAATCGATTCCTTTAATATTATTGCTACTTTAAAAGCTGATGAAGTCAAACCGCCGGTTAAAGTTGAGCCGTCGGATGAAGATGAAACCGGAACAATTTCGCCAGTGTTCCTTTCAAGCCTATTTCATGAAATTTTAACTCCTATTAATGCTATTCTGGGGTTTGTACAGGAACTAACCGAAAGTATACAGACAAAGACACCGGAACAAAAAGAAGCCGCAAAAATTATCAATCAGAACCGGGCAAGTCTTCTTCATACTTTGAATACGATTGCCGAATATACTTCTTTGGAAAGGAATGAATATGATATCAGCTCCGAAGAAGTTCACATTACGGAAATAGTGGAAAAGCTTCAAAAAGAAATCGAGGAATTTTCCGGGCTTCGCGGGACTGAATTTGCCTACGGGAAAATTTCATCTTCACTAAAATTCAAGACGGACAAATATAAATTCATGAGCCTTATTTCCCTGCTGATTAGAATAGTTATCCGCTTAAGCAAGGAGAAAAAAATATTTCTATCTGCTTACCAGCTCGATGAAGAATTTTTTATTGTTACAGTACGCGATCAGCATTCTTCGGTCTCCAAATATCTTCTTGACTCCCTGAATGCGATTTTTCAAAAAGAAAAAGTTGAAAAAGAATTCGGCGTATCTAAAATCTCAATTAATCTTTCAAAAAAATTAATGAACCTTTTGAACGCGAGATTTGAAGTTCTCGTGAAAGATGGAAATAAACTGGATTATGGATTCCTTTTCCCTTTCGGTTTTCCCGTAGAACAGAAGAAAGTTGAGAAAGAAAAACCGGGCAAAGCCAAAGATAAATCAGCTGGCAAAACTGTAAAAGAAGAGGAAAAACCTGAGCCCGAGGTTAAAACAATCCCGCTGGAAGAAGGAATAAAATGGGAAAGAGGGACAGAAACAACAGAGGAATTAGTGCTTGAAGAATTTGAACCGCAGCCTGCCCCTCCCCCGGCAAAACCTAGCAGGCAAGTCGATCTAAGTAAAATCACCTGCTTATATATAGAGGATCAGATTGATTCTCAAATTTTGTTTAAAGTGCAGATGAAAGACTTAAATGACATAAAATTTGCAGTCAGCTTTGAAGAAGCCATTCCATTATTTAAATCTTATAATTTTGATTTAATTGTAATCGATATGAACCTTTCCGGCGAATATAACGGGCTGGATGCATTAAAGATGATTCACCAGATTTCCGGCTTTGAAGCAACGCCAGTAATTGCTGTCTCCGCTTATGTGCTTCCGGGCGATAAGGAAAAATTCATCAGCTCAGGGTTCAGCGATTTTATTTCAAAACCCTTATTCAGAGAAAAGATGATTGATTCTATTAATAAGATTTTCCCGGCGGAATAAAGAATTTTTAATCTACAAAAGGGCCTTAATCTCACAGTTTTGCTTGACATAAATTACAGCAAACATTAAGTTTAATCTCTCTTTTTTAATTATTCCGCAGTAGCTCAATGGTGGAGCATCCGGCTGTTAACCGGAGGGTTACAGGTTCGAGTCCTGTCTGCGGAGCAAAAAAATTAACTCCAATTTAAACATTGGGGTTTTTTGTTTTTAAACTTAGAATTCTTAAAAAATAGAATTGAATGGAAGTGGGATAATTCGGTGATGGAAGATTTAACAATTAAATTAATTTAAAATGCACTAGATAATTCATAAATAATTCCTGATTCAGATATGCTGCATTCTGCGGTAATTTAAAATTAGGCTTTTTCCCCTGCTGTCTTAAAGAAACAATAAATAATTTTTCATCTTTAAAACGGAACAGTTCATCCCAGTTTTTATTCTGTTCCTCCTCTGAAAAAATGCACAATGCTTGCATTTTTGTTTCTCTGCTGTTCTTGAGAAATGTACCGGAAACATTAATTTCATTCTTATTTCTACCCTGTTTTAAAATTAAGTTTTTATATCCTAGGCGGGTAAAAAACAGCTTCAGTTTATTCTCAAAATCATTAACTGTTAATTGTTCTACTTTACCTATAGCTTTAGTTAATCTTTCCTCCATCTCCTTGTCAGATGATCCGGGGACCTGGAAGATATTTAACCAATCTTCAGTGCTGAAAAATTCATAAATATTTCCGGATTCAAATTTTCAATAATATTTTTTTCTAGCAGTCCTTTTTTTGCAAGCACTTCGTTTATTCTCAGATCAACGGAATCAGTGTTCAAATAAGTATAAATATTAATAGGTTCGCCTTTTTCAGGACAATTAATTTTTTCCTCGAGCTGCCAAAGCGTAATTGGATTCCACCAGTTATCGTAATGAATTGTGTAATGAACATCAGGAAGATTAATATTTTGCCCGCCTGCTTTTAGGCCGAAAATTAATGCAGTTGTATCTCTACTGGTTCTGAAATTTCTTGTAATTTTTTCCATTTCTCTTGCAGGCATTCCGGTCTGGTAAACCATTGAAGATATTCCGGCTTTTTTTAAAACCTGTTCTAACCTTTGAGTCCCCATTCTGTCGTATTGAGAAAAAATAAGAGCTTTCTTTTTTGTTTTAGAAATAACCTCAAGCTGCTCCAATAGAAGTTCCGATTTGGGACTTGATTCGCTGCTGCTGAAAAAATTACAAGCCTGTTTTAACTGATGTATTAAAGTGAATACATTGGATTGAATAAGAAAAGGATTCCCGGCTTGAACAAGCTGTGCAAGTTTATCCCGCCCTTGGGACAATATATTAGTATATTCTATTTTTTGATTTGCATCCAGTTCCAGCCAATAGTCCTGCTTTATAATAGCAGGCAGCTCTTTGCCTGCATCCGATTTTTTTCTCTGAAGAATTTCTAATTTACATTTTTCAGTTTTAAAGAGTGGCTCAATTCCGTTTTTGATCAATCCGGAAGGCAGGCTGGTCAATCCAAAAATATATTTTGATTTCGAACCTTCCAATCCAGAAAAATAAGTAGTAATGTTTTTACTAATAAGATTTTGAACCTCATCAAAGATTATGCAATCGAATTTTTTCAGTCTTTCTTTATCTATTATTTCATAATTAATTGATTTAATTAAAGACGAATAGCCGATTATAAATACAGATGCCTCATCGCCCCATTTCTTTGTTAAGGATTGTTTTTCCAGTTTTTCATTTATTTCATCTCCTGCAATAATATTTATAGAGAGCTCAGGTGCATGGATAAAAAAATGACCGGCCCAGCCGGATGGATTTCCGGTTCCTTTTGTTGCTTCAATATTTCCGACATCAAACTGCGGACATATGACTATGGCTGATTTTATAGATTTCTGTTTGAACAATATTCTGACTGCCGTAGCTGCCTGAATGGTTTTCCCCGTCCCCAGCTCTTCTGCTATTAAGCTGTGCTGATTTTCGGTTAAGAATTCTGCTCCTTCCTTCTGAAAATCAAACAGTTCAAATAATATTTCCTCTTTATCGACTTCTTTTAATCCGGTTGAAGGCTGAAGTATCGAAGACAGTAAATTTCCGCCGGATTCTATTGAAACAGCAGTAAGTGGATTGATAACTTCAATTTTTTCAGGCATTTCAAAATATTTTGTAATATCCGCATTATTATTTATTACATTTACTCCCTTAGGATGTATATCCTTTAAGTAGTAAACAGGCGCATTAATATTTTCAATTCCCGAGGTTTTTACCTTATAAATTTTTGGTGATGATTTTACTTTATCAAATGCTATTGTTTTATTCTTCTCTTTTTCCGAATAATCAAGCGATTTAATCAACTTATCGGGACTTTGAACATCGATCTTCGATATCTGTGTTTTTTCATTTATGGGGGCGAATGAAGCCGGAATTTCTTTTCCCGAAGACTTTGATCTCCCTAAATCATCAAACTTAAGAAGTTCAATATTGATGATTTCCGGCTTCAAATTCACTAGATTTTCTTTTTCGTTCACGTGCACTTTTGCAGATAACATTTCCTGGTTTTCAACCAGGTTTTTAGGCTTTTGTGAGCCTGGCTTATTACGCGGTAATTCTATATTCTCAGCTTTTGTACTCTTTAACTTAAATGCCGACTCTTTCTGCTGGGGATTCAGTTTTATAGAAGTTTCCTTAGAATCCCCTTTTTTTAAGTTCATGAAAATGTCTGCATCTTTTTGTTCAAGCTTTGCAATGTAGCGGAATTTTAAAGGATTATTTTCCGAAATCTTTACCAGCTGATTAATGGTTTCGCCGAAGCCGAAAAATACGTTGTGAGTCTTAATTTTGGGGACAAAATATTTCTCAATCTTTTTTGAAACTCTAACTCGTGAAAAACCAAATCTCTCCTGCTGAAGAGTCGGCTGAATTATCCATTCATTTAAATTTTCCGTATCATAGATTTGAACGCCCGGGGAGGTTACAACTTCATACTCAGTGATTGGAGCCCTTAGCCATTTATTCCATAGAAATTGTTCGGGTTCATCTGAATTGGAGATTGAGGAAGCAATTTTCTTTCGAACTTGCTTTAACATTAATTTTTATTCACCAGTTTTTTGCAGGTGAACTTGCTCGCATGCTATTTTTAATCTGTCAAATGGTTCAATTAAATTCCTGGATTCGGCAATCGAATTTAATTTGTCCTTGATTTCAGGAAGTTCACCTTCATATTTTTTTGAAGTTTCAACAAATATTTTTGAACCGTTTTGGCTGAATGATTCAGCTGATTTTCCGGAACGCGGTTCTTCTTCCTTGGAAATTCTGACCAACCTTGTTCCCTGTTTATTATTCGCTCCTAAAAATAATCCGTCTCTTACTAAAATCAGATCAATTTCTTCGTTTATTGCACTTATTAACGGAACAGAAATTAATTCGACTAAAATGTGCTCCAGTAGTACATCCCCGTAGAGAGTTTTTTGAAAATTAGTTGTTTTAATAGGTGCTGTAACTCTAAATTCAAGTGGTTTTGTTTCTGCGTCTGTCACCAGTATAGCCCCCATTATACCGCCGTTATTTTCAATCGAATACGTTTCAAGAAAAGCGATTTTGGATAACTCCATTCATTCCTCCGATAAGACCAAAGTATTTTTTGAAAACCTAAGTTTAATTACAATGTTATTGCAACTTCTATGCTATTTATGTACCATTTTGAATTTTTGCTTCAGAATGCGAATTCAAATCCTTTAACTACCTAAAAATATTACAAAATAGCACTTATGGCTCAAATTTTTTATATCTAATGATCTAATTTTTTGTTGAAATTGTAAATATTACACGTAAATCTTACTATTTTTCAAGAGGGAGATTTTTTATGAAATTAAATGGAATCTAATAAGTGGGATCCTTTGATCAATCAAACTTTGTCTGAACTGTTTTTTTATTTTTGTAAATGTTAATTTAACATTTCTTATTTGTCTAAATTATCAATTATATGAATTAATGAGATTCTCCAATATACTGTTGTTAAAAATGAGGGGGCAATGAAACAACTTACATTTTTACTTTTCTTTATTTTTTTATTTTCTTTTAAAAATATTGCACAAAATTTTCAGGAAGATAATGTTTTCTCAGGAAGATTAATTCTTTCACTTAACGGCGGACTGACTATAGCAAAGACAGATTATACAAATGATAAAATCGGATTAGCCGGTTTATTTAATACTGAATACTTTTTCCCTATTAAAACTAATCATGTTTTTGGACTCCGGGGATTCTATGGAATTGAAAGTCTCTCAGGTGAGGATCCATTACACACACCGCCGGAATTTAACAGCAATATCTCTTTTGCCGGCGGAGGAGTTGTTTATTCCTACTCAATAAATAATCAGTTTTTCCCTTATGTATTTGCAGGTATTTCCAATCTGTGGTTTCAAACCAATGATTCATTGGGTTCGCATAATAACACTACCCATACATATGATATTGAAGTAGGTGGGAGGGTACCTATTAAAGATTTTCTAAGTTTAAATTTCGGATTAGCTTTCCATTTTACTTCAAATGATTATTTAGACAACAAACTTGCTGGCGCAAATAGTGATTTTTACGCGGTAGGACTAATAGGTGTATCATTCCATTTATTTGGTGAAAAGGATTCCGATAGGGATAAAGTTGTCGATTCAAAAGATATGTGCCCGGATACTCCTCCGGGAACAAAAGTAGATCAAGACGGATGTCCAATAGACAGCGACATCGACGGTATTCCCGATTATTTGGATAAATGCCCGAACACTCGAAGAGGAGCAAGAATTAATTCGTCGGGATGCCCTGATACAGATTTCGACGGCGTATATGATAATAAAGATAAATGTCCCGATACTCAGATAGGAACACCTGTTGATGATTCAGGTTGTCCTGAGAATGGTATGGAAACAGTAGATTCCGATCTGGATGGAGTTAATGATGAACTGGATAAGTGCCCAGGTACACCTTCAGGAACATTAGTAAGCAAAGACGGGTGCCCCGATACTTCCAAGGTTACTCCAAATAAAATTGATACAACTGCCGCTGGAAGCGGAATTATAATTGGAGTTGTTCAGCCTACTGAATTTAATTCTACTACAAAGAAAATTACTATATCCGCAGACTACGTTTTTGAGACCGGTAAAAGCGGTATTAAACCGCAGGCTATTCAATTACTTGATAAAATTTCAAAATTTTTCGCTAAGGATATTTGGACTAAGTGGAGAATAGATGTATATACTGATAATAAAGGCCCTGAAGATCAACTAAAACTTTCCTCGTCAGACCGGGCAAGAGTTATAGTAGACTATTTTGTTTCGAAAGGTCTCCCTTCCTTTCAATTTAGATTGGATGGAAAGGGAAGTCAAAATCCGGTTGCAAGCAACAATACAGAAGCCGGAAGGACCAAAAACAGAAGAATAGAGATTGTAAAGGTAGAGGAATAATTTAAAACCCAGAGATTTTCGAACTATTCAGGAAATTAATTTTCTAGGCAGTTTCTTTTTTCTTGCTTTTTTGAAATTTATAAAGTTTGTAATTAATGCTGTCGCTTAGAGCCTGAAAACTTGCTTCAATAATATTTCCTGAGACTCCAACTGTACTCCATGTTTCACTCCCGTCGCTTGACTCAATCATTACCCTTACTTTTGCATATGTCCCCTCTTTTTCATCAAGCACCCGTACTTTATAATCTACAAGCTTTATTAATGAGATTTCCGGATAAAACCTCAGCAGAGCTTTTCTAAGAGCTTTGTCAAGAGCATTTACAGGTCCATCGCCGTCCGATGCAGTGTGTTCAATTTCTCCGTCGACCTCAACCTTTAAAACTGCTTCGGCAGCAGAATGTCCTTTATCGTCAAAAAAAACATGCACTTTAGAATCAAGAACCCTGAAATAAGGTGAAAATTCATTGGTTTCGGCACTAAGCAGAAGTTCAAAAGAGGCTTCGGCACCGTCGAATTGAAAGCCTCCGTACTCAAGAGTTTTAATATAATTAACAACTTTTTTGCTCAGCTCTTTTTTGTCGGAAAGATCAATGCCCAGCTCTTTTGCTTTATAGCGGATATTACTCTGTCCCGACAAATCTGATATCAGCACCCTCTGTTTGTTTCCTACTGTTTCAGGTTCAATATGCTCATACATCTTACTATCCTTTATCACGGCACTTACATGGATTCCGCCTTTATGTGCAAATGCAGATTTTCCAACATAAGCGGCACGGGTGTTCGGAGTAAGGTTCATCAGCTCATAAACAAAATTGGAAACAGAGGTTAAATGTTCAAGATTTATTTTTCTCTTGCTTTGTTTTCTTAGTTTTAAGATCAAATTAGGTATTATGCTGCATAGATTCGCATTACCGCACCTTTCGCCGACTCCATTTATTGTTCCCTGCACATGAACAGCCCCTACTTCTATGGCTGCAAGGGAATTTGAAACTCCAAGTTCGGCATCATTATGAGCATGAATTCCAATTGGTATTATAAAATAGTTCTTAAGTTCATTTACTATTTCAGTAATTTCGTGCGGCAGCGTACCTCCATTAGTATCACAAAGTACCAGTACACTTGCCCCACCTTTTTCAGCCGCCGATAACATTTTTAATGCAAAATCTTTATCATCTTTGAATCCGTCAAAAAAATGTTCACAATCATAGATTACACGCCTGCCGCTGGATTTCAGAAAATCGACTGATTTATAAATTAATTCTTCATTCTCCAAATCAGACAAACCTAATCCTACCTTTGAATGCAGGCGCCAGGTTTTGCCGAATATGGAAACCACTGGAGTTTCCGCTTTCAATAATGCAAGCAGGTTGGGATCATTCCCGATATTTTTTGGCGATCTCGCAGTTGAACCGAAAGCACATATCTGAGCTCCTGTCAAACGCAGGTTCCTCGCTTTCTGAAAAAATTCCTCATCTTTTGGATTGCTACCCGGCCATCCTCCTTCAATAATATCAATTCCGAATTCATCAAGTTTCTGAGATATAAGGAGTTTATCCTGTACAGATAAATTTATTCCTTCACCCTGAGTACCATCTCTCAAAGTAGTATCAAATAGCTCAACTTCATTTTTCATTTTGGATACCAAAATATTTATTTAAATTTTTCTTCTGAGATTTCAGTAAGTCAGATAATTCTATACCAGCATTCCTGTTTTCTTGGCATATTCAAATATATTTCCTGCTTCAATAATCGGAAGAATATCTCCTAAAGGTTTCAAACTGTAATTTTCACCCGTTGTTAAATTTTCTAGAGCGTCATTATTTAAATCGATTTCTATTTCATCGCCGGTTTTAATTTTTCCATTTAATTTAACAGGAGTTTCGTAAGGGATAAGAAAGCCGCCGTCAACGCAGTTTCTATAAAATATTCTCGCATAAGATTCTGCAATAACTGCTTTCACTCCCGCAACCTGCAGTGCAAAAGGAGCATGTTCTCTTGAAGAGCCGCAGCCGAAATTTGAACCGGCTACAACAACTGTGAATTTTGAAAGATAATTTTCCTTTGCAACGGATTCAATAAAAGGAATTCCTCCCTCTGGTAAACCTGCTTTAGAGAGAGGAACCCCGGAGAGAGCAAAGTGCCCGTACTTTTTAGATTCTTCAGGATCAGATAAACTGTATACAAGATGCTCTGCGGGTATAATCTGATCTGTATCAATATTATCACCTAATACGAAAACTGTTCCTTTTATAATTTTTTCCATTCCTTAAATATTCCCTTTTAAAATGTTCTAAATATTAATCTGAATTCTCACAAAAAGTCTCTTGGATCTGTAATTACCCCGGTTACAGCAGAAGCTCCGACAGTTAATGGCGAAGCAAGGTAAACAGCGGCTTTTTTGCTTCCCATTCTTCCAGGGAAGTTTCTGTTCGTAGTGGAAATAATTACCTCTCCGTCAACAGCGCGTCCGATGGTATCCATAGGACCTCCCAGGCAAGCAGCACATGAGGATTCAGCTACAACACAGCCGGCATTTTCAAAAATTTCTTTTATAGAAATACCGCTGATTGTTTCCTCATTCAGCTGCTTGTTAACCGCTGTACTTGCAGGAACAATAAAAGTTGGAACTTTTACTTTGTTTCCCGATATGATTTTTGCGGCAGCAATAAAATCACTTAATTTGCCACCGGTGCAGGAACCGATATAGCACTTGGTTAATTTAGTCCCCTGAACATTTCTTACGGTGTCCAGATTATCCGGGCTGTGAGGTTTTGCTACGAAAGGTTCAAGCTTTGAAGTCTCGTAATCATATTTTGCTTTATAGTCTGCATCAGTGTCGCTGCTGAAAATTTCATATTCTTTATCTATTCTTTCATGCAGATAATCTTCTGTTATCTTATCAGCTTCAATAATTCCGTTCATTCCCCCCGCTTCAATAGCCATGTTGGTCAGAGTCATTCTTTCATCCATCGAGAGGGAAGAAATAGTTGATCCGTCAAATTCCATTGCACAATAAGTAGCTCCGTCTGTCGTAATGTCGCCAAGGATTCTGAGGATCAAATCTTTTGCAGTGATATAATGCGGCATCTCTCCTCGAAATGTAAATTTAAGAGACTGCGGAATTTTCTCCCATATCTTTCCGGTGCCTAAAATAAAAGCAGCGTCGGTATTTCCGACACCGGTGGAAAACATTCCGAATGCACCGGATGTACATGTATGTGAGTCGGTGCCGAACAGTACCGTTCCGGGGATATTGTAACCTTCCTCTGCTAAAGCTACATGACAAACACCTTTATATCTCTCGGTTCCGACATCATAATAATTTTGAATATCATAGTCTTTTGCAAACTGCCTTAGTATATCAACATTTCTATTGGCGTGCGGATTTTTTGTAAAGATATAATGATCCGGAAAAATCACCAGCTTTGATTTATCCCAGATCTTTGCATCCTCTCCGAATTCTCTTTTCCATATTGCAATAGTCGGCGGACCGCACACATCATGAGTCATCAGCACATCGACATCAAGCCATACATTTTCTCCCGGTTCAACTTTTCCTCTCTTTGCTGATTTTGCAAGTATCTTCTCTGTTATTGTCATTCCCATAATAATCTTTCCTTAAACTGCTTGTGAAATTTCAGATAAAGAAGCGCCGTTCCGGCGGATTGAATCTTCCTCTTCATGCTTTAAATAATGCAGCTGCTGATTCAATGCCTGCAGATAAGCCTTTGCACTGGCTTCTATAATATCGGTAGAAACACCTCGTCCAGTAAAAGAATTTTTGTTTTTTCTTATCCTTACTATGACCTCCCCGAGTGCTTGCCTTCCAGAAGTTACTGAGCGGACATGATATGATTCTAATTCAGGCTTCAGTTCGAGCGCTCTTTCTATTGCATTGAAGCATGCATCGACAGAACCGTCACCTGTTGCAGACTCCTGCTTGTAACCATCTGTACATTTTATCTTGACTGTTGCTGTGGGAATTGAATTGGTTCCCATAGTAACATGTATATATTCTAATTCAAAAAATTCTTCTTTTTTTGTATAAACCTGATCTCCCATCAGAGTTCTCAAATCCTCATCGTATATTTCTTTTTTCTTATCAGCAAGATC
>Ga0105091_10000162_pt1 | contig 25136 bp, 16 predicted proteins | sample PPLLak1March2015_FD_87022 | JGI IMG/M metagenome (GOLD analysis project Ga0105091, IMG submission 87022) | Freshwater sediment microbial communities from Prairie Pothole Lake near Jamestown, North Dakota, USA - PPLs Lake P7 Core (1) Depth... | ecosystem: Environmental > Aquatic > Freshwater >... | reverse complement strand
GGTGTCTTCCGCCCGTACGGGGGGGATTTGTTGATTTGTCCAGTCGCGCATCAGGGCGCCCCCCTGGGGCGCCCTGATGCCTCGACTGGACAACTATAAACATCCGCCCCCTACGGGGGCAAAGCTCCTTATTTGAGCGCTTTGCCCCGTTGGGGTCGCAGAACGCGTTCGTTCAGGCCCGATCGAAGGACACCCGGGAGGATTACTTTCTAGGCGCAGATCCCGAGCAGACTGAGCTCATGTTCCAGGTTCGGAGTGAAGACACCCGCCCCGATTGAATCGCAGATCGCTTCCCTCGTCCAGAAGCGTCCTTCCTCGATCTCCTCAGGGTGGAGGGAAAAAGGCCCTCCGTAGAGCAGTTGGTACGTCTCCACGTGCTCGGTTTCAATCGGCGTGCGCCAGACGTAGGCATGCAGCCGCTTCAGACTCTCAGGCGAGCGAGGCTTGACGCCGAGCTCTTCTTCGAGTTCCCGGAGAGCTGCAGCCAGGTAGGTTTCGCCTGGAGACAGGTGCCCGCCGACAGAGGTATCCCATTTCCCCGGCTGGACATCCTTACGCGCTGATCGTTTCTGCAGATAGAGATTCCCGCCGGCGTTGAAGACAAATACGTGGACCGAGCGGTGAGCCAGAGAAGGATCACCATGGCAACGGGAACGAGGAGCGGTGCCGATCACTCGGCCGGTCTCATCCACAATCTCGAACATCTCTTCTGACACGGTTTCATTCTACTCGGGGGGTCTCAGCCGATGCTACCTCGTCGTTTGTCTCTTTCTATTTGATTGCACAGGAGATTCCCGGTATCCTGAGCCGTCTTTGCTTCAAATGGGGGGAGGCAATGAAATCGCTCTCGCCCGTATTCGACAGGCTGCAGAAGCCTGCGTCATAATTCTTCTCTCTTTTTTTGAATTACCGCTTTTCAATTACCGCCAGGAAAGGAGAAACGTTGCTATGCGACTTCTCTCGGAATTGAATAATCGGTCCAGTTTGATCAGGAGTTTCATCCTGCCGCTCGCAGCCACGGCCGTTTTTCTGTCGGGCACAATCCTGGCCGAAGACGTATGGGTCGACTGCGCGCACGGGGGGTCGATTCAGGCCGCCTTGAATTCCCTGCCTGCGCCGCCGCCGAACGGTCGAAACCAGATCTTTATTCAGGGTCCCTGCACCGAGAATGTATCGATCGTGGATCAGCGTCGGCTGTGGTTGGGAAGCCCCTTGTGGTGGGGAGACTACCCGATGGCGCAGATTACCGCGGCCTCCGGTTCTGCCCCGGTTCTTCAGATCTCGGGATCTCAAGAAATCTATTTGAGCAGGCTGATCCTTACCGGAGGTCAACAGGGGTTGTCCGTGACCGGCGGCTCGGTAGTCTCGGGCGATATCATCCGGGCGGAAGGCAATAGCCTTTGGGGCATAGTCCTGGACGGAAACTCATCTCTGACCATTAATGATGGCGCCGCTATCGGAAATAGGACGGGGATCGTTGTTGGGGGCAGTTCTAACCTCTCCCTACGCGGAAACACGCCATGGTTTCCGCCGATCTCGGGTCACCAGCCTTTTGTCATAAGCGGCAATGGCGGGAGCGGGATCTTCGTGGACCGTTCGAAGGTCAGTATCGACGGCGCTGTCGACATCCACGGTAACCTTGGCGGAATCACCGAAGGGACCTCAGGGGCGGGAATCGAGTCGTGTGGCGGGACACTGGGCATCGGAACCTGGGAGGGACAGCCGAACCTGATACGAGGGAACTCCATAGGCATTTGGCTTCGAGAGGGGTCGCAGTTATCCCTTTGGGGCGGCAATACCGTCAGGGACAATTCCACCGGCGTAGCGATCACCGAGGGAAGCACGGCCGTTTTCTGGGAGCAGGCCCCAGGACCGGTGACCATCGAGGGGAATCTTACGGCGGGCGTTATGGTGACCTCCCATGGCCAGGCGGGGTTCCACGGTCACAACATCGTCCGCAGTAATGGTTCGGCGGCCGAGCCGCTGCGAGCGGGCATTCGGGTTGACGGTACCTCGCAGGTTTTCCTCGAAGGCGGCAACGAGGTGACCGGCAACATCGGACCGGGAATTGCGGCCGACATCAATTCGAGTGTGGATATATCGGATGCCACGATCACCGGTAACACTGAGGAAGGCGTCCGTTTGCAGCACATGTCGATCGCCGCGGTCCAGGGGACAACGATCGCCGAGGCCAACGGCGACGGACCGCTGACCTGCGACAAGAGCTCGATGGCGATCAGCAGCCTGGTCCTGAAGGGAGCGAAGTGCGCCAACATCGAGAGCGGGACGAGGGTTAAACCGAAATTCACGCTGGTCGCACCATCGTTAAGCGAGATCACGGAAAGGATGCAGCAGGCACGAAGCCTGTCGGAGAGTTTCAAGAAACCGAAATAGAGACAAGGTGAAGTAGTGGGTCAGTTTGCGGCTGGAGTCGCGTTACAGAGCCGCGCACACGCGGACCTGTAACGCGATTCCAGCCGCAAACTGACCCACTTAGAAAGCTTCTGCCATCCTCTCGCCGAAGCGCTCCATGCATTCGCCGAAACGTTCCATGCGCCGGCCGAAGGCTTCGCCCCGGCGGCCCATACGTTCACCGAAGCGTTCCATCCGCTCGGCAAACCGTTCCGCCCGTTCGCTCATCCTTTCGGCGCTCTCGCACATCCGCTCGGCGGAGCGTTCATGGTGACTCGCTGACCGGTCCATGTCGGCCGCCAGGCGATCGGCGGTTTTTTCGAGCGATTCGCCCAGCTTCTCAAGGTCAGCGGTCAGGCGGTCCATGTCTTTCGAGAACTGGTCCATATCGTTGTCGAACCCGGAGACACCGATCTCCGCCTCCGCTCGCACCGGCGCGACTCGTTCGGCTCGGCCGTCGGCCCAAGCCGGACCGTCCCAACTGGCCGCCAGCATCATTCCCAGACCCACTACAGCAACCGCAGCCCATTTAGCCATGTGTTCCCCCTGTGCGCACTTGTCCTTCTGTCACAGTGGTACGCAATCAGCGCATCATTTGTTCATCGCTGACGTTTCTTCCGCCTGGAATCTGGATTAACGGGAGACTCTGCGTACTGGGTCCCCAAACACGTCGAGCTCCTGTTCTTCCTCGAAGCGCCCGTCTCTATCGCGGTCGAATAATTCACGGCTGCGGATTCCTGACCTGTAGTACGCCTTCTTCTGGATTTTCCCGTCAAAGTCGAGCGACCATTGGGCCTCGACCGGCTTTCCCCCTTGGTAAATGACCCACTCATCCGGCAAGCCATCGTAGTTGAGATCGGCCGTGCTCTTGCGAGTGAGCTCGCCCTCAAACTCCAGCCATTCATCCGGACGGCCGTCTCCGTTCACGTCTAACCTGCCGCTTTTCGTATGTCCGCGGCCGTCATACTCGTACCACAGATCAGGCGCACCATTGAAATCCGTGTCCTTGGTGTCTTTGCTGACCCTGTCTGATTCATACGATTCCCAGGCATCAGGCTTGCCGTCGGAGTTCAGATCACGACGAATGGCGACCAGACTGCCGTCGTGATAGTCATACCAGGCGTCCGGTTTGCCGTCCCCGTCCGCGTCGAACGCGGAGGTGCCCTCGGGTGGGCGATCGAACCATCTGTTGGCAAGATCAAACATCAGGGCGCCACCGACAATACAACCAACAACGGCACCGGCCAGGAAGGGCGTCCAACGAGAAGACGGACGCTTCCTGGCCTCTGTTCCGGAATTGGCGTCGGGCTTTGGCTCGGGTTCCGCCTCCATTACAGACCGGATCACCTCGTCCGCCCTGGACGCTGACTCCTCACTGACCTGGATTTCAAAGACGGTCCGATCTGAGGTCTGATACGGCTCGAAGACTTCCGCCTCGATTCCCATCCGCTCCAACTCGGAAACCAGGTAGGCGATCGTCGCACGATCGGTGTCCTGATAGACTCGCTGCATGTTGGTCCCTCCCATCCGTCACGACGTTCTCGTTGTGACGCCCGGTCCGAACGCCGGGTCCGTGCTGCGTAGTGTACCGCTTGAGTCTGGCGGGCCAACGCCACCACACGCAAAAGAAGCAGTCTTCAGGCTGTCCAGTTTGGCCGGGTGGCGAGCCAGGCGGAGAGAAGGCCGGGCAGCTGCTCGAGACGGGGTGCCATGTAGAATCGAGGCAAGAGCAGATCATCGGTTTCGTCGATCACCCCCTCTTGCACGGCCGTTTCAGCCAAGCGCGTGCCCGGGTAGATACGCAGGCCGACGCTCACTTTAACCGCCTCCAGTCCGAGGGAATCCGCAAAGGCCAGGCTCTGCTCGGCCGAGTCGATTGTCTCGCCTGGCCCGCCGAGCAAGAGGAAACCCGTGCGGTGAATTCCGTGGTCCGCCAACAGCCGGGAAGTGAACCGCACGTCGTCCGTGCTGAAATGTTTTCCCAAAGCGCGCAAAACTCCCGGGTTGCCGCTCTCGAATCCCAGGCTCACCTCGGCGCATCCCGCGCCGGCCATCCCCCGTATCAAATCTTCGCTGACTCGACCGGGGTACAGGATCGAGCGCCAGGAGATGTCCAGGCGCCGCTCTTCAAGCAGGCGGCAGAGCGTCAACGCGTAGGACTCGGGAAGATTGAACGTGTTGTCCGTGAAGTAGAAACGCCGAAAACCGGCGGCGACGTACTGCTCGATTGTCCGGACAACGCCTTCCGGCGATCGCATACGCACCCGGGTTCCCTCGATGGCGGGAGTGGAGCAGTAACTGCAGCGGAGCGAACAGCCCCGTCTAGTCTGGATCGGCATCCAAACGTCAGACTGGCCGGACGTCGGCAGGAAGTCAGGCTCAGGCAACAGGCTTAACTCCCCAGTAGCGGGAATATCTCGGCTGGTCGGGGACGAAACTCCGGGGAGATAGACGCCGGGCACGCTTGATAGTTCCCCATGACGCCGCAACGCCGCGAGCAGCGCCGGAAATGCCGTCTCGCCCTCTCCTTGAATGCCGATGTCGGCACCGAGGAATGCAAGTGCGCTGCGGGGGAAGATGCTGTAGCCCGCCCCGCCGAGCACGATTGGCGCCGCACAGAGGCGCCGGCACTCGGCAACCAGGTCCCTCACCGGCGGCAAGAGGAACCTGGCGTTGCGCATGTTCTGGTCATCAATATTGCGCACCGAAATTCCGATGACCTCCGGACACGGATTCGAGATCGCCCGGCTGACGGCTGCGAGTGGCGCTCGTTCAGTGCGCAGGTCCAGCAACTCGACCTCGTGGCTTGCCGCCTTCGTCGCAGATGCGACCATCAGGAGCCCGGCGGGAATGACGGGCATATTGATGACTTCGGTGTTTGCGGAAATCAGGAGTACTTTCACTGCTTGTAACCGGCGTTTCTTGGATTCGCGCCGATCATACCGCGAGAGCCATATCCGCTGCGAGAAGCGTCTTCGAGTGAGCCCCGACCAGACTGACAAACTGACAAACTGACAGACTGACAGACTGACAAACTGACAGAGTGAGGGGGTCTCGCCCGCCAGGGTCTGTCAGTTGTCAGTCTGTCAGTTTGTCAGTCTGTCAATTTGTCAGTTTGTCAGTTTGTCAGTTTGTCAGTTTGTCAGTTTGTCAGTTTGCTGCCTGCTACCGCAACACAAACTGGCTTTCCGCTGACGCCCCAGTGGACAGATCCTCCACCCTCAGCCGGTACTCACCGCTCGAGTCGTTGAAGGCACTCGGAATGACCACGGTTGCCTGCTCCTCAAGGACAATGTTCCGGGCGTAGAGCGGGAGCAACTTTCCGTCGGGGCCGAAGAAGTGACATCTGACTATGCGTCGTCCCGCCCCAGGTGCCCGAACCTGGAACTCAAGATGGTCTCCCGGCGCACCTGCCCGCGTCCCCTCAACCGACAAGACCGGGCGCACCTTGGAGAGCCCGAGCACCAATGCCTCACCGGACGGCAGTTCGACCTGGACCTGGTCGGTTTCTCCCAGTTCGGCCCCCGTGCGGAGGTCGGTGACCAGCGAATGCCCCGGCAGCCGGATCGTGACCTTCTGCTTCCCCGAGGCCGCCTCAGGCGCCTCGAACTTCGTCACGCCGTCTGCGCTGAACCGGGTGGTGACCCCGGTCGGTTCCTGCAAAACCGCAACGAACTGATCCTCGCCCAGGCGATACCGTGCAATGGCGGTTTGAGGCAGACGCTTCCCGGCGGCATCCAGGACCTCGACCTTTGGTCGCATACCCAGGTGGCCTAGCATCCCCCCAATCAGTTCCCGATACTCGGATCCCCCAAAACTCTCCCGCCTCAGGCGCGGATAGCGGTCGAGCATCAGGTTGAGATAGACAAGAGTGCCCTTGCCGGTCCGCTTGTCGAACACTGCAGGCTCATCGCCGATCATGGCGAAAGCCTGGCTGCCGGCTGCATGCAGTCCTTTCTCGGAAGGACTCAGTGATCCTGCCAGGTTGCCTAGCCCCGAATTACGTCCCGTATCGGCCACTCTAATTGTCCCAGGCGGCAGGTGTGCGAGTTTCCTTGCTTCCGGGGACCCTACTGCCACTCCGAACAGCTCTTGCACCGTCGCCCCAGACCGCCAGGCACAGTGCTCGTCCATCAGGCCTGCGGCCGTATCGGCAATGACAACCCCGCCGCGCTCGGCAAAACTCCGAATCGAGTGGATTTCCTTTTCCGAAAGCGCGATCGACATCGGCAGGATGAAGACCCGGTACTTAGACGGATCCAGCTCGCCCTTTTCGAGCTCCGCGTAGGCCAGGAAGTCGTACGACAGGCCAAGATCGGTGAGGAGCTTGGCCCACCCGTCGCGATTGGCCGGGAAACTCGGTTCTTCCACCTTCTGGTTCTCCTCGTCGTCGTCATCCTGCCGCCGGCTGTGATAACCGAGAATCGTGGCGGCGTGAACCGACGGGACCGAGTAGTGGATGGCAATGCCGTCGCCTTGACGCTCGGCCTCCATGAGAAGCTTCCCGATTCCCTTGAACCTCAGCTCGCTGAAGGCGGTACCCATGTCGCGCCCGGATTTGGACCAGGTGAAATCGGGATTGATCACCGAGTAGCTCCAGAACAGGTTCGGGTAGAGCACGTTGTTGAGCGCTGCGGTCCATATCTCGTGCTGGACGGCACTGCCGCTGCGCCCATAGCCCGTCCAGAAACCGACCATGGAGCCCGGTTTTGCGAAGGACCGGTGCAGATCCCACTGGTTCCCGCCGCTGTACGAGAGGAAGTGATCGATGATCTGGTCCAGGCGGTACCAGTCGCACCCATTGTAAGCGTTGGTCACCTGGGTCCCGGAAAGTGCGATGTGACCGTCACGATCCCCTTCGACTACCGCCTCGCGGACGACTTTGTACGCATTGGCGAAAGACATTTCCATGTAGGTCCGGTGATCGGCCCACGGTGCGTATCTGCCCGATTTCCGGGCTTCCTCGGTGGTGCTTGGAATGACAGAGCTCCAGTCGGCAAAGCTTGCACCCCAGACCCGGTTCAGCTGGTCAAGCGACGGGTACTGCCCCTTGAGCCAGGTTCGAAAGTTGGCCAGCGTGTCGGGTCCCCAGCAGAAGTCGACTGGGTCGGTGTACGAAGTCAGGGAGCCCTCATCGCCAACAAAGTAATAGTCCATGTTGTACCTGGACTTGTTGCGGGCCGCGGTTTTGGAAAGGTCGGCGAGTAGACGGAGAACGTGCGGATCGTCGAGGCTTGGCGTGCGCGCCAGGAACCGTTTGTCACCGGTCCTGCGGAACAGCTCCTTCTTGGTGAGGTAAGTGAGAGAGCCGAAATCACCGCTTTTCTGGAACTCCGCGATCTCCTTCTCGAGCCCCTCGGGATCGGTCGGGCCGCGATCGTACCAGTACACGCCGAAGTAACCTCTCGGCAGATCCAGATCGTTGTTGACTCCCGCACCCCAGGTAAACCCGGTATCCATTGCGACGGAACGAAGCAGATGCTGCCGGATCGATCGAAAATAGTGCCGGGCGCCGCCAAAGGACATGAGGCCTTGATACTCGCGAGGCCTCCGCTCCTTCTGCGCGACCATAACCGGCTTCGAGCGCACCTGATCGATCACCATCCCCTGCGGATCGACCAGTTCCGCCCTGATCTCAGCCGTTTTCCCAAGAAAGTGGTCCAGGGGGGCGAAGAAACTCTTTTCTCCCCTCGTGGTCCCGCCCCCTCTCCAGACGATCCGTCCGAGGTCGTCCATAACCGATACGCGGAGCTTCAAGCCCTGAAGCTCGCCTGTGACCTGTGTGCCGATCACGAGCGTCTCGCCCTCGCGAATCACATCGGAGCCCGCTTCGACGCGCACCAACGAGGCCTTCTTCGAGACCTCGCGGGTGGTTGTCGCCCAGTCGAGGCTCGCCCCAGTCTTCGAATCCCGAATGATCACGCTCCAGCTCTGCTTCCCCCCGAACTGGAGCGCCACGGCCGCCAGCTCATCAGCCTGAACCGTCAAATCGTTTTCGCCCGCCTTGAGCTGTCGGTTTATCTTCGCGACCTTCTTTTGGTCGCTCAGCTCGCTCCCAGCGATGACTTCAAGTTGCGCGTCCCTGGCTGTTTTCGAGGTAAGCCGGAGATGCAAAGGCGGAGTGCCGGGCCCCGGTCCTGCCGTCAGGGACGCTCCACTGACACTTGCCTCGCGTCCCGCCGCCCACAAGACTGAACGGCCCAGCAGGGCATAGTAATGCTCCCAGTAATCCCAGTAGATCCGGGCTTCAATGGGGTCGGGCGCCTCCGGCAGAAAACCATCCTCGACGTATGCAAGCGCTACGACCCTTCCCTTGCCGTAGGCGGACACCGAGAGAAGTGGGAACCGGTCGGCGCGGATTAGAACGCGACCCTTGTTTTCGTACTTGTAGAACCTGGTTGCCGTCTGAGTAGCCGGGAGAAGATCCCAGCTCACGCCAGCCGTAATGAAATGCGGCTCCGCGGGTTCCCACCGTCCGCTGCCGATGGCCGCCTGGTTGAGAATTGGATATCCGCCATCCCCGACTGTGTCATCCGGGCAGTTGACAAGGGGTGAGATGTCCCAGATCCGGGTGTCGCCGACCGGCTCGTCCCCTTTGAATGGGTGTCCCTTCACGTCCCCCACAAAGGGATGGATCAAGACGAGGCCTGCACCTTCTTGAACCCGCCGCAGAATGGCATCGCGCGACGGACGAGTCAGCCGCGACCAGCCATTCAGACCAGGCAACAGGATGACTTCGTACCGGTCGGATCCCGTCAGGTGTTTCTCGACGTAGCCGTAGACGATCTGGAAATCGTCGCGATCACCACGGGTCTCGTGTCCGTAGTAATCCCCGATGCCCCAGCAGTTGACGTCCCAGGCTCGGTCGATAGAGACGGCCGTGACGTCAAGGTCCAGTCGCTGCATCAACTCGGCGGTGTCGCGACCGTCCTGGATCGGGGAGACGACAAAGGCCTTGATGGGCCCTCCCGGGAGAGGCTTAGCCCAGGCAATGTGGGGCGTCACGACTTCGAGCGAGTACGGGACGTCGTTTTTTTGAAAGCCGCCCGTCGATTGCGAGAACGCATTCACTCCGGCGGTCAGGAAGACAAGAAGGGCAGACAAAAGCGCTTTATTCACTCGATGACCATATCGAACGGTCCAAGGTCAGTCAAGGCAGACTCTTTCTTTTTCTTTCTATTGCTCCTTCGACTTTTTACTTAACGCTGTGTTTTGGTTTCTTTTCGCCTTTCGGACCTGCAAGCGTCTGAAGCGCTGCGGTTGCATTCACTCTTTCGAAGTGCGGTGGCAAGGCCCTGCACTTACAGTTTTACAGAGCCGCGCACGGAGCGAACGGGCTTCAGCCCGGAGCGCAGTAAGCGGCTCTGTAAAACTGGCGACGGTCCCGAGATGTGTATAAAGATCAGGGCAAAGCCACCGCACCGAAAGGGGGCCGCCCAGGGGTTGGTCACTCCGCCTCCCAGCACAGGCTCTCGGCGGATGGCCGCGCCTTGAGGACCTTGGCTTCCAGCTCCTCGAGCGCCGCGCGCGTGATTACCTCGGCCTGTTCCACATCGATCTCCATGTTGATTCCGCCGCAGGCCGGAATCACCCACTTCTGAATCTTGATCCCAAACTGCAGCTTGGGTTTGGCAATACGAGCCAGTTGCGGCAGCCCGGAAGTTGAGGTTGGTGTCTCCGGACTCGGGACCGGAAACGAATCGAGCAGATAGGAGATGCTGCGTTCGATGCCCTTATACTTGAACGCCCGCGCGATGGCCACGAGCCGGTACAGAGATTCCAACCGGGCAAACTCGGGTCTTAGCTTGACGATATCCGCGTAACGGTCGGAGAAGTGATCGGCGAACTTCTCAACCGGAGGATGCTTTCGTCCGGTGCACGCGAATTTTCCATCCATGACCAGGCATTCTTCGCTGCTCATGACGACTGGACACGCATCGAGCCACGTGGCGTTACCGCCTTCCGCATAAACGTTGGCGCCCGGAACCAGCCAGACATGCAACAGCGGCAGTAGCACGAACCGGCCGCCCGTCTTGGCGACCAGCTCTGCCTGGTCCTTGATAAAGTCAACCAGGCTGCGAAAAGAGGGATCCGGTCGATCCACCCCCATGACCAGCTTTTTCAGAGTTAGGTCGGCCTCGACGAGCACCTGCGCAAAATGTGAGGCTGCGGGCGCTCCACTCACGGATATCTGCATGGGGCGCTCGCACAGCTTGTTCCAGCGCTCAGTGTCTCCCGGCATCGGTTCCTGGCGCCCAAGTCGCTGACCCGCCTCCATCAGGACCTGGAAGGTCCCCGGATCGTGATCAATGGAGCAGCCGAGGAAGCCCAGTGAAGCCTCATCAGTCGACTCTTTGTCCCGGTCCTTTTTCCACGCATTGCGAAGGGCGACAACGAAATCGTCCGTGCGAAGGGGGGCGCCGGACCCATCGGCGATGCCGACAAGAACCAGGTCCCTCCCCTTGCTGTCGATGATGAAACCGTCAATCCGAGTCAATCCGCCCAAGTCTCGCAACTGGTCGGGAAGCGGCTGTCCCTCTGATTGCCGCAGTTGCTGCTGGAGGATTCGAAGGGAGACGGCGCGACTTCCGCGGTTGGAGCTGTCGGGAGGGGAAGAAGCAGCCGCCGGCAAGGTCAGGACGATGACAAGCAGTAAGACAACCGAGAGGCAGAGGATTCTCGATCGCATTCCATTCTTTTATCAGAGGCTCCGACTGCTTGGCCAGTCTTGTGATGGGACGTGAAGTATTCTGCCTGGCTTATTAGCAATGCTTCCTTGATCTGAGCACTATTCGCTCGGGTTTGCAGCCTGCTATGATGAGCCGGGAAAAGGAATTGTAAGAGCCGGAGAATAGAGGGGGTGAGGCTCCCGTTTCTCGCTACAGGCCATCAAGGTTCGGACCTCCACAGAAAGAGGTCAGGAGACAGACACGATGACAAACCCAAGCAATCTTCGACGCCGCGATTTCCTTGCGGCCCTCGGGGCCACAGCTGCTGCTGCAAACCTCACAACGACGCGAGCACATGCGAGCGCACTAACCACTCGCCCGGGACGTCTGAAACAGGCGGTCTGCCGCGGCGTATTTCGAGGACTGAATCTTGACCTCGAAGCACAGTGCCGTGAAACGGCGCGTCTCGGTGGGCATGGCATCGACCTCGTCGGCCCGGCCGATTTCCCGATGCTCAAGAAACACGGGCTGGTCCCGACAATGGTCCCGGGCGGCGGCTCTATCAAGAGCGGCATAAATGACACGAAGAATCATGCGGAGCTCGACGTCCGCGTCCGAGAGCTGATCGGGCAGGCGGCAGCAGCGGGGGCGCCGAATCTGATCATCATGGCCGGTGACCGCGCCGGCATTTCAGACGAACAGGGGCTGAACAACTGCGTCGCCTTCTTGAACAACGTCAAAGGGTTGGCGGAAGAGCGGAACGTGACTCTCTGCATGGAGTTACTGAACAGCAAAGTTGACCACCCGGGGTACATGTGTGATCACACAGCCTGGGGCGTGGAAGTGTGCAAGAGAGTCAATTCGCCCCGGGTTAAACTTCTCTATGACATTTACCACATGCAGATCATGGAAGGGGACGTCATCCGCACCATCAGACAGAACATCCAGTACATCGGGCATTTCCACACTGCCGGAAATCCGGGGCGACACGAGTTCGACGAGACCCAGGAGCTGAACTACCCGCCCATCTGCCGCGCCATCGCCGACCTCGGCTACCAGGGCTACATCTCGCACGAGTACACACCGACCAAGGAGCCGCTTGAGACACTCGATCGCATGATGCACCTGTGCGAGGTCTAAGGGCCGGACGTCCGGTCATTTCTCAGTGGTAACCATGGCAAAGAACCAAAACACCAAGATGAACGAGGACGAGACGATTCGGGCAGCCGTCGAAGAAATGCGCGCGTTCTGCCAGTCGCACGCCGATGCCGCCGTTGTGGCAAAGTACGCAAAGTACTTCAAGGAGGGTTACGACGGCTACGGAATCGACCGGGAAACGTGGGAAACGCACGGGGAGCAGATCTGCGCGAAGTATCGCCACCGGCTGACCCTGGATGGATTACTCCGGCTGGGTGACGCTCTTTTCGACAGCGGAAAGTACGAGGAAGGGTCTTTTGCCATTCGGTCGATGACGCCGCTCGTGGGCGACTTCAACCCCGCAGTCTTTCAGGGAATCGGCGGCTGGCTGGAAAAAGGCGTGCGGAACTGGGCCCATACGGACATGATTTGCGGCGAGCTGCTGTCACCCTGCCTGAAGAGCGGAGGCGTGGACATTTCCCACCTGGCCGCGTGGCGGAAATCGGAGTCCAAGTGGAAGCGGCGCGCGGTCCCGGTCTCGCTCCTCGGCCTGATAGGGCGGGTGCAGACCTCAACGCTGCTCGAATTCGTCCGGCCGCTGATGATGGACAACGAGCGAGTCGTTCACCAAGGATTGGGCTGGTTCCTGCGTGAGACCTGGAAGAAAGACCCAAGCCCCGTCGAGGCGTACCTGCTCGAATTCAAGGACACGGCCGCTCGGCTGATCTTTCAGTACGCGACTGAAAAGATGAGTCCAGCGCAGAAAGAGCGATTCCGGAGGGAGAAGAAGCCTGCGAAGGCGGGCAAGCGCTGAGATCCTTCCCCCGCCGTCGCCCATCCTCAGGCGCCCCTAGCTGGCTGAACCGCCGGGCACCGAAGTCACGGTTTGAACGCCTGCATGAGTGAAATTGGGGCAAGAGAGCCGTCGTCCTGGTACCTTGCTCCACCGGCGAGAAAGATAGTTTCCTGAGCGCAGGCACCGCCTGCAAAGCTCAGTGGCGCCGGCAACTCACGAGCAGGCGCCCAGCTGTTTGAGCTCAGGTCGAAGGATTCGACCTTCGCCGTCAAACCGCCGCGCTGCCAACCTCCGATGACGAAGAGACGGGCCTTGGCAGCAGCGATCGCGACGTCGGTCCTGGGGGTAGGTAGTCGAGGTCGGGCGAGCCAACGAGCGGTGGCAGGCTCATACTCCTCAAACACACCATAGTCCTCTTTCCCGTCGGATCCGGTGCCGCCAAGGACGAAAAGGCGATCATTCAGAACCACGCAAAACGGGTTTTCTTTTGCGGCGGGGAGGTCCGGGAGCCGAGTCCAGGTGTCGTGCCGCAGGTCATAGCGTTCAAACGCGAGGTTGCCCCCCCGGCCTCCGATGGCATAAATCTGACCGCGCATCGCTCCAACAGCGAGATGCCAGCGCGGCGTTGGCATATTGGCCCGCCTGGTCCAGCGATCGCTCGCAGGATCATACTGTTCCACAATGTTCAGGATCTCAGAGCTGCTCGCGAGGTTCCCGCCGATCGCAAAAATTCTTCCGTCGATAACGGCGACAGCGAAGTTACAGCGCGCGGTCGGCATTGGGGCCCGTTCCTCCCATTTCCCGCTTGAAGGATCAAAAACTTCGACCTTCCCGGTTTCTGTGTAAGTCTTGCCATCCCGAAGCATCCCACCGATGACATAGACCTTCCCGCCGACCGCCGCCACTTGCGGACCGAGGAATCGCGCCGTAGGCAACCCGGGGAGCTGGCTCCATCCGGCACCGGGTCCAGTCGAGGCGAGGATCGGCGTCAACAACAGCAGAGTCAGTGAATATCGCATCAAGAAGATTGGTCCTCCCATTGAAGGCCGCCGGTTTCAAGCAGGCCCCACTGTCGCACACCTGGAATCAGAATGTCGACGAAGGGTTCAATCGGGCACCGGAATTTAGCCAAACGATGCCGCTGGCCCGCTTCAGACAAACCGCCGTTCATCAGCAGAAGGCCCGTACACGGACGGCACAGGCACCTCATTGAGTCTCAGGTAAACCGTCAGTTGGCCGCGATGGTGCGCCTGGTGATTGAAAGTATCAGCGATCACCACATGCCTGGGCTGTTCCATCACCATCTGCCCGCCGACGAGAAGCTTCCACGGCGTCGCCAAATGCTCGTCCGTGGTTTGCCGGAGAGCGTCCTGGGCACGACGAACGGAATCGTCAAAAGCCCGGAGCAAGTCGCTTGCTGTGCTCCACACCTGAGGTCTATAGGGAGATCCGCCCGGAGGATTAAGGTCCAGGCTGTCCTGCAAGATGGCCATTGCGATCCACGAAGGCATGGTCGCAACGAGTGTCGACAGGTAGCCTAGGGGCATTGATTTTTCGTGGGGTTTCCAGTCTGGACGGCCCTCCGGCACCCGCTCCAGCACGCGGCGCGACACGGCCGCTTCCCGCTCGAGTTGCGACGCAAAGAGCTCGGTCATTTTCATGGAAATACCTCCTCAAAAACGAGTTACTCAACCGCGACTCTACGCCCACCATACCATTTTTCAAGCTGCCAGATGGTTGTCCGGCCGGCAGACCCTGACCCGCTCGGGAAGGAGTCGGAGCGTAGGGAGGAGTGATCGTAGGTCGGGATTTCTCCGGTAGTTGCGTCCAGCCTATTGTGGCCGGACTCTCCAGAGTCCGGCGCCGGGCTCGCCGAGAGCCCGGCTAAACCAGCGCGCGTGGGAACGAGAATAAAGGGAGATGCGGCGGACGGCGAGACCCACGCTAGTCGCTGCCCCTAGACTTAGAACTATGCCGGGCTCTCGGCGAGCCCGGCGCCGGACTCTGGAGAGTCCGGCCACAATAGGCTGGACGCAACTACCGCAGATCCAGAGCCGAACCCTTCGCGCATGCCCAGTCACCCAGGACCGCATATTACTGTTCCACCAACTCCACACGGCGGTTCTTCGCCTTACCCTCATCGGACGCGTTGGAGGCGACCGGCGCGTAGGGTCCAGCCCCGAATGCGTTCAAGCGATTAGCCGCCACGCCGTGTTTCCCGGTCAAAGCGGTAACAACCGCTGCGGCTCGTGCCTGGGATAGCTTCATGTTCGCCGCAAGGTCGCCCACATTGTCCGTGTGCCCGACCACGTGGAGTTTCAATGAAGGCTTCTGGCTCATCAGCTTGGCGATTTCCTTCAGGGTGCCGTCTGATGCCGGCTTAATGTCGGATTTACCGGTGTCAAACAAGATGTCGTACACGGCGATGTGGCCGGTCTCCGCCAGTCCCTGCTGCAGCCCTTCGGCGTTGACCACGATGTCCTGTTTCATCTTCTCGCGTTCGATGATCTGCATGCCGTAGCTTGTATCGCCCATTACCTGCATGTAAGCCCAGACTTCTTTTTCGGGGGTGACGAATTTCATCGACAAGCCCCAACTCGTGCAGGTGTTCCCTAGACGGGAATCGTACTCCACCATTGCGGTGCACCAATCCGGATACTTGCCCTCGACCGTGCCGCCGGCGCGCTTGCTGGCGTTTTCGAAATTTCGCATGATCTGAAGTCCGCTGGCCGCATTGGCGCCTTCATTCAACTCGTACTGAATGTAAAACAGCTTACCTTCAACTTCGACCACCTTCGGCTTCTGATCAGCGAGCGGCGGTCCGACCGGGAATTTCCGGGCGTCAAATTCAACGGTTTCGCACTCGACAATATGGTAGTTGGGCATCCTGTTGAAGAGTGGATAGTCCTTGCAGCCCTCCTTGTCGCTGTTGCCGGATTGGGCCAAGGCCGATGCAAATGTCAGAGTCGCAAACGTCATTAACAAGAGCAGCAAACATAGCTTTTTCACAGGAACACCTCCAGAACTGAGAAACGGTCGTCGCGAAGCGCCGGAGGGAGGCTTCACCCGATCCGTGGAATCCCGAAACCGGAGGCATGAATATATCGCTGATGCTCGCAAGTCGCCACTAAAACCGGACTCTTGGGAAGGCACTGCTGCGGTTCAGAGGCGATGTTCTAATGTTCGCTGACCCAACCTGCTTGATGCGCGGGCTGTCGGTTGCTATAGTCGCCAGCCGGAGGGCAGATGAGCCTCAGGAAACAGTATCGACGGGATTTTCTGGGAGTTCTCGGGTGGGGTGCCTTGACGGCGGTCGCGGCGCAGGCGAAGGATCGGCTTTGGAACGTCGTTCTCATCCTCATCGACGACATGGGCTGGCGGGACTTAACGTGCTACGGCAGTCAGTTCTATCAAACGCCCAACATCGATGCGCTCGCTCGCGAAGGAGTTCGGTTCACCGATGCTTACGCAGGCGCTCCCGTCTGCTCGTCGACCCGCGCCAGCCTCCTTAGCGGACAACACCCGGCCCGCCTTCATTTGACCGACTGGATTCCCGGCCGGGGGCCCTGGCCGACCGCCCGCCTGCTCCCCGCTCCAATGGAGCAACAATTGGCTCTCGAACGGAAGACCCTGGCAGAAGCGCTGCACGAGTCCGGCTACGTTTCCGCCAGCGTCGGGAAATGGCACCTCGGAGGGCCCCAGTACTACCCTGAATCGCAAGGCTTCGCCCTGAACGTGGCCGGCACACATCGCGGCTCCCCAAGCTCGTACTTCGGACCGTTCGATCTTCCGGGCTTGAAGGGCGGCACATCCGACGACTACCTCACGGAAAAACTGACGGAAGAGGCGGAGAAGTTTATCGAGGCAAACCGCGACAGGCCATTTTTCCTCTACCTGACGGAGTTCGCCGTGCACCAGCCGATCCAGGCGCGTCAAACCATAGTCGAGAAGTACCGGGCCAGGCTGCGACCCGACGACCCCCAGCAGAACCCGGCGTACGCCGCTATGGTCGAGTCGGTAGACGTGGCGGTGGGACGGGTAGTCAGGAAGCTTCAGGAGGTTGGAATCGCTGATCGGACGCTGGTGATAGTGACGTCCGATAACGGAGGCTTGATCTACGAGGGGCGATCCCCACGCCCGGTGACCAGTAACCTGCCCCTTCGGGCCGGCAAAGGGCACATGTACGAAGGCGGCATTCGGGTGCCCTTGATCATCAAGTGGCCGGGCATCACCAGCGGCACTCCCTGCGCGGTGCCTGTCTGCAGCATGGATCTTTTTCCTTCGGTTCTTGAAATGGTCGGCCGCCCGGCAGGCAGCGAAGCGTTTGACGGGCAAAGCCTGGTTCGTCTGCTTAAGGGAGATCGCCGGCTGGAGCGTCACGCGCTTTACTGGCATTACCCCCACTACAGCAACCAAGGCGGAGTGCCGAGCGGAGCGGTACGACAAGGTGACTTTAAGCTCATTGAGTTCTACGAAGACGGCCGGCTCGAGCTGTTCAACCTGAAAGAGGACTTGGGCGAAACGCGAAACCTGGCTAAGGCAAATCCCGGCAAGGCCAGGGAGCTGCAACAGTTGCTGGAACGGTGGCGCCGGTCGGTGAATGCGACGATGCCTGAATCGAATCCCGGATACGACCCCGAAAAATCGGACCAGGGACTCACCGGCGCTCAACCCCCGACCGATTGATGGAAAACGGATCGTCCTCTTTCCTGTTTGTAGTTCCGCCTTCAGGCGGGCTTTTCACCCTGCTGGTCCTGCAGAGGCTTCGCTCTCAAAAGCCCGCCTGAAGGCGGAACTACAAACGGAACCCGAGCGCAACCGCGCAAAACGCAAATCGAGATTAGTCATTGCAATGTCGGGTTCAGTCAACTAACATCCGGCTAGTCGCTGAGGCTCATGAATCCCATGTCTAGAGGAAGGATTTCGCCACGGGCCGACGCAGTCCCCTTGAAAGGCTCGCCGGCCACCGCCGGGGTCGATCCGGAATCTATAAAGGAAGAGCTGGAGCGCATCCTCGGCAGCCCTGCCTTTGCCCAATCGCAGCGTATCAGTCGTTTCTTGCGGTTCGTGGTCGAGGAGGTGATGAAGAACGGACCGGACGAGCTCAAGGAATACAGTCTGGGCGTAACCGTCTTCGACCGTGACCCGGATTACGACCCGCGCATCGATTCGATCGTCAGAGTCGAGGCCGGGCGCGTCAGGACCAAGCTGCGGGAATACTACAATGCGGAGGGCCGATGCGACCCGGTGATCATCGATCTTCCCAAGGGGAGTTACATTCCCTCGTTCATAACGCGGGAAGCCTTGCGCCAGCGCGCCAGCCTGGGCCGGATTGCCATCAGCAGGGGAAAGGTCCTTCTGATTTTGACTGCGGCGTCCGCCCTGCTGTGCGCCGGTTTCGCGGCCTACGTTTCCTATCAAAATGCGCAGATGCGCAAAGAAATGGAAACCAGTCGCAGGCCGGGGCTGCCGCAGGAGGTCAAAACACTCTGGGCTCCCTTTCTTTCCCCTGGTGCCCAGACCTATGTCGTGTTCGGAAGTCCGTTTTTTTATTTTTCGCCCGCCCAGCGTCTGTTTCTTCGTCCTTACGACATAAAGGACGCCGAGCGCTCCGAGGCTGATCCGATCTTTCAGAAACTCCAGGAGCGATTTGGCCCAATCATTCCAACTCCCCGATACGACTACGTCCTGGAGGGCGATTTACTGGCGCTGCAGCGATTGACGGATTTCCTTGTTCGGAACGGGGGCTCGGTCAGGCCGATGCCCGCCTATACCACGACGTGGGATGCGCTTCAGACCGGGAACATCATACTGCTAGGCGCTCCCCGAATGAACCATCTCTTGAGCCACTTCCCCCGGGATATGGATTTCGAATGGGAGTCGGAAACGAACCTACGCAATCGAAATCCACAACCAGGGGAGCAGGAGCTTTACACGGGGATGGGACCGCAAGGGTTCTCATCGGTTCCTCGGGACCCCCGACAGCATCTCCACGACTACGCGGTCGTCGGGTTATTTCCCGGACTGCGCCCAGGTAGTGAAATCCTGGTGATATCGGCGCATGGGGGACCGGGTGTCAGCGAAGCCGTAGAGTATCTGACCCGACGCGAGACCCTGCGCCATCTGCTCGATCGCCTGAACCTCCAGGATTCCGGTAAAAGACACTACTTTCAGCTGCTGCTACGGGTCTATGTCGACCGCGGGATTCCAGTGAGGACCGAGTACGTCACCCACCACGCGGCTGGCTCTCCTCCTTCCGAGTAACCTGCGCCGTACCCGAACTTTTGGACCGCAGTGCGGTCCAAAAGTTCCAAGCAGCAGTCCGAATGGCCGTGAACACCCCACCGACGCGCCTCTCAAACACGCCTTTGTAACCTCGTTTAACGGTGACGTGACCGTCACGTTTCGGCAACTGACTTCACGATTGACTGCATGGCGGCGGAAGATGGCGCCGGGTTGGCAAAAGACCAACCCGGCATCCCGGGCAAGGCGGGGAGCCTTTGCAGGTTCTGTTAACTGACTCGCTCCACCGCCTGCTCGACACAGAAAGGACGCTCATGACCGGTCTTTCGCGGTTCGGTGTTTTCATGGCCTTTCTTTTCCTGGCATCGCACGCTCTGCTCGCCCAAGCCGGGTCCGAGCCTTTCCCTGCTGCTTTCCCCGACCCTTTCCCCCAGATCCCGCCTACAGTGTTGCCTCTGGCAGACCAGGAAATCCCTGCATCCGACGATCCCATGGCGGCGAGGTTGTTCAGGACCACTTCGTTCAGAACCCAGATCCAACTAGCCGGCTTCTGGGATTTCCTCCCCGACCCGCAAGGTCGAGGGGAGGCGGCCAGGTATTTCGACCGTTTTCCGAAGCCCGAAACCCGGATGTGGGTCCCCGGGACCTGGAACACCTACGCTCGCTACTGGCACTACGAAGGTCCCGCCTGGTTCAGACGCAGGTTTCAGGTGCCGGCCGAGGGACGGCTTCGAGTCCGCTTCGCGGCTGTGTTCTACAAAGCCAAGGTCTGGCTGGATGGCAAGTTTTTGGGCTCGCACGAAGGGGGGTACACACCTTTCGCCTTTGCGGAAGGTAATGCGGCGAAGGGAGAGCACGAACTGATTGTCCTGGCCGACAACCGCCTCGACGACGAGAGCCTACCAAAGGCAGGTGTCGACTGGTTCCCGTACGGGGGCATCTACCGCCCCGTCTACGCGGAACTGGTCCCCGACGTTTTCATTCAGGACTTCCACGTCATGGCCTCGGTTGCGGCGGGTAAGAATGCCAACCTCCGGGTGCGAGCGTTTCTGCGGAACTTCTCTCCGGCGGACAGGGAGGAACAGGTCAGATTCGAGGTTAACGGTCGGCTTTTGTACTCGGAGAAGGTCAAACTGAGCGGACGCGACCCGGAGCTTTCGTTCAGCGTACCGCTCGCCGACCCCAGATTATGGTCTCCGGGATCTCCCGTCCTGTACACCGCGCGGCTTTACCTTCCGCAGGCAGGGGACGACCAGTACACGCGCTTTGGCGTTCGGTCCTTCGTTTTGGATGGGCCGAGACTCCTGCTCAACGGCGAACCGTTTAAAGTAAAGGGCGCGAACCGCCACGATGATCACCCGGACTGGGGCCCAGCCCTCCCTCCTCATATCATTCGCCAGGACGTCGAGATTCTGAAGCGAATGGGCGCCAACGCTGTTCGCAGTCACTACCCGACCGACGAGATGTTCATGGACTACTGCGACGAGAATGGCCTGGTTTTTCTCGAGGAGGTCCCGGCGTGGCAGAACCTGCCGGAGCAACTGGCAAAAGAAGTGGTCCAGGACAAGATAAAGACCCAGTTCCGCGAGATGGTCTATCGGGATATGAACCATCCCTGTGTTCTGTCTTGGAGCCTCGGAAATGAATGGCCCGAGTTCGACAAGTCTTACACGGTCATCAAATCATTGGTGGAGTACGCGAGAAGTATAGACAGCACCCACTTCATCACTCTCGTCACCGGAGGAGCGCGAACCGGCGCAACCTCCGCGCTCCTCGACCTCATCTGCACGAATTGGGCTCAGTACCTGTGGTATGACCCCTTCACCTGCCCCGCTCCGGAGGAGGCCGAGAAGGCCATCTCGAAGCTGAACCGGATCCACGAAAGGTTCCCTGACAAGCCCGTTCTGCTTACTGAATTGGGCGCCGCCGAATCACAGGCGGGTTGGCACAACTGGGGGAATGTCAAGTGGAGTGAAGAATACCAGGCAAGGAACGTGTCCGATTCGGCCCGATACTCGCTCGATAGCGATTGGATAGCCGGGGGCCTCGTCTGGCAGTTTTCCGACACCAGGAGCTCGCCTTTGCGATTCCTGGCAGGCCGGCTCAGAGGATGGAACGCCAAAGGAGTCGTCGACGGCTACCGCTCTCCGAAAATGGCGTTCTATAAGCTGCAGCAGTTATTCCACGATTTTCAGACCAGCGAGTCCGGTCGAAGAAAAACGACCGAAAACACGGACGGCCGGACCGGTCGACTCGCATCGGAGCGTTGACGATTAAGACCTAATTGCACTCGGATCAGGAGGATCACTATGCGTCAGAAGATTATCAAGAACAGACTGTTAAGGCGGACCAAAACGGAGCTCCGGAACCTCGCTGCGACCGTTGGTCTGCTGTGTTTGGTCCTGCTTTTGGGAGGAGTGTCGACGACAGCGAACGCTCAGTCGACGCACGGTGCCATTGTCGGCACCCTCACTGATGCGACCAACGCGGTATTGCCGGGAGTTTCCGTCACTGTCGTCAACAAAGACACAAACATCAGCCGGACTGTGCTCTCGAACGACTCCGGTTACTACGAGGCGACGGCCCTGCTTGCCGGCACCTACCGGGTCCAGGCGGAATTTCCCGGGTTCAAGACGCTCACGCGGGACGGCGTCATCCTCGAAAGCCGGGCGATTGTCCGCATCGACCTGCGGATGGAGATCGGGGAACAGACGACTTCGATCGAAGTGGCTGCTTCTTCCCCAATCATCCAAAGCGAAACCGCCAACCTGGCTGACCTCAAAACAGCGGTGCAACTGGAAGAGCTTCCCACGCTGTCGACGGTCAACAACTGGAACGTGGTTGTCTCGCTGCCGGGGGTTCAGCAGGTCCAGGGGCGCGGCATTTTCTCGTTCAACGGAGGGCGGGGCTCCCAGGGTGAGATCATGTTCGATGGCATCAACACCCCCCGGCTGGGATACCCTCTCGCGGGTATTCCCAACAGCACGGAAGCCACCGACGAAATGCAGATCTACTCGTCAAACAATAATGCGGAGTTCGGCTCGTCCGGCGTCGTCAATCTGGTCAGCAAGTCTGGCGGAAACCGTCTGCGAGGCAATCTGTACTACTACCATGCCGATGACAAGTTGAACTCGAAAAACCCGTTCCAGACCACCAAGGCGCGATACAAGCAACACGATTTCGGGGGTAGCGTGGGCGGGCCCGTCGTACTTCCGAAACTTTACAACGGCCACGACCGCACTTTCTTCATGGTCGCGTATTACGGTAACCAGATCCCGCAGAACATATACTACACAAAGGACGTTCCGACCCTGGCGATGCGGGCAGGTGATTTCTCCAAGAGCAGTGTGACCATTTATGATCCGGTGACCCGTCAGCCGTTTTCCGGCAATATCATTCCTACCGCCCGGCTCAATCCGATAGCCCTGAAGATACAGGAGAGATTCTACGACCTGCCGACCGCTACCGACCCGGACGCGCTGGTCGGCAATCTGCGAGGATCACTTCCCGCACCGACACATGAGAACCGCATCGATGTTCGGGTAGACCACAAGATCAGCGACAAGAACTTCTTGTACGTGCGTTACAACTGGAGGGGCCAGACTCAGGCACCGCTTAGCAGCCTTCCCTCGGTTGGTTTGACCGACGGTTACCGCGGAGGAAAAGGCCTGGTGGTGTCGGACACGCACCTTTTCACACCGAGCCTGATCAATGAGTTTCGTTTCGGTTACCAAAAGAGCCCCAACCGGCAAGTCGCGGAGTTTATGGGAAACGAAGTCCTGGCGGATCTCGGTATCCAGGGCATTGAATCTTCGGATTACAACGGCATGCCCGATTTCCGGATCACAGGCTTCACCGGCATCACCGCTCAGAAACATCTGGATGACATGAACCAGATCCACCAGGCAACGGACACCTTGAGCTGGGTACGGGGGAGTCACTCGTTCAAGACCGGGGTGGATTTGCAGTTTAACCAGGCATTCGGGCCGAGTGTCCCAAATGAAATGTTCGGCTATTTCAGTTTCGAGAACTTCTTCACCGGTTACAGTTACGCCGATTTCCTACTGGGCCTCCCCCGGTACTCGCGGAGGGCGGGATATCGTGGAGACAAAGACAGGCACAGCAACGACATGGCGCTCTATTTCCAGGATTCCTGGCGCCTGGCCCAGAAGCTCACCCTCGAATGGGGGCTTCGATACGAGCGGCAGTTTGGCGCGGTCGATGACGAAGATCTGATGTACAACTTCGACCCGGCCACAGGCAACCTGGTTGTCCCGGACAAGACCCTGACTTCCGGCAAAATCAACCCGCTGTTGCCCTCCAATATTACCGTCGTAAGCGCGAGTCAGGCAGGCTTTCCTCAGACTCTCCGAAACCCGCAAAAGGGGAACATTGTTCCTCGCCTGGGCCTCGCCTTCCGGCCCTCCGAAAAAACGGTCATTCGCGGTGGCTACGGGATCTTCATCGATGGCTTTGGGACAATCGTCATCCCGCCGCAAACGACCCCGCTGTTCGGCTATGTTGAGGAGTTCAAAAACACGAATCGGTGGAGTCCGACCTATGTCTTCCCGAACCCATTCGTGGGCACAGGCGCCTCGGTGGGGACGCTTGATGTCGGGACGACAAGCGCTCCGGCCTTCGACCCCAACATCAAAAACCCGAGATTCCATCAATGGAATCTGACCGTCGAGCGACAGGTGGGTGACATCGGAGTCCGTCTCTCATATATCGGGTCGGCGAGCAGGAACCTGCTCTACCGTCAATACCTGAACGTGCCGGAGCCCAGCACGACAAAGTACGACGCCTCTCGAAAGCCCTACCAGCAATTTGCGAACATCTACTATGCCTCGAACGACGGCATGGGAGTTGGTAAGGCGGGATCCGATTACCACGCCATGCAGTTCGACATCGAGAAGCGGTTCGGGGGCGGGCTGTATTTCCAGGGCGCCTGGACCTGGGCCAAGCTGATGGCCGATGTTGAAGACTGCCGGACCGAATTCGGCCCGCATATCGAAAACCCGTTTGACGTGAGCCGAGAGCGGGCGGTCGAGTCGCACTCGCCTCGTCACCGGGTGAACGGAGCGGCAATCTGGGACCTCCCGTTCGGCAGAGGCAGATGGCTCGGAGGCAACATGCCTGGTGTGGTGGACAAAATCTTCGGCCAGTGGAGTCTGTCAGGCCTCTTCTTCATCGAAACGGGCCAGTTCTTTACGCCCTACTTTACGAGCAAGGATATCTCCGGAACGGGTATAACGAAGCCGCAGCATGACGAAGGTGCGCTCGCCGGACTTCGCCCGGACCGTATAGCAAACGGGAACCTGCCTGCCAATCAACGCACCCAGAACCGGTGGTTCGATCCGTCGGCCTTCGTGATCCCCGACGCGAACATCGGCCGCTTTGGCAACTCCGGCCGGAACATCCTCGAAGGCCCGGGATTCAATGTGCAGCACGCTGCCTTGAGTAAACGCTTTGTGCTCAAGGAGGGGACGACGCTCAAATTCCAGATCAGCGCCAACAACGTGTTCAATCACACGAACCTGGGGCTCCCGAACGCGGATTTGGGGTCACCCTCGAAGGTGGGCAAGATTACCGGCACCCGCGGCACCCTCGAAAACGGCGGTCCGCGAAGCATGCTCCTCGAAATGCGGCTGATGTTCTAGGGCGAACACGGACGAACACGGACGAACACAGACGAACACGGGCCAGCGCTTCAGGTCCGTGTTTGTCCGTGTTCGTCTGTGCCAGTCCGTGGCGAAGCCTCACGAGCGCGGCTTCTCTTCCGTAAACCGCGGCATGACATTCCAGGTCAGCGCAAAAAAGAAGGCGCTCAGAACTCCCGAGCCGATGATCAGCGAGAATCCGAACGGCCAGCCATAGTT
>Ga0105091_10000159_pt1 | contig 25324 bp, 25 predicted proteins | sample PPLLak1March2015_FD_87022 | JGI IMG/M metagenome (GOLD analysis project Ga0105091, IMG submission 87022) | Freshwater sediment microbial communities from Prairie Pothole Lake near Jamestown, North Dakota, USA - PPLs Lake P7 Core (1) Depth... | ecosystem: Environmental > Aquatic > Freshwater >... | reverse complement strand
TGACCACTCGACAGTGACCCGACACGCCCTGGTCACGTCGCCAGGCAATCCTAGCTCTGGCTGAGGAGCACAGCCCGTCGTGCGCGGCACTCGGCGCGTGGTGGGTTGGGTCTACGCGGCGGCGGCCTACGAAGGCGGTCGGCTACGCCGACTCCCCTCCGCTGCTCGCCGCGGCGGGCCGCCCCGCAAACTCGCTCCCTTCGGTCGCTCAAACAGGCGGGCCGGCACTTCCCCGCCGCGACTGCGCTGCTCGGCGCCTCCGAAGGCCGCCGCCGCGGGGACCCAACCCACCATGTGACGGTGTACCGAGTTCGAAGCTGCCCGCAAAGCCACCTACGCGCGGAGCGCGGCAGGCGGGCGGGGGCGGGGGCGGCTTTGTGCGGCGGCGAGCAGCGCAGCCGAGGGCCGGGCGCGCGCATCGTGGTCTGACTTGCGGCGTCCTGTCCGAGCGGCGCGCGCGAAGCGCGCAGAGCGAGTTACGCCGCACGGCCCTCGGGGAGCAGCGCAGCGAAGTCAGCGCGCAGCGCTGACCGCCGCACCAGCCGCCCCCGCCCACGCCCGCCTGCCGCGCTGCCACAACCTCGCTCAGAGCGTGTTCGAAATCACGACACGCCAAGCCTTTACGGCCGCGCGCACTGCGTCAGCGAGTCGCCAGTACCGCCGGCACGCCGCGGTGAAACCACAGCAGCGACAGCAGCGCCCCCAGCAGCAGCAGGGCCGCCGCGCCGCCGACGAAGAGCGCTCCGACCTCGGTCTCGCGCGTTTCCATCGCGATGCGCGCGTTCAGCGTCTCGTAGACCTTGCGCAGGTCGGCTGCGGTGCCGGCATGGAAGTACTCGCCGCCGGTCATCTTGGCGATGCTCTTCAACGTCTCCTCGTCGAGGCGGACGTAGAAGGAGTAGCCCTCGAACTCGATCGAGGCGCCTTCGCGCGTGCCGAAGCCCACGGTGTAGACGCGCACGCCGCGGTCGGCCGTCATCTTCGCGATGTCGAGCGGGTCCGGTCCGGTCGTGCGGCGGCCATCGGACAGCAGGATGATCACGCCGCCGGTGAAGCTGCCGGGCTTCACCGGCTCCTTCTTCGCGGCCCCCGCCTTCGCGGGATCCAGCGACTTCCGGCGGTCGAGCGGCGCCGGGCGCGGGCCGGAGCTGAAGCGCGGGTCGAACAACGCCGCTTCCAGGTCGAAGGCCTCCTCGGGGAACAGCATCGCCAGCGAGAGCAGCAGGCCGCTGCCCGTCGCGGTGGCGCGCTGCAGCTGGAAACGGTCGATCGCGGCGAGCATGTCGTCGCGGCTCTCGGTGGGCGTCTGCACGACGGCCGCCGTGCCGGCGAACGAGACGATGCCGAGCCGGACGTTCTTCGGCAGTTCCTGGATGAAGGACCGGGCCGCGGCCTGCGCGGCCTCGAGGCGGTTCGGCTCGACGTCGGTGGCCTGCATGCTGCGCGACACGTCCATCGCCAGCGCGATCGTCATGTACTGCGACGGCAGCGTGACGGTCGCAGCGGGGCGCGCGGCGGCGATGATGGCGGCGACCAGGCCCAGCAGCACCAGGGCAGGCGGCACGTGGCGGCGAATGCGCTGCCCGGCGCCGATCGAGTCGCGCACCAGGCTCAGGCTCGCGTAGCGGACGGCCGTGTGCTTGCGCCTCCGCAGCATCAGGACGTACGCCGCGATCAGCGCGGGCGCCAGCAGCAGGAGCCAGAGCACGTCGGGCCACAGGAACCGCATCGAGCCTCCCAACTCCTTGTGTCGAACCTTTCGGCGAAGCGCTGGACCAAGCTGAACGGACCGGCGCGCGGCGAGCCACTCTAGCACCGCACGCGCCGCGTCCTTCCCATCGAAGACCAGCGGCGCGAGGCACTGGAACGGTTCAGAACCGTGTGACGTTGATCGGGAGGAATCGTTCGGCCGGAAAGACCGCGCGCCGCGCATGGGGTACGCGGTCCGACGGCGCGCGCCGACCAGTGGATGGCGGCACGATGACCGCGTGCAGCACCCGTGCTACTTTTGCCCGGACTCGAGGGGGCGCGTCAATGGAGTTCCGATGAAGAAGCCCGCGCTCTACAGCAGCGCAAGTCCGGCCCGCAAGGCGGGAGCCGTGGCTTCGTCCCATCCCGCGGCGGCTGCCGACGGTCCGCGTGCGCCGACGTCGCCCGGGCCACCGCCTGCGACGACCGCATCTCCATCCGAAGCCGCCCCGCGCCGCGCCGGCTTCCTGAAGCGCCACGATCGCGCCGTCGTGTTCGTCGTCGGTGTCGCGTTCGCGCTCGGCCTGCTCGCGGCGCGCGACGCGATGCGACCGGCCCCGGGCGAGCTGACGCAGGAGGACATCGACGACGCCGTCCTGTACACGATGGAGAACAAGACGCTGCCGTCGCGCGCCACGAAGGCTGCCGACGCGGTGATGAACTCGGTGGTGCGCGTGCGCGGCTACGACGAGTTCGACGAACCCGGCGGCGACGAGCCGATGCAGGGCGTGGGCAGCGGCGTGGTCATCGTCGACAACGGCACGATCCTGACCAACCTGCACGTGGTGTCCGGCGCCAAGCGCGTCACCGTGACGTTCTTCGACGGCAGCGAATCGGACGTCGAACTGCTGAAGACCTACCCCGAGAACGACCTCGCCGTGATCCGCGCGAAGAAGATTCCGGACGACCTCGAAGCGGCCACGCTCGGATCGACGTCGAACCTGCGGCCCGGGGACGAAGTGGTCGCGATCGGCTTTCCGTTCGGCATCGGCCCCTCGACTTCGGCCGGCGTGGTCTCCGGCCTCGACCGCAGCTTCCGTTCGCCGCAGGGCAAGCAGGTGATGACTGGCCTGATCCAGTTCGACGCCGCGGTGAATCCCGGCAACTCGGGCGGTCCGCTGATCTCGATGGACGGCGAAGTCATCGGCATCGTGACCGCGCTGCTGAACCCGACGCCGGCACGCACCTTCATCGGCATCGGCTTCGCGGCCACCATCGAGGCCGCCGGCTCCGCCGTGGGAATACCTCCCTTCTGAACTGAAGCAGCACTACGCAAGGATGTCCATGGAAGAGCAGAACAGCGCACGCGCCACCGGCGAACTGATGCAGCGCGTGCTGTACGAGGTCAAGCGTGTCGTCGTCGGACAGGACCACTTTCTCGAGCGCGTGCTGGTCGCGATCCTCGCGCAGGGCCACCTGCTCGTCGAAGGGGTGCCGGGCCTCGCCAAGACACTGACCGTCAACACGCTGGCGAAGACGATCCGCGGCACGTTCAAGCGCATCCAGTTCACGCCCGACCTGCTGCCAGCGGACCTCGTCGGTACCCGCATGTACAACCAGAAGTCGGGCGAGTTCTCGACGGTGCTGGGACCCGTGTTCGCCAACCTGCTGCTCGCCGACGAGATCAACCGCGCGCCGGCCAAGGTGCAGAGCGCGCTGCTCGAAGTGATGCAGGAGCGCCAGGTCACGATCGCGGGCGAGACGCACAAGGTGCCCGCGCCGTTCCTCGTGATGGCGACGCAGAACCCGATCGAGACCGAGGGCACGTACCCGCTGCCCGAAGCGCAGGTCGACCGCTTCATGATGAAGGTGGTCGTCGACTATCCGAACGAGGAGGAGGAGTTCGTGATCGTCGAGCGCGTCACCGGCGCGGCGACGAGCGTCAACGGCGTGTGCACGACCGAGCAGCTGCTGCAGCTGCAGCAGGAGTGCCGCAAGATCTACGTCGACCCGGCGCTGATGCAGTACGCGGTGAAGCTGGTGTCGGCGACGCGGCGTCCCGGGCAGTACGGCCTGAAGGAGCTCGCGCCGTACATCACGTTCGGCGCCAGCCCGCGGGCAACGATCAGCATGATCGAGGGCGCCCGCGCGCTGGCCTTCCTGCGCGGGCGCGCGTTCGTGCTGCCCGAGGACGTGATCGACCTCGTGCCCGACGTGCTGCGCCACCGCCTGGTGCTCAGCTACGAAGCGCTGTCGGACGGGCAGACGGCCGACGCGATCGTCATGCGGGTGCTCAAGGCCGTGCAGGCCCCCGAGAAGCCCCTGGAAACCCATGTTCGGGTGGCTACGGCCTAAGGCGGCGTCGGCCGCGACGATCGCGGACGACGTCCAGGCCGCCAACGAGCCGGCCAGCTCGGTCGACCCCGACCGGCTGCTGCGCCGGCTCGAGTGGACCGTGCTGCGCCGCCTCGACGGTGTGCTGCAGGGCGACTACCGGACGCTGTTCCGCGGCTTCGGCCTCGACCTCGCCGACCTGCGCGAATACCAGCTGAACGACGACGTGCGCTACATGGACTGGAACGTCACCGCGCGGCTGCAGGTGCCGCACGTGCGCGAGTTCCAGGAAGACCGCGAGGTCGCCGCGTGGTTCGTGCTCGACCTGTCCGGTTCGGTCGACTTCGGTTCGCAGCAGATGCGCAAGCGCGCGCTGGCGAGCGAGCTCGTCGCGGTGCTGGCGCGGCTGTTCACGCGCTACGGCAACCGGGTCGGCGCGGTGCTGCACTCGGAGCACGCCAATGAAGTCATACCGGCGCGCAGCGGACGCCGGCACGTGCTGCACATCCTCGACCGCATGGTGAAGCTGGGCGAGCGCGGCGCGGCGCCCTCGCCGACCGGCATCGGCCGCATCACCGACCTCGCCGAGCTGCTCACGACCGCGCGTCCCGTCATCAAGCGCCGGTCGGTGCTGTTCGTCGTGTCCGATTTCATCAGCACGCCGGGCTGGTCGCGCCGGCTGGCCGACCTCGCGCGCCGCCACGACATCGTCGCCGTGCGGCTGACCGACCCGATGGAGCGCGAGCTGCCCGACATCGGCCTGGTCGTGATGCAGGACGCCGAAACGGGCGAGCAGTTGCTCGTCGACACGCACGACAAGGCGTTCCGCCGCCGCTTCGCGCAGGCCGCGGAGAAGCGCGAGGAGGAACTGCGCGCGGCGCTCGGCGAGGCGGCGGTCGATTGCCTCGAGCTCGCCACCGACGAGCCGCTCGACGAGGCGCTGCTGCGCTTCACCCAGCTGCGCAAGCGCCGCAGCCAGCTCGCGGCGGGCGCGGTGCCGCGGCACCTCCGGACCTGACGGCCAGGGCGATGGGCGATCCGACCAGCTTCACCTTCCTGTGGCCGACCATGCTGTGGCTGCTCATCGCGGTGCCGCTGCTGATGCTCGCCTACTCGCGGGTGCTGAAGCGGCGCGGCGCGCTCGCCGGGCGCCACGCGCAGCTGGAGACGGTCGGCGGCGCCGCGACCAGCCGGCTGCAGCGCGGGCTGCCGCCGCTGCTGTGGCTGCTCGGCCTCACGTCGATGATCCTGGCGGTCGCGCGGCCGCAGGCCGCGCTGGTCCTGCCGGCGCGCATCGAGACGGTGATCCTCGCGCTCGACATGTCCGGCAGCATGCGTGCGACCGACCTCGAGCCGACGCGGCTCGTGGCCGCGCAGAGCGCCGCGAAGGCGTTCGTCGACAGCCAGCCGCGCCACGTGAAGATCGGCGTGGTCGGCATCGCGGCGTCGGCCGCCCTCGTGCAGTCGCCCACCGACAACCGCGAAGACATCGTCAAGTCGATCGAGCGGCTCGAGCCGCAGCGCGGCACCGCGCTCGGCAGCGGCCTGGCGATCGCGCTGGACGCCGCGCTGCCGCAGGCGCGCATCAACGTCGAGGAGTTCATCAATCCGCCCAAGGGCCGCAAGGACGAGCCGCGCAAGAAACTGGAAGAGCGCGAGATGACCGCCGGCAGCAACACGGCGGCCGCGATCGTTCTGCTGTCCGACGGCCAGAGCAACGTCGGGCCCGATCCGCTGAAGGCCGCGGAGCTGGCCGCCAGCCATGGCGTGCGCGTCTACACGGTCGGCATGGGAACGCCCGAGGGCACGACGGTCAGCGCCGACGGCTGGCAGATGCGCGTGCGGCTCGACGAGGAAATGCTGAAGCAGGTCGCCCGCGTGACCGAAGGCGAGTACTTCCGCGCGCCCGACGCGCAGGAACTGAAGCAGATCTACAGCCGCCTGAGCGCGAACCTCGCGTTCGAGAAGCAGCAGCCGACCGAGATCACGTCCCTGTTCGCGGGCCTGGGCGCGCTGCTCGCCGGGCTCGGCGCCGTGCTTTCGATGCTCTGGTTCAACCGGGTGTTGTAGAGACTGCGGCGCTGACTTCCCCGAGTCCCTTGCGCGCCGCCCGTGGCGCGGGGACCTCTCTCTGCGCGGCTCGGCGGCGGGCGCACGCGCCGACGGTCGCGGAGTCGAGGTCCCCGCAACCCGCTCAGGCGCAAGGGACTACGCGCGATCGAGCAGTCGCAGCCGCGGAGCCAACGAAGGCAACGTCGCGCGATCCAGCTTCCCTGCGCTGGTCTGCGGCAATTGCGGCACGAACACGATGCGCCGTGGCCGCTTGTGGCTCGCGAGGTGGTGATCCAGGAAAGCGCTCAACTCCGCGTCGGTCGGCGGGGTGCCGTCGGCGACGAGTGCCGCCGCCACGAGCTGTCCCCACGTCTCGTCCGGCACACCGAACACCGCCGCCGCGCGGATGCCGTGGCAGGCTTCCAGCACGCGCTCGACTTCGGCCGGATACACGTTCTCGCCGCCGCTGACGATCAGGTCGGCGCGGCGCGCGCGCACGTGCAGGCCGCCGTGCGCGTCGAACATGCCGACATCTCCGGTGTCGAACCACGCGTCGGCGGCGAGCGGCTCGGCGCCGAGATAGCCCGCCATCCGCATCGGTCCGCGCACCTCGATGCGCCCGTCGACCACGCGCACTTCGGCCCCCGGCAGCGCACGACCCGCCCCGCCCTGCGCGGGATTGAAGCGCTGCTCGTACGGCGTGACGACCACCTGCGAGCACGTCTCGGTGCAGCCGTACGTGAGGACGACCGGCACCTTGCGCTTCGCCGCCTCCTTCAGCAGGCGCGGCGGGGCCTCGGCGCCGCCGACCTGGATCGCGCGCAGGAACGGCGGCGGGCGCCAGTCGGGATACCGTTCGAACACCAGCGCCAGCATCGTCGGCACCATCGACGCCAGCGTCGTGCGCCACTGTTCGATCCAGGCCGGCACCAGCGCCGCGTCGAAACTCGGCGCGAGCGCGACCGCGCGCCGGGCGATCAGGCAGCGCGTCAGGATCGACAGGCCGCCGATGCGCGCGATCGGCATCGCGAGCAGCCAGCAGTCGTCGGGCTGCCAGCCCATGTTGGCGGCGCTCGCCTGCGCCGAGGCGAGCAGGGCCGAGCGCGTCAGCACGGCGCCGCGCGCCTGCCCGGTCGTGCCCGAGGTGTACATGATCACCGCCGCGTCGTCGGGCAGCGTCGCCGCCACGCGCTCAGTCGCCGCGACCTCGGCGGCGCGTTCGCGCTCGGTGAGCTTGGGATGCAGCAGCAGCGCCGGCACGCGTGCTTCGAGCAGCGTGTAGAGCGCGATCACGCGCTCGAGCGTGTTGCGGCCCACGAGCGGGACGGGGCGCCCCGGCACCAGTTCGGAGCGCAGGTCCGCGAGCCGCGCCTGCACGAGGTCGGCGAGCTGCGCGAACGTGTAACGGTCGCGGCCGACGTGCAGCGCAACCGCATCGGCCGCGTCGCGCGCGGCCGCCGTGATGGACAGGGGATCGTTCACGCGACCGAGACTACACGCCGGCGCGGTCGGCGCCGGCTACGGGAGCCGGCGGAACTTGCGGAAATCCGGCTTGCGCTTCTCGAGGTACGCGTTCTTGCCTTCCTGCCCTTCCTCGGAGAGGTAGAACAGCAGCGTCGCGTTGCCCGCCAGCTCCTGCAGGCCGGCCTGGCCGTCGCAGTCCGCGTTCAGCGCGGACTTCAGGAAGCGCAGCGCGATCGGGCTGTTGGCGAGCATCTCGCGGCACCACTGCACCGTTTCCTCCTCGAGCCGCTCGTACGGCACGACCGTGTTCACCAGGCCCATCTCCAGCGCCTGCTTCGCGTCGTACTGGCGGCACAGGAACCAGATCTCGCGCGCCTTCTTCTGGCCGACGATGCGCGCCATGTACGAAGCGCCGTAGCCGCCGTCGAAGCTGCCGACCTTCGGCCCGGTCTGGCCGAAGCGCGCGTTGTCGGCTGCGATGGTGAGGTCGCAGATCATGTGCAGCACGTGGCCGCCGCCGATGGCGTAGCCCGCGACCATCGCCACCACCGGCTTCGGCAGCGTGCGGATCTGCCGCTGCAGGTCGAGCACGTTGAGCCGCGGCACGTTGTCGCCGCCGACGTACCCCCCCGCGCCGCGCACGCGCTGGTCGCCGCCCGAGCAGAACGCCTCCTTGCCCTGGCCGGTCAGGATGATCACGCCGATCGTCTCGTCGTCGCGCGCGTCGTCGAACGCGCGCTGCATCTCCTTCACGGTCTCGGGCCGGAAAGCGTTGCGGACTTCGGGCCGGTTGATCGTGATCTTCGCGATGCCTTCATCGGCCTTCGAATAGATGATGTCGGCGTAGCCGGGAACGACGGTCCAGGCGGGAATCGGCGGCAGTGCTTTCGTGTCCATGCGGTCTGCTTGATGGCTGGGTGGCGGCAAGTTCAATCGATGCGGGCGCCGGACGCCTTGACGACGACGGCCCACTTCTTCGTGCTTTCGACGATGTGCTGCGCGAAGTCCTGCGGCGTGCCCGCCACCGGTCGTGCCCCGCGGCTCTTGAGCGTCTCGGTCAGTTCGGGGTCGGCGAGCGCGGTGCGGATCGCCACGTTGAGCCGGTTGACGATCACCTCCGGCGTGCCGGCCGGCGCGAGCACGCCATCCCACGCGCTCGATTCGAACCCGGCGACGCCCGACTCGGAGATCGTCGGCAACTCCGGCGCGCCGGGGAAACGCACCGCCGTCGACACCGCGATGCCACGGATGCGGCCGTCCTTCGCGAGCGGATACACGTTCGGCATCACATCGATCATCATCTGCACCTGCCCGCTGACCAGGTCGGCGACGGCGGCGGCGCCGCCGCGGTACGGGATGTGCACGATGTCGATGCCGGTCATCGTCCTGAACAGCTCGCCGGACAGGTGCGACGTGGTGCCGTTGCCGGCGGAAGCGAAGTTGACCTTGCCGGGATTGGCCGTCGCGTAGCGGATCAGCTGCGTGGTCGTCATCACCGGCAGCTGCGGGTTCACCACCAGCATCGCCGCGATCTCGGTCATCCGCGACACCGGCGCGAAGTCCCTGATCGGATCGAAGCGCAGGTTCCGGTACAGCGACTGGTTGATCGAGTGCGTCCCGTTGGTGCCGTAGAGCAGCGTGTAGCCGTCAGGCGCCGAGCCGGCGACGATCTCGGCGCCGACGTTGCCGCCCGCGCCCGGCTTGTTGTCGATGATGATGGGCTTGCCCAGCGCCAGCGACACCTTAGGCATGATGGCGCGCGCCAGGTTGTCGGCGCCGCCGCCCGGCGGGAAGGGCACGACAAGGCGCACCGGCTTGTCCGGATACTCCCCGCTGGCGCGCGCGGCCGAGGCCACCGGCAGCAGCACCGCGGTCGCCAGCAGGCGTCGTCGCTCGAAATCCATGGTTCCCTCTCCCTCAGGGCGCGACCGCCGTCCGGCAGCGCACCAGCGTCATCGCCTTCATCGACATCGCGACGACGGCCTTGTCGTTGATCACCTCGATCAGGATGCGCACCACGCCGCGATCGGGCTTCGATTCGGAACGCCGCGCCTCGATCACCGTGAACCTGAACCACAGGCGGTCGCCCGGACGCACCGGCGCGGTCCACCGCAGTTCGTCCATGCCCGGCGATCCCATGCCGGCCGGCCGCGACAGGTAGCGGTCGACCAGCACGCGCATCATCATCGATCCGGTGTGCCAGCCGCTGGCGATCACGCCGCCGAACGGGCTCTTCGCCGCCTTGACCGGATCGGTGTGGAAGTCCTGCGGATCGAAACGCCGGCCGAATTCGATGACCTCGGCCTCGTCGACGATGATCGGGCCGTACTGCGCGACCGACCCGAGCGGGTAGTCCTCGAAGTGGCGTTGATCGCGTGCGACCGGCAGGTCCTGCTCTTCCATGCGGCGTTCGGTTCGTCGGGAGATAAACAATGCGCCCCGAGGGCGCAGGGCGAACTTTACCGCGCTGGAGCGCCGGGTCCGCCGCGGGCTCGACGCCGCGCCTGACGGACATCACGTCGCAGCAACGGCGACTGCGACCGCTTTCGCAACCGGTGCGGGAATCAACCCTTCGGCGCGCTGCCCGCGGTTGCCTGCGAGCCCGATGCGACCGAGTTCAGGACGACCCTGAGATGCAGCGGATCGACCGGCTTCACGAGGTGGTGGTCGAAGCCGGCGTCCGCCGAGCGGCGACGGTCTTGCGGCTGCCCCCACTCGGCCAGTGCCACCAGGCGCGTGGCGCGCGTGTCGGGCTCGGCGCGCACGCGGCGCGCCACCCGGTGAGCGCCGCCATGCGGCAGTCCGATGTCGAGCAGCGCGACGTCCGGCCTCCAGGTCGCCACCGCCTCGGCGCCGGCGCGCGCGCCCACCTCGATGCGCACGTCGTGGCCGGCGGCGGCGAGCAGGGCTGCGAGGTTATCCGCGCTGTCGCGGTCGTCGTCGACGATCAGGATCCTCATGCAGTGCGAGCCCCGGCACGATGCGGCGACGACAACTATGCAACGCAAGCTGCCGAAACCGCGCGCGTTCGCCGCAGGAACCACCGCTTCCCGCGACGCTCAACTGGGGTGCGTAGGAAGCGCTACGTAGGAGATACAGGGGGCCGGCACGACCGCGTTCATCGCAGTCCGGTCACTCGATCGGCCGAGATGCGACCCGCGCCGCGCGCGGCGAGATAGAGCAGCGCCGCCGCCCAGACGAGGTGCGTGGGCCACGCGAGCGGGTACACGAAGACCTGGATCACTGCCGTCATGCCGAGCAGCGCCAGCGCCGAGACCCGGGTGGCGAGGCCGATCACGAGCAGCACCGGAAACACGTGCTCCGCATACGCGGCCAGGTGCGCCGCCAGTGCCGGCGACAGCACCGGCACCTTGTACTCGTCCTCGAACAGCGCAACGGCGTTCTCGCTGACCGACAGCCAGCCATCGACCTTGGTGCGGCCCGAAAGCCAGAAGACGCCGGCGATGCCGAAGCGCGCCGCGAGCGCCAGCAGGTCGTGGCCGATCCACGTTTCGAGCCACTGCGCCGCGCGGTTGTACAGCGCGCGCGGCCCGGTGGCTGCCGCATCGGGATGCAGGGGAAGCGAGTTCATGTGGATTCCTTTGTCGCAATGGGCTGCAGCGCGCTGAACGCGCCGGCCTGCAGGAGTTGTTGAACCAGGGCGGCGAGGTCGACATCGGGCTGCGCCTCGAGCGCGCACTGCACCGCGCCCTCGATGGACCGGCCGGACCGGCAGGCATCGAGCAAGGCCACCCCGCCGCGCGCGAACGGTTCGACCTGGACCGGGCCGAGCGGCCGGGTGACGAGCACGCCCTCCGCGATCCACTCCATCGGAGCACCGGGATCCGCGTCGTGCGACCGGTTGCGCGACCACAGCGCGTGGATGGGCCAGTCGTCGCTCCAGATCCAGCGCGCGGCCGGATGCAGGCGCAGCACCACCGAAGACATCTCCGACGGCGGCAGCGCGGCCAGGGCGGCGGCGGCGAGCGCCGGCGCGTCGGCGGCCACGTGCGCCTCTGTCCACAAGCGGTCGACGCGCGCGACGTCCGCGAGATACGGGATCTCCTGCGCCGGCTCGAACGCCGCGAGGAACGACGGGAATTCCTCGCCGTACAGGAGCAGCGAGGGCTGCGATGGCAACTGCCCGCGTGCGAACACGCCGGCGGCCGCGCGCAGCCACTCTTCCCCCACCAATCGCTCCACTGTCGGAAAGTTGGCCTGCAGCGCGTCGATGCAGCCCTTCATGACCGTGTTGCGATACACCGCAAAGCCGGGCTGGCGCCGCAGCCGCTCGACCACCGTGGACGGCGACGCCTGCCCGGCGTCCGCCAGCAGCGCCGCGGCGAACGCATCCTGGTACTCCGCCACGTCCATCACGCCGCCTCCGCGACCGGCTCGACGAGCCGCGCGTGCGCCCGCTCGCGCTCGCGCAGCAGTTCCTCGAACGGCGGGATGTGCTCGTCGCGCTCGATCAGGGTGGGACGCGGCCCGATCCGCGCGACCAGGCGCTCGTACAGCGCCCACACGGCGGGCGCCACGGGCGCGTCGTGCGTGTCGATCAGCAGGGCCGCGCCGAGCGTCGGGTCCTCGCCGTGGCCGGCGAGGTGGATCTCGGCAACGAGGTCCGCGGGGATCGCATCGATCACCTCGTCCGCCCGGTAGTGCAGGTTGTTCGCGCTGACGTGGACGTTGTTGACGTCGAGCAGCAGCGCGCAGCCGCTGCGGCGCGCGATCTCGACCAGGAACCCGACTTCGTCGCTCGCGTGCTCGTCGAACGCGAGGTAGTGCGACGGGTTCTCCAGCGCGATGCGACGTCGCAGTCGGTCCTGCACGCGCTGGATGTTGTCGATCACGCGCTGCCGTACCCCGGCGGTCCGCGGCACCGGCAGCAGGTCCGGCCGATAAGCGCCACGCCATGTGCTCCAGGCCAGGTGCTCCGACACCAGCACGGGCTCGATGCGCTCGACCAGCGCGGCGAGGCGCTCCAGCTGGCGTGGCTCGGGCGGCGCATCGGCCGCGAGCGAGAGCGCGACCCCGTGCAGCGACACCGGGTGCCGTGCGCGGATGCGCTCGAGCCACGCCAGGCGCGGCCCGCCGTCGACGGTGTAGTTCTCGGCGTGCACCTCGAACCAGACGCCGGGCGCGGCGCAGCGCTCGGCCTCGTCGAAATGCTGGGGCTTCAGGCCGAGGCCCGCGGTGACGGCAGTCATCGGAAAGACCTCATCGAGTCCGGTTGGCCGCGACGCGCCAGCGTGCGCATCGTTCCGGCGTGCGCAGGCGCACGGCGCCGCGGCCAGTCCCTCTCAGGTCTTGACCGGCTTCAGCGACCCCTTGCCCTTCGGCGTCGTGATCTGTTCGCACGTGCCCTTGGCGACGTACTTCCAGGCGTTGCCCTGGTAGTCGACCTTCGACGAGCCAGCGCAGGTGGTGCCGGGTCCGGATTCGCAGTCGTTCTGGCCGGCCTTCGCGATGCCGTAGCAGCGCTCCTTTTCGCCCTTGACCGCGGCGCCCTTGTCCTGGGCCAGGGCCGCGCCCGCGGTGACCGCGGCCAGCGCAAACGCCGTTGCGGCGAGGGAAAGTCGATGATTCATGGCAGTTCTCCTGGAGTTGGGTGACCGCCCGCTAGCCGGCGCGATCTGCCTGCTTAATCGCGTGGGGGAGCCAATGTCTTACACCCGATGCGATGGCCGGCCGCGACATCCCGCGTATCCGCGTTGAACGGATCGGCGCTGTAAGAAACCGGGTGCGACGACGACGCAGGACGCGGCGCCGCGATGCCCGGTCGCGTCAGGGCCGCTGCGAGGGATCCCAGAAGATCGCGAGCGCCATCGCCGCGGCGACGGCGGCGCGCCGCGTGTCGTCGTGGCCGGCGGGCAGCCACAGGCGCGGGGTCAGGCCGTTCAGCTCGACCGCGCCGACGGCGTGGCCGTCCCGCTCGAACACGTAGCCGATCGGCGTGCCCAGCGGCAACGGCGAGCCCTCGACCGCGTGCACCGAGCGCATCGTCAGCGTGGTGCCGTTGAAGTCGATGCGCCCGCGGCGCTCCGCCTGCAGCGTCTTCGGCACGCCCGCGTCGCGCCCCTCCTGCAGCGTGAAGCGCACGCCGGCGCCCTTGCCCTGCTCGCTGAAGTCGCACTCGTACGCGAGCTTCTTCGGCTCGAAGCCGACGATGCCGACCGTCATCGTCGTCTGGCGCACGGTGCAGCGCGCGAACAGTGGCGCGGCCGTCACGCCGTTCAACGTGTACGTCGCGCGGCCCCGGTCGAACACGGCGAAGTCGCCGAACAGCTCGAGCCGCGTGGCCGAGCGCGCGTACTCGCCGCTGTAGTCGCCCGCGCGGAACGCGCCCTTCTGCCCGGCGCCCATCCCGTCGACGCTGATCGGCTCGGCGCCGCGCAGCGGTTCGGGCAACGCCATGCGCGCGGGCTGGATGGCACCGCACGCGGCGAGGACGACGGCAGCGACGGCAGTAACGGCGATGCGAAGTGTCGTGCTGTTCTTCATGTTCCGTGTGTCATTCGTAGATCAGGACGCTGGTAACCGCGCTTCGATCGGGGGCCTCGCCGCCCACGATCAGCAGGCGTCCACCGGGCAGGCGCGACACGGTGTGATACGCGCGGGCGACCGCAAGGTTCGCCGTGGGCTGCGGCGCGCGACCGAGCCGGTAGACCTCGCCGGTCGACGTGTAGTCATCGCCCGTGGCCAGGCCACCGAACATCACGAGCCGATCATCGGCGAGCACGGCCCCGGTCGGCAACGCGCGCGCGACGAGCAGTCCGGGCTGCGGGATGAAGCGCAGGGTCGCGGGATCGAACTGCAGCACGTCCGCCGTCGGACGGCCGGCCGCGTCGACGTCCGGGTTGAACTTCTCCCCGCCCGCTATGAGCACCGTGCCGTCGGCGAGCCGGTGGGCGAGGTGCAACGCCAGGGACTCGGCCAGCGGCGCCAGGCGCGGCGTGCCGATGGGCGTGAACTGCTCGGTCCGCGGGTCGAAGATTTCCGCGAGCCAGTAGGCGTCGGCGACGGTGTAGCCGCCGACCAGCAGCACGCGGCCGTCCGCGAGCAGCGTCGCGCTGTGCCACTCGCGCGGGTTCGCCATGCGCGCCGCGACGGGCCGGGCGTTGCGCGTGGCCGGATCCCATAACTCGGCCGAGTCGTCCTCGAAGCCGCCCGCGATCAGCACGCGACCGTCGGCGAGCCGTGTCGCGGTGTGCCCGATCCGGTTGCGGACAGGCACGCCGGCTGGCGTCACCTGGCCCGTACCGACGTCGAGCAGCTCGTACGTGACGCCGCTGGCGATCGTGGTCGCGCCCCCGGCGATCAGCACCTTGCCGTCCGCGAGCACCACCGGACGCGCCATCGCACGGCCGGTCGCCATCGTGCCGACCCGTGCGAAGGACCGCGTCGCCGGATCGAAGCGGTCGATCGAGTTCGAGAAGACGCTCTCGCCGCGCGAGCCGCCGATGATCAGCACGCTGCCATCCGGGAGCTCGGCGGCGGAGTGATGGACGCTCTGGAACGTGCCGGCGTCGACGTGGCGGTCGCGGTGGTCGACCGGCAACGCCAGGGCTCGGCTGGCGACCGCCTGTCCGGGCGCTTCGACGATCAGCCGATACGTGACGTCGCCGTCGAGCACCGGGGTCGCGACCGCCACCCCGCTCCGCACCGCGCCGATGCCCGGCTCGATGCGGCCGCTGCCGCCGCTGAAGGTCGGTGTCAGGAGCGCCCGCTCGCCCATCGCGTAGGCCGGCTTGTCGGCGCCCAGCGACACGATCGTCGGCGGCCCCGGCTGAGCCGGCGGCGCCGACGGCCCGTCCGAGCCGCCGCCACATGCGGCGAGCAACGCCGCGGCCGCCGCCCACATCCATACCCGGTTTCCCATCGCGATTCCCTGTCGGTTCCCTGCTTCGTGTTTTCGATGCGGCTCGGACGGCCGCCGATGCCGCGCGCACGGCTCATGCTGGCGCCGCTGGCTGCGCCGCCATTCGGTGCGCGGACTCTAGGGAGCAACCCAGGTTGGGGGAATTGCGATTTGTGTAATACCTTTTCGGCATGAGCCGATCGATCGACCTGCGGCAGCTCCGGTACTTCGTCGCGGTGGCGGAAGAACTGAACTTCCGGCGCGCCGCGGAGCGTCTCCACATCACGCAGCCGCCGCTGTCGCGGCAGGTCAGCGAGCTCGAAGCCACGCTGGGCCTGCCGCTGCTCGAGCGCAACACGAGAACGGTGCAACTCACCCCCGCCGGCCAGGCCGCGCTGCAGGAGTTCCGCGCGCTGCTTGCCGAGTTCGATGCAGCGATCGAACGCGTGGCGCACACCGAGGCCGCCCCGAGGCGGCGCCTGCGTCTCGGCATGGTGTACTGGTCCGACCTGACGGGCCTGGCGGCCTTCGAGGAAGCGCTGCTCGCCACGCGCCTCGTCACCGGAGTCGACGTGATTTCACTGGCGAGTCACGAGGCGATGGCCGCACTGAAGCGGGGTGACCTCGACGCGGCGCTCGTCACCGGCCCGCTCGACACCGAGGGCCTGGCGCACCGGACGATCGGCCGGGAACGCCATGCGGCGTTCGTGCCGCAGGCTCACCCGCTCGCCTTGCAAGGGCGCATCTCGCTGCACGACCTGAAGCAGTTGCCGGCCTTCTTCCGTTTTCGCCGCGCGGACAACCCGTTGCTGTACGACCACTTCGCCCGGCAGTACGCGGCCGTCGGCTTCCGCCACCCGCAGGAGGCGCCGGCCATGGGCGCGATGGGCCTGCTGGCCCAGATCGCCGCCGGCCGCGGCGCAACGATCATGCCGCGCGCGATCGCGGCGCGGCCTTACCCGGGTGTCGCGGCGCTCGACCTTGCCGAGGAGATCACGGTCGACCTGCAGCTGGTCGTCGGTGCCCAGATCGACGCGCCGCTGCGCGCGGCGCTGCTCGACCTCGGCGCCCGCCTGGCCGGGCCGCAGGGCGTTGTACCGGCTGCGGTGGCAGCCCGGGGCCGGCGCGCGCGAAAGGCGGCTTCGGGTCACCGGCCACGACGCGCCTGATCCACCCCGCGTAACAGCTACGCAGTTTCACGTTCCTGCCCCGGGGGCGGTCCGGAATCCGCGCGCTCTCACCGCCGCAGTCTTGATGCAAGGCCATGCACCGCACCATTCGCGTGCCATTAATGGCAGTGAACCCACAGACGAAGTGGAGCGGAGACAATGGAAAAAGTCTGGCTGAAGCAGTACCCGGAAGGGATTCCCGCCGAAGTTGACGTCGCGGCCTACAACTCCCTCAAGGAAATCCTCGAGAAGAGCTGTGCCCGCTTCGCCGACCTGCCGGCCTACGGGAACATGGGCGTGTCGATCACCTACCGCGAACTCGACCAGATGAGCCGGGACTTCGCGGCGTACCTGCAGAAGGTGGTCGGCATGAAGAAGGGCGACCGGCTGGCGATCATGCTGCCGAACCTGCTGCAGTACCCGGTCGCGCTGTTCGGCGCGCAGCGGGCAGGCGTGGTGGTGGTCAACACCAACCCGCTCTACACGGCGCGCGAACTCGAGCACCAGTTGAAGGACTCCGGCGCGACGGCGATCGTCGTGCTCGAGAACTTCGCGCACACGCTCGAAGAGGTGCTGCCGCGCACGCCGGTGAAGACCATCATCACCACGCAGATCGGCGACATGTTCCCGGCGTTCAAGCGGATGCTGACCAACCTCGTGGTCAAGCACGTGAAGAAGATGGTGCCCGCGTGGCACCTGGCGCAGACGACCGCGTTCGCCGACGCGCTCGCCGCGGGGCGTGCGCAGGCGCTGGAGGACGTGCCGGTCCGCCTCGACGACCTCGCGTTCCTGCAGTACACCGGCGGCACCACCGGCGTGGCCAAGGGCGCGATGCTGACGCAGGCCAACATGGTCGCGAACCTGCAGCAGGTGGGCGCCTGGATCGCGCGCGACCTGCTCGACGGCAAGGAAACGACGCTGATACCGCTGCCGCTGTATCACGTGTTCGCGCTGACGGCGAACCTCGTTTTCATGAAGATCGGCTCGCACAGCATCCTGGTGACGAACCCGCGCGACATGCCGGCCTTCGTCCACCTGCTGAAGAAGACCCCGATCACCGCGATGATCGGCGTGAACACGCTGTACAACGGGCTGCTGAACGCGCCGGGTTTCGCGGACGTGAACCTGCGCTCGCTGAAGATCTGCGCCGCTGGCGGCATGGCGGTGCAGCGCGCCGTCGCGCACCGCTGGAAGGAGGCGACCGGCGTCCCGCTGATCGAAGGCTACGGCCTGACGGAAACCGCGCCGATCGCGATCTGCAACCCGCTCAGCATCGAGGAGTGGAGCGGCAACATCGGCGTGCCGATCCCGTCGACCGAGGCGGCCATCCTCGACGAGGACGGCTCGATGCTGCCGATCAACGCGGTCGGCGAGATCGCCATCCGCGGCCCGCAGGTCATGAAGGGCTACTGGCACAAGCCCGAGGAGACCGCCAAGGTCTTCACGCGCGAGGGCTGGTTCCGGACCGGCGACATGGGGTTCATGAACGAGCTCGGCCAGTTCAAGATCACCGACCGCAAGAAGGACATGATCATCGTGTCCGGCTTCAAGGTGTTCCCGAACGAGGTCGAGGACGTCGCGATGATGCATCCGGGCGTCATGGAGGTCGCCGCGATCGGCGTGCCGGACGAGAAGTCCGGTGAGGCGGTGAAGATCGTCGTCGTGAAGAAGGACGAGAACCTAACCGAACGCGAGTTGCTCGAGCACTGCCGCCAGCACCTGACCAACTACAAGATGCCGCGCATGGTCGAATTCCGCACCGAGCCGCTGCCGAAGACGAACATCGGCAAGATCCTGCGGCGCGAACTGCGTGCGCCGCCGGTGTCAACGGGCCAGGAGACGACGCCGGCCTGATCGGCGTAGATTGATGGCTTCCGGGCGGGGCCCTGCAGGACCGCCCGTCAACGAAACGGCCCACGCTGCCCGGCGCGGGCCGTTTCACATCCGGCTGGGTGGTCCCGCCGCCCTCACTCCCCGACCGAGATTTCGAACCCCGCCGCGCGCAGCCGCGGCACCAGCGCTGCGCCGAGCGCGGTGGCCGGCGTCAGCACGCCGCCGCGGCCTGGCGCGCCCGGCAGCTTGTCGCCGTCGAATGCCAGCGCGAGCCCGGACTCGCACAGGATCCGCAGCGTCGCGCGGTTGCCCGGGTCGCCGCGGTAGGCAATGCGGGCGCGCGCACTGCGGCCGTCGGCCGTGCGGCCGATCAGCGTGGCCCTGAACCAGCCGCGCGCCATCGTCTGCTCCGACGGACCTTCGCCCGGCTTCGGCAGCACGGCGCCGAGCAGCGCGCGCGCCGGGCGCAACGCCATCGCCGCGGCGAAGCCCTGCATCGACGCCGCCATCGCGGTGGCTTTCGCCGCGGCGAGCGGCGGGCCGAACTTCGTGTACTCCTGGTACGCGAAGTGTGGCGCGTACGGCTCGCCGTAGATTGCGTTCAGCGCGGCGCTGCGGCGGACGACGCGCGTGTTGATCGGCCCCATGATGAACGGCGCGACCCAGGCGCCGAGCGCGGCGTCGTAGCGCGCGCCGCGCGGATCGTGGTTCGCGCGCAGTTCGGCCGCCGAATGCCGCGTGCCGGGATCGAGCAGGAAGGGATGGTTGCCTGCCCTCACCTCGCCCGACTCGTAGCGATGCGCGTTGGACGCGAGCGTGCCGCCGTTGAAGCCGCCCATCATCTGGAAGTACGCGTTGACCGCGACGCACGGCGCGCCGAAGGTCGCTTCGATGTGGCGCACCAGCAGCAGCGTGCCCAAGTCCGACGGCACGGAGTCGAACCCGCAGAAGGGCACGATGCGCGTGCCGTCGCGCGCCGCGCGCGCGTGGTGGCGGTCGATCACGCGGCGCACCCATGCGGTCTCGCCGGTGATGTCGGCGTAGTGCGTGCGCTCGCGCACGCACGCGTCGACGATCGCGTCGCCGTACAGCGCGAACGGGCCGGCCGTCGTGATCAGCACGCGGGTGGAGGCGGCCATCGCTTCGACGGCACCGATGTCCCCGCTATCGGCCACGATCACCTCGGGCAACGCCTTCGCCGCCGGATCGCGCGCCAGTTCGTCGCGCAGCGCGGCCAGCTTGCCGGCATCGCGGCCGGCGATGGCCCAGTTCATCTTGCGGCGGCCCTGGGGCTGCGCGAGGTAGGCTGCCGCGCGGCGGCCGACGAAACCGGTGGCGCCGTACAGCACCAGGTCGAACTTGCGGGTCGTCGCGCTCGGCACGTGCCTGCCTTGTTTATCAGTGGGTTGCCTCACTGTAAGGGAAGACGCTAGTCCACCCGGACGCCGGTCCCCCGGCCGCTCGATTAATCCGGAGTTAATTTGGCCTTCCTAGCATCGCCTCCATCAACCAGGAGGACCGATGCAGATCGCCCCATCGCTCGTCGCCACCGGCGGGCACAGCGCGCGCGTCGTCAACCGCCCGCGCACGGGCTCGCCGCGACTCGAGCCGATCCACCAGACGCATCCGCTGCGCATCCCGTGCGAGCAGTTCATCGGGTCGCGGTTCGAGCAGGCCCACGGCGCGCGCATCGCGCACTTCTCGCCCTACCTGCTCGGCGTGCGCGACGCGCTCGATCGCTGGCGCGCCGCCGCCGGCTACACGCCTGCCGACGGCCGCCGCCTCTTTCTCGAGCAGTACCTCGACGCGCCGGTCGAACACCTGCTCGCGCGTTTCGACGTGGAGCGCGAAGCGATCGTCGAAGTCGGCAACCTCGCCGCAACCTCCGCCGGGATGGGCCGCACGCTGATCCCGCTGCTTGCGCGCCACCTGCACCGACTCGGCTACGAGTGGGTCGTGTTCACCGCCACGCGCGAACTGCGGAACGCGTTCGCGCGGATGGGGCTCGCGCCGCTCGAACTCGCGCCGGCCGATCCCGCGCGGCTGCCCGACCGCGGCGCGCGCTGGGGCCACTACTACGCCAACGATCCGATCGTGGTGGCCGGTCGCATCGGCCACGCGCTGCGGCTCGGCGCACGATGAACGCGCGCGCCGCGGTCCGCAGTGCCGGCACGGCGCTCGACGCAGCCGCGCTCGAAGCGCGCGTGCAGCGTCTTGCCGGCCTGCTCCAGCGCGCGCGCCCGCAGGCGCTCGGCCTGGTCGCCGACAACAGCATTGAGTGGGTGGTGGCCGACCTCGCCGCCGAGCGCGCGCGCGTGCCGCTCGTGCCGCTGCCGGCGTTCTTCACCCTCGGCCAGCTTCAGCATGCGGCCGACACGACCGGCATGGACGCGCTGCTGTGCGACGCGCCTGGCATCGCCACGGCGCTCGGCTTCACGCCGGGCGGCCACATGCCCGGCTCGGCGCTGCCGTGGTTCCGCCGCAAGGCGGCAGTCCCGGTCGAGTTGCCGGTGGGCACCTCGAAGATCACGTTCACGTCCGGCACGACGGGCTCGCCGAAGGGCGTGTGCCTGAGCGCCAAGCAGCAGCGCACAGTCGCCGCGTCGCTGGTGGAGGCGACGCAGGGCGTCGGCATCGCACGCCACCTTTCGCTGCTGCCCCTCGCGGTGCTGCTCGAGAACATTGCCGGCGTCCATGCCCCGCTGGCCGCGGGTGCGACCTGCTGCCTGCCGTCCCTCGGTGCTGTCGGCGTCGGCGGCGCGACCCGCTTCGATCCGCGCGTCGCGCTCGGTGCGATCGAGCGCTGGCAGGCCGACAGCGTGATCCTGCTGCCGCAGATGCTCGCGGCGCTGACCGCTGCCATCGAGGCCGGCGCGCCGCGACCGGCGCGGCTGCGCTTCGCCGCGGTCGGCGGCGCGAAGGTCTCGCCCGCGCTGATCGAGCGCGCGCGCGCCGCCGGCATCCCGGCCTACGAGGGCTATGGACTGTCGGAGTGCGCGTCGGTCGTCGCGCTCAATGTGCCGGGCGCGAACCGCCCCGGCAGCGTCGGTCGCGCGCTGCCGCACGCGCGCGTGCGGATCGGCGACGGCGAAATCGTCGTCGACGGCGCCGGCTCCCTCGGCTACGTCGGCGAGCACGCGCCCGGAGCCGACTCGCTGCGGACCGGCGACCTCGGCCGCGTCGACGCCGACGGCTTCCTGCACATCGACGGCCGCCGCAAGCACCAGCTGATCACCTCGTTCGGCCGCAACGTCGCGCCCGAGTGGCCTGAGTCCGAACTCACGGTGTCCCCGGCCGTTGCGCAGGCGGCGGTGTTCGGCGAAGCGCGGCCGCAACTCGCCGCGGTGCTCGTGCCCGCGCTGCCGGCCGTTCCCGACATCGCACTCGAAGCGGCCGTGCGAGCCGCCAACGAGCGCCTGCCCGATTACGCGCGCATCGCCGTGTGGCTGCGCGCCGACGCGCCGTTCAGCCCGGCCAACGGCCTGGCCACCGCCAACGGACGAGCTCGCCGCGACGCCGTCTGGCAGCGCTACGGCGCGCAACTCGAATCCCTCTACGAAGACCCCACCGGAGTGCCCGTCCATGCCTTACTTTGAAGTGCTGGCGCAGCAGACCGCGCCGGCGCGCGCCGAACTGTTCGCCATCCCCGTGATCGCGGACGCCCTCGCGGGCCGGATCACGCGCGCGCAGTACCTCGCATTCCTCGCCGAGGCCTATCACCACGTGAAGCACACGGTGCCGCTGCTGATGGCGTGCGGCAGCCGCGTGCCCGGGTCGAAAGGCTGGCTGCGCACGGCGATCGTCGAGTACATCGCGGAGGAAGCGGGGCACGAGGAGTGGATCCTCAACGACATCGCCGCTGCAGGCGGCGACCCGCGGCTCGTGCGCGACGGCACGCCGTCCGCCGCGACCGAGCTGATGATCGCTTACGTCTACGACACGATCGCGCGCCGCAATCCGGTCGGCTTCTTCGGCATGGTGCACGTGCTCGAGGGCACCAGCACCGCGCTCGCGACCAATGCGGCGCAGGTGATCCGCGCCGCGCTCGACCTGCCGCCGGAGGCCTTCACCTACCTGACCTCGCACGGCGCGCTCGACCAGCAGCACGTGCGCTTCTTCGCCGGGCTGATGGACCGCCTGCAGGACGCGGACGACCAGGCCGCCGTGACGCACGCCGCGAACATGGTGTACCGGCTCTACGGCGACATCTTCCGCGGCCTGCCGCGCTTCGACGCGGCGGCGATCAGGAAGGCGGCATGAGCGTCGGTCCGTACTCCGCGATCCTCACCGGCGGCGGCGGCGGCATCGGCACCGCCATCGCACAGGCGATCGCGCCACAGTGCGCGGTGCTGCTGCTGGTCGGCCGCGACGCGGCGCGGCTGGCAGCCACCGCGAAGTCGGTCGAGCGACCAGGCCTCGACTGCCGCGTCGTGCTGGCCGACCTCACGATCGCCGAAGGGCGCGATGCCGTCGCGCAAGCGGCGTCCGGGTTCGACATCAACCTGCTGATCAACAACGCCGGCACCAGCGAGTTCGCCTGGTTCGCCGACCAGAGCGAGGCGTCGGTCGAGCGCATCCTCGGCGTCAACGCGCTCGCGCCGATGCTGCTGACGCAGCGCCTGCTGCCGCAGCTTCTGCGGCGCGCCAGCGCGACGGTCGTCAACGTCGGCTCGATCTACGGCTACCTCGGCTATCCCGGGTGCGCCAGCTACAGCGCGAGCAAGTTCGCGCTGCGCGGCTTCACCGAGGCGCTGCGCCGCGAGCTGGCCGACGGGCCGGTCCGCGTCCTGTACTTCGCGCCGCGCGCCACGCGCACCGCGCTGAACGACGACGCGCTCACCGCGCTCAACGCCGAGCTCGGCACGGCGATGGACGCGCCGGCCAAGGTGGCCGACGCACTCGTCGCGTTGCTGCGCCGGCCGGCGCGCGAACGGCTGCTCGGCATGCCCGAGAAGTTCTTCGCGCGCGTGAACCAGGTGCTGCCCGGGCTCGTCGACCACGGCCTGCGCAGGCAGCTCGACACCATCCGCAATTTCGCGCGTCGCGGCAAGCCGCGGCCCGCGCGACTCATCACATCCATTCACCCTTCAGAAAGAGGCTCCCCGTGATGCTGAAACCCCTGGCCATGCTGATGTTCTCGCTCACGGCGCTCGTGGTCCTGTTCGCGCCGCTGGCGAACGCCGCCGTCGACGACGAAGTGCGCGCGCTGCAGCGCGAGTGGGAAGAGATCAAGTACCGCAAGCCGGTCGCCGAGCAGGAGAAGGCGTTCGAGTCGCTGTCGAAGACGGCCACCACGGTGCGCTCGAAATACGCCGACCGCGCCGAAGCGGACATCTGGTACGGGATCATCGTGTCGAGCTACGCCGGGGCCAAGGGCGGCGTCGGCGCGCTGTCGCTCGTGAAGGACGCCAAGGCGGCCCTCGAGCATGCGCTCGCGATCGACCCGAAGGCGCTCGCCGGCTCGGCCTACACCAGCCTCGGCTCGCTGTACTACCAGGTGCCCGGCTGGCCGATCGGGTTCGGCGACGACAAGAAGGCGCGCGAGATGCTCGAGACCGCGCTGAATCTGAACCCGGACGGCATCGATCCGAACTACTTCTACGGCGATTTCCTGTTCCGCAAGGGCGACTACGCGAACGCGAAGAAGGCGCTGGAACACGGGCTGAAGGCGCCCGCGCGGCCCGACCGCCCCCTCGCCGACGAAGGCCGCCGCAAGGAGATCGCCGAGCTGCTCGCGAAGATCAAGGACAAGTCCTGAGCGCGGCGTCGGCTCGATCGTCCGGTGACGGCGCACCTGCGCGCCGTTGCCGGGCGCTTGCTGGCTCGCAGTACCGCGGCGCGCTGATCGCTCACTGAAGCGGCCCGGACGCCGGAGTAATCTCGCGCCGGGTATTTCCCTCTCTCATCCGTGCGCATCCTTCTCGTCGAGGACGACGACCTCCTGGCCGCTGGCATCCGCGACACGCTCGAGCGTGCGCTGTACGCGGTCGAGTGGGTGCCGGACGGCGCGCAGGCGCTGGCGGCGCTGAAGTCCAACACGTTCGACCTCGTGGTGCTCGACCTCGGCCTGCCGAAGGTCGACGGCGTCGAGGTGCTGCGCAAGGTGCGCGGCGAAGGCGGTGCCGTGCCGGTGATCGTGCTGAGCGCGCGCGACACCGCATCGGACCGCGTGCTGGGCCTCGACGCCGGCGCCGACGACTACCTGATCAAGCCGTTCGACGTCGACGAGCTGCTGGCGCGCGTCCGCGCGCAGCTGCGGCGGCAGCGCGGCGCCGCGGTCAATGTGATCGAGCACGGCCCGCTGCGGCTCGACCCGGCGGCGCTCACGGTGACCTTCGAAGGCCAGCCGGTGGCGCTGCAACGGCGCGAGTTCATGCTGCTGCAGAAGCTGCTGCAGAGCGCGGGACAGGTTCTGTCGCGCGCGCAGCTCGAGGACGCGCTGTACGGCTGGGACAGCGGCGTCGAGAGCAACAGCGTCGACGTGCACATCCACAAGCTGCGCAGGAAGCTCTACCCGGAAGTGATCCGCACCGTCCGCGGCGTCGGCTACGTCGCCGATCCGCCACCGCCCGGCGCGCAGGCATGAGCGTGGGCGCGCCACGTCGCGCGCGGTCGATCCGCGCGGTGCTGCTCGCCGGCACCATCGCCACGCTGCTCGCCGTGCTCGGCGTGGCGGCGTGGATGAGCTTCGAGGGCAGCGCGGAGGAGGCGCAGGAGCTGTTCGACGCGCGGCTTGCCACGTCGGCGCGGGTGCTGGAGGCCTTCCTCGCGCGCCAGGTCGAGCACGCGACGGTCGCCGCGCCGATCGTGATCCAGCTGCCCGGCCCCATCGAGGCAGCGGAGCACGATGCGCCGCGCACCGAAGGCCACTACTACGAGACCAAGATCGCGTTCCAGGTGTGGAACGCCGACCGGCATTTGC
>Ga0105091_10000158_pt1 | contig 25329 bp, 33 predicted proteins | sample PPLLak1March2015_FD_87022 | JGI IMG/M metagenome (GOLD analysis project Ga0105091, IMG submission 87022) | Freshwater sediment microbial communities from Prairie Pothole Lake near Jamestown, North Dakota, USA - PPLs Lake P7 Core (1) Depth... | ecosystem: Environmental > Aquatic > Freshwater >... | reverse complement strand
GGCATCTTTTTTTACCACCTTTTTTTTAGCTAGTTTTTGAATAGGTGTAGGCTTCCAGAGCTTACACGCAACAGCTCCGTTAGTAAGCTCCTCGAGTTTAATAGCGGTCATGAGACAGGGAACGTACTTTCCATTAATCCACCTCCAAACCCCAGAAAGGTTCGCGTTTAGCTTTATCGCCAACATACTTATGGAAATATTATTAGCTTCTAGCCATATCTTGAGGGCGATTCGTGCCTTTACCTCATAATTATTTTCAGATACTACTTGCATATATATATCTCCGTATTATACTATGTACATCATACGACGAAGATATATTCTCCGTCAAACAAAACCTTGGAGGGTAAAATGTGGTACGACGATTTAGAAGAAAGATCCGAAGCTAAAGCTGAAGCAATGAATGATGCTTACTGGGATAAACTCGAAGCTTTCTGGTATGTCACACGTCCTCATACTTTAGATAAAGACTTTGAAGAATTGAACGTTTATGAGCTGAGCCAGCTTAAGAGAAATTACGCTGAACACGAAGAATGCAGACTTTTACCAGAACAATATTACGGAGTAAGTAGATGAATACGATCACAATCATAGGAAATATTGGCCAAGACTTAGTCCCGAAGTTTACAGCTTCGGGGCAGAAGGTCACAAGCTTTAGCGTTGCAACACGCTCTAAAAAAGGTGGCGAGGAGATTACCACATGGTGGAGAGTAAACGTATGGGGCGACCGCTTCGATAAGATGATGGTCCACTTGAAGAAAGGTAGCTATATAGTCGTGGTGGGAGAGCTTGCGAATCCTACTATCTGGACAGATAAGCAGGGTCAGTCAAAGGTTCAGTTAGAAATAACGGCCAATTCCTTGCACTTCATGCCTGGAAACAAGACAAATGCATCAGAGGGTAAAACAATTCCCCTGACAAATTCGTCACCTAGTGTTTTTGGAGATGCTAAACATACCGAAGCTGAAGACGAGTTGCCTTTCTAGGGGGGATTATGGATGTAGATCATAAAATAGCGCTTTTCGTTGTAGCGCTTGTCGCTTTTGTCGTTATATTTGCTATGTGTTTGATAACCTATGACAAACATGCTCTTATACCTCCTCCGATAAGGTTAAAGAATCTAGAAGAACGGATGGAGAAACTAGAGGCCCGACCATGAGTGACGATATTTTACCGGGCTTTACTCGGGTTAGTGCAATATCCGGAGCATTCGGAGGCTATGGAAACATACCTAAAGAGATACTCAATAACGCAGCTGCCAGGGGTAGCCAAGTACATGACATCATTAGAGATGTAATACTCAATGTTCCAGTTGACGGCGAGCGTTATATATATAGGGGTGAAAGAAACACTAATTCACTGGTTGGCTACATGGAGTCCTTCTGGAAATTCTGGAGGCCTCATGACGATTCTCCTGCTGTGTTTCCTGATCGTATGAATGACTTCAATCTAATGCTTACGGGCGAGGTTGATCTCATCACTACTATTAATGACGAGCGTGTGCTCATAGACTGGAAGTGTACGGCGTGTGCGTCCCCTGCTTGGGATATCCAAGGTAACGGGTATTCGCTGTTGTATGAGAATAGCTTCCATCAGGTAATAGACAAGATATTATTTGTACGATTAGACAAAGATGGTGCAGAGCCAGAGGTTGTCGAGATCAAGCATGATATAGATCTATTCATGACGGCCTATGAGTTTTACCATAGGTTTTTTAAAGGACAAAAATGCAACTTGGAGTGCGAGTGAGGGATCATGGTTCGCAAGAAAAAACAATTAGAAGAATCAAAATCCTGCACAAAATGCAATGAGGAAACTATTGTGGTCATCTGCACACCCACCAGGTCAGAGAGTAGAAGATAAAATTAACTGGTATAAAGAATTTTTGGAGAGCTATGGATACACAATTACAAAAACCGATTCTTAACATCTATCAAAGAATCAATGAGGTTATGAAAGAAGTAGATTATATACAGAAAGGCGAAAAGAAATGTGCAGGGCAATTTCGCTACGTTTCGCATGACCAGGTCAGCGCTACTCTGCATGGTCCTATGACTAAGCACGGGATTGCTTGTATTCCATCCATTGTAGAAATGAAGCAGGAAGGAAATCGTACCGAGGTTAAGCTTGAGGTGGCTTTTATCAATATTGATAACCCTCAGGATAGATTCTCGGTAATATACTACGGCCAGGGCATAGATCCGTCCGATAAAGGCATAGGAAAAGCCGTCAGCTACGCGTTCAAGTACTCTCTTCTTAAAGTATTTACTTTAGAAACCGGCGATGATCCTGATCAGGACCAGACCTCAGTCTACGAACCTCCCAAACCAAAGGTACAAGAAATGACTCCAGAAGAGCTTGAAGAGTACATTTGTTCGTTTGGTACAGATGCACCTAAATTCACGGACTATATTACGTTTGTATCTACAGCAAAGAAATGCCCTGCTTATGAAGCTGCAGCTCTATGCAAGAAAGGCGGAGAGAATACTGTGAAGGCGTTTGAGAAATGGAAGGAGAAGCAGAAATGAGCCCAACCCTTCGACACTACATTGAGGACAGAGTAGGCTTCCATCGCGCTGACGAATTTGAGAATTGGGCTTTTGGTAAAGTACATACTTTGCAAGTGAGAACCACTCCACAGATTATTGTGGAGTGGAATTGTATTCATAAGAAAAGAAGAATATATGAAAAGAAAAGTGTGTGGGATTCGGTTGATCGAATGATTGAGATTTGGAAGGAAATGAAGAGATGAGTGCTAAATAAATTGGCTTTAGATGGAAAATTAACAAAAAGTTGAAAATTGGCGAGCGGTAAAACTAAACACTAAAGGAAAATATGTTCGAACACGCATGGCTTATAGATCATGTTGAACCGCATAAATGTTCTAAATGTCAGCAAGATATTCTTAGCAATTCGTATTTCTACACCTACAAAAAACCTGATGAGTTCATGTTCTGCGATCTTTGCTATTCAATCCTGGTAGGAGACATTCATAAGCTTGTTTTGGAGTTCGTGGGAAAGTATGAGGAGTCTATGGGTATCATAACGAATGATCAAGTTATTCGAATGCTTCTCGATAACGGTAAAATATCACTGGAAGATATTCGAAAGAATGGGTGTAAAGATACATCGAAATGAATGTGATATATCTTGCTACCAAATTGGTAGGTATTGGTAGTAAATCGGTATTACTTTTTTCTTAACGCTTCAAAAACCGTTAAGTTCATAACAGCATTATGTAGCATAAATATTTTGTATTCCAGGTTCTGGACTACGTTAGAACGCTCTTTTGTTAATTGCTCTATTTGCGCGTTACAAATATTGAGTTCTCGGATAGTCTCTTCGAGACCTCTGATCTTGTCTTGTAGGGATTGCATCAGTCGTCCTCAAGTTCTACTGGGTATTTGTTCTCCATTTCTTTAACGAACTGCAGGATATAAATCTTAACGTTTTTAAGCTCTGTCTCGAGTGTGTCGATCTTCTTTAAATAGATCTTTTGGATGTCTTCAATCTGCTCTTGCATCTTGATAACTTGTTCTTGAATATCGCCAGAGATGCGTTTTTCGTTACGAAGCTCTTGAATTTCGTTGGCGAGTGAATCTATTCGACCGGCTTGTATTTGCATAGAATCTTGAGAGACAACGATAGCTTGATGATGAACAGCGAGAGTGCTGATATCGCCTTTAAGGGCTGCTAATGCCATGTTATCCTCACTTATACCTGGTTATACTCGATTTGAGCTATAACTAGAAAATAATAGACCAGAAAATGCCAGAGTGAAATTATTTCTGCCTAAGCAGCCCTCACCAACCGGGAACCGGCGCCTTTTTCTGGTCTATCAAATACCTATTTGATTGATTACCAGGTATATTGTCAACAAGCTTTCTTTTTCATCTTCTGGGCTTTGTCAACGATCTTGTCTTGCTTTTTGTCGGCTTTTAGCAAAGACGATTCTTGTTTGCCAAGTTTCTTGGTTGTCTTCAGGATTGCCTTGATTTTCTTATCCATCACTTCCCCTCATCGTTTGTGAATACTTCTTTAGTGATAGTTTTCTTTCCGTTGGTTGCCCAGTATGGTTCGCAGGACAATTCTTCGATGTCGAGGAAAGAGCCTCTAAATGTAGCTGAGCAGCTGGTTAGGAGTAGGAGGACGAATAGTTTTTTCATATTGTTCCCTTATTTTACTTCGCGTTGTGACCGGTTCTTATATCCAGGTTGAGTAAATACAAGCTCTGCAAAAGCATCTGGATCTGTTGGAATCATAGCGACTCCATTTGCGCGAAGCTTCGGTTCCCATTCTGATTTCATACGCTCAAAGCATTTGTGATATTTTTCTTCAAGTAAAACCCACTTTAGACGTCTCTTCATATCTTCTTCAAAAATCTCTTCTTTTATGTCATTCTTTATAACTTTCTTCTGTGTCTCTGAAAGTCTAAAGATTTCTTTGTCGTCTATTGAAATTTTCATTTCTATCCTATGCTATAAGTTGTCCGCAAAAATTTGTGGCAGCTCCACTTCCTAAAATATCATCCGTGCTTCCTGCTTCTCCTGTAACAATTATCGACATAGAACATGTGTCTGCCGCATCCATATCTGCGATTGTCGTTAATGTACACGTAAAGTCAGATGCACTTGCTGGTCTTTGATTTATAGTGTAATAAACTCTATTTGAAGTACTTATTCCGATTTGATTACCAGATGCTACTGTACATCCTGTAACCCATATCTTTCCAGTGAAAAGATATCTACCTGTTACAGGAGCTGTAAATACGCCTGTGCCGTTGTTATAATTCGCTCCCTGGTCAAAAATTTCAGTATCGCAAATAACAACATATTCAGCACCAGCTCCTGTCTTATTTGTTTGTGAACTAGATAATACAGCTTCAAATAATGGTTGTTTAAGTGATCTTGAAATTCCAGTATAATTTACAATACCGGTAATTGTCGTGGGATTTATAGTACCTGTTGCTGTGCTTAATCCAACTTGATTAAGAACTAAAGTACCGGCTCCAGTAATAGGATTTGTATTAGATGATTGAACATAACAGTTATCTAAAGTAACTGTTGTTCCAGCTCCAATGCTTATGCCTGGTGCTGTATCTCCATCGAAAGAACAATTCTTAAATTGACCGCTTCCTGTTCCTGCTGTAGTTAACGTACTAAAACTGGAATTCTGCGCAGAAAATGTTGCAGCATTAGATGTTGTTAAATTAAAAACTACAGAATTATTTATCTGTACAGATGCGCCAGAATTTGTAATCGAATTTAAAAACCAAGAGGTTTGAATATCTAATCCTAGATTGGATATAGTGGAAGCTGTAGTTGATGATGCATCATTTCTGAATCGACAACTAAGTATAAAAAATCTACCAGGAGACGATTTAACAAAATATGCTATTCCAGTATTTGTTAAGTTTCCAGCACAACTGTTAATACCTAAAAAAGCCGATACGCTTGTAGTAGTATAATTTATAGCCGTGTTGTTTGTTACATTAATATAACAATTTATCAAATCTATAACTGTAGCCTCAGTACCTGATATTTCCAGCAAATAATCACTATTTGTTTGAAGACGTATTCCAGATATAGAAGCGGCTCCAGCAAAAGTTGCTGAACATTTACCTACTATTGTGACATTTGGAGTAAAGGCATCACAATCAAAAGCAGTAAGATTGACACCAGCTTTAAGTGTCAAGTTCTCTGTGTAAGTTCCAGGTCTAATGAAAATAGTTTGTCCAGAAGAAGCCGCAGTCAATGCGCTTGCAATAGTGGTATAATTTGCACCCTCTGCAAGAGTAGGAGCAACAATTAATTGGGCTACCCCGTATCTGTTATCGGCTGTGTTGACGACCATATTTATTCCTTAAGCAAGGTTCCAGATTCCGATAGAGCTCGTTGCCCACCAGTCATTTGTCGAAGCTTGATAGCGAAGCGAAATCGAATCTCCCGTGGCAGTTCCATTGATAGTCCCCGCCGCAGACGTTGCAGCGCTTCCAAGGTGAGCTACTTGTGTAGCTGCTAGCTGAATCACAAGCACACCGTTAGTAGCTACAAACTCAAGTAAATCACCGTCTAGAAGGCCCGCTGTGACAGGAGTGGTTAACGTGATCGCATTGGTAGCAAAGGAGCCTGAATTCAAAGTAACTGATGTTGATCCGGCTTGGTCTGCATAGGGAGGACTGTTGACTGTAATAGTGCTTCCAGAACCAGCTGTTTTGCTTCCAGAGCGACCTAGGATATTCCAATTACCTGACGAAGGCACTAAAGCACCTCCAGAATCACCTGTAATCGTCTGACCAGCACCTGCACCAGCTAAAGCAACAAAACCATTTGCATCGACTGTAAAGTCCGTAGAATCAAAATTTGCAAGACCTACCTTTGTAGCATCAGTAGCCGCTATAGCTTGCGCTTTCTGTACATTTATCGTTAAAGTGCTTCCTGCTCCTGCCGTCGTAACTGGAGATGTTCCTGCTGCTGTCGAAGCACCTAAGATATTCCAGTTACCAGCTGTTGGGCTTAAAGCTCCGCCTGTATTTCCTGTTATAGTTTTACCTATAACGGCACCATTAGCAGTTATAGTCACTGTACTACCGGAACCGGTTGTATTTATTCCACCTGTTCCAAATACAAATAAATTATTTAATGAAGGGGTTGCAACCCCGCTATCTGTTGTGAAGCTGGTAGGGGTTGTGGCTCCTGCTTCTAGATTAATCGTTCCAGCACCTGTCGTAATAACGACAGACCCTCCGGTAGATGAAAGGCTTCCTACTCGAATGTTTGGTGCAGCTGTAGAACCAATGAGTAACTGCCCATTAGTCGTAACTGTAGCCGCAACAACAGCATTACCCGTAAAATCAACATTGTCCGCATACATCGTTGAGTTTGATGTTCCGGGTGTAGGGACTTGTATGTCAAAACCTGGCATTTTAGCTCACAAATTGGTATTCAGTTAGGGCTAAATAATGAAGCGTATCACCGTTGTAACCTGTAACTTCAAGAAGAACGTTGTTTCCTGAAGTAGTGTTTTGGACAAGAAGTGCTGACATCGCACCTTCTTCCATTGTAAAAGCTCCGGTTGCACCTATGACAGTTGCAGTTGCCCCATCTGTACGTACAGCGCGATAAGAGGCATAGGCTGCCGACAAAGATGACGTTAAATTATAAACGACAACGCGCGTGTAAAACAGATAAGTTCCAGGTGTCGCGCCTAAAGCAAATGTATAGACGTTAACTGGAGTCACACCGTCTGTAGTAGTCGCAGTGCCTGTAATTCGATTTGTAAGCAATACAGTTACTGTATTGCCTGATCCTGAAGTTGATATTCCATCAACGTCATTAGCTGTTGTATCAGTAGCAAGAACGTTAAGTATATTCGCTGCTGGAGTAGCGCTTCCTGAATCAGTCTGATAGGTTGTTGCAATAGTAGGAGGAACGGGACCCGAAGAAGTGTTAATTATGCCAGCTTGGCTCACAATATACCTACAACTGTATTACGTATTGAGATACCAAATAAACAATTCCTGTCCCAGCGCTACCCTTGACCATAACTTGTGTTCCTTGTGGAAGGGCTGGATATGCGCTTGAAAGACCTACTTTTCCTTCGTCATAAAGCCAAAAAGAGCTCGCAGGAGCAACGTCCATGTCATTGATTCCATCTATTGAGATGGTAACAAGAACCGTGGAGTTGTTGACTAGTTTACAAATATAAGACGGGTGGAGAAGAGGCGTTCCTAAATTCTGATATGAACCTGTGAAGGTAGCAGAATTTATGCTTCTTAGCGTTTCCCAAGCTATTCTATTTGTGTAGGTCATTTTAACCTTTAGGTTGTTCTGCTAGAGATTCTGCAGAGGCTTTTTGTTGTTCTTCTTGCTCTTTCATTTTACCAAAAAGATAGCTTCTGAATTCATCTGCAGCTTGATAAGCTTTTACTGTTTGGCATCCTGCAGGACAGATAAATGAGAAATCATCGCCTTCTACAGTAGTGTCTAAATGAATTTTGCTTTTTAGCATTCGTTCTTACTCCGAAATGTGTTTCCAGTATTTTTTCTTAGCTTTTACTCGCCAAATTGTATCGCGACATACGTCATACTTTTCTGCTAAATATGATACCTTAATGCCTTGTGATGACTGTTTTCGTATTTCTTTAACTTGTTCTTCAGTCAACTTAGCGCCTCCATTTTTGACGCCTTTTGTCTGTCTTCCTTTATAGACCATGTCTCTTGAGTTTTCAAGAGGTTTACCTAAAAAAAGATGATCAGGGTTTGTACATCTTCGATTATCGCATTTATGTAAGACACTCATTCCTTCTGGTATTGGGCCTCTATGGATAGTCCATGAAGCTCTATGTGCTTTAGAAATCTTGAGTTCTCTGGCACCAGTAATCTGACCATATCCATCGCTATCTAAACTTGCTTTCCAATCCCAGCATCCATCTTTCTTAACAACATGGTATTCATATAATTCCCTAAGAAGTTTTTCAAGAAATTCTGGTGTTCTTTCAGGATAATAACACCTCATCGAACAGTATTTAGGTGTTGGTTGTCCTTGTGCTCTACGCCATTTAAACTCTTTTTTGCATACTATGCATATTGATTTACCATTCATGATAGCCTCCTTTTTAAGTGAGGCTATCATCTCATAAGTCAGACATTTTGTCTAACCGTTTGTTAACTTAATTCATCACCCACCCTATGAGTGTGATATTTGCTGTGCTTGTCGTTGCGCCAGTGCCGTTCGTAAATTTAACGGTTGAAGTACCAGCGGCATTAACAACACTCTTTATCGAAAGCGCTGATCCGGTGGTCGCACCATGCCATGAATACATAATATCTGTAGTCGCCCCAGCAATAGTCGAGTTTTGAACCACCAAATCTTGATCGGCACTAGCTGCGATTGAAACACCACTAAAGATAATTGAAAAGTGTCTATTGTTAGCAACTTGTGGTGATGCGCCAGCAGTTACATCAGAAGATGTAACTTTGATACCCCCAACATTTGAAAGGAAGTCCGGAACTGTAACTGCACTTGAAGTTACTGATATACCAGTTCCTGTCCCTGCTGATGTATTTACAGTAAGACCTGTTGCAGCACCAGAAGCTAAAGTATTTGTCTGAGGTCCATTGACGGCTATTGTCGTTGTAACTTGACCAATGATGACTGCGTGAGCTGCCGCGCCTGTGGCTATATTTACAGCCCCAGCCCTTGTAGCTCCAGTTCCAAGTAAGTTGAATGTCTGAGTTCCTGCAGTCCCTGCACCATTCATAATATTTAACGTGGTATTTGCACCAGGTGTCGCGCCATTGAGGATGTTAACTACGTTAGCACCAGTATTTGAAGCGGCTGATTGAATTGAAACGGTTTGGCCGGTTGCATTAGTTGCGCCGCCTATAGTGATCGTTCCAGTCCCAGCTGTTCCACCTACTGTTACAGTACCACTAGTGAGAGCGTTACCAATCGTTAAGCTTCCAGTTGTTTGGGTATTAGCGATCGTAATAACGTTTGCGGCGCTACCACCGATTGCGATTGTTTTAGCTCCAGTTCCACCTGTTCCCAGGTTGATCGCCATCGCGTTCGTTCCTGTGCCAACATTGACAACCTGAGTACCACCAGAAGCATTTCCAGAGAACAGGTTAAATGTTTGTGTGTTAGCAGAAGGAGCGCCACCAAAAACAGTTACAGTGTCATCTTGCGCTGAATTACCACCAGCGATTGTAATAACACGAGCAGCAGCTGGTGCTACGTTACCCATACCGATTGTTGTCACTCTAGCATTATTACCTAAAGCTAGAACACCAGCACCGGCAGAACCTGCACCTGAAAGGATATTAACCGTAGAATTAGCAGCAGATGCTCCATTGGCAATATTTACTGTTTGCGCTGTAGAATTTATACCGTTACCCATGTTAACGGTTAAGCTACCTGCAATAGTATTACCTAAGTTAAGTACTTGAGTACCACCTGTCGCTGTACCACTAAGAACGCTTACCGTTTGTGTACCTGCAGAAGGTGCTCCATTAAGAATGTTAATGGTGTCGTCTTGCGCAGAATTACCACCTGAGATTGTTGTAATTCTTGCTGCTGCTGGTGCTACGTTACCAATACCAATTGTTGTTACGCGTGTATTGCTACCTAAAGCTAGTACTCCGGCACCCGCTGTACCTGTGCCAGAAAGAATGCTGACAGTACTGTTTGCGCCAGAGTTTCCATTCGCAATACTTACTGTTTGAGCTGAAGTGTTAATGCCATTTCCGACTGTGATTACGTTACCAGAAACGCCATCTCCAATTCCTATCGTCTTAGCTCCAGATGTGTTGGCGATCGCAATTATCTGTGCGCCAGTAGATGCTGAAATTGTTATTGTTCCAGTTTGTGCCCCTGTACCACCTATAGAAATTGTACCAGTGGTCATAGCAGCACCAATACTTACGCTACCAGCCGTCTGAACGTCGGCTATAGTCAGCGTTGTAGCCCCCGATCCATTTGCAATTTTTAAAGCATTAGAACCTGAAGATGATCCTAAAACCATATCTCCTGTTTGAGCAGTACCACCAATTGTGATTGATCCAGAAGTTGTCGCTGCTCCAACGTTATAAGTTGATGTCGCAGCGCCATTCAAAGCGAAGTTTCCAGTACCAACGAGTAAAGAAATTCCAGAAGTTGAAGAAACACTTCCCAATGTCAATACATTAGAAACTGCCCCCGTACCTATGTTTACGGCCTTTGCCGATCCAGCACCACCGGCTATATTGACGGTCGTAGCCCCAGTTCCCGCGCCAATTGCCACGATATTCGTACCTGAGGAACTTCCTAAAGTCATAGTACCAGTTTGAGCTGTACCACCAATTGTAATTGTACCGCTTGTTGTAGACGCTCCGATTGCATAAGTTGATGTTGCAGCACCATCTAGAGCGAAATTACCCGTTCCTACAAGCATGGAAATTCCAGCTACCCCACCTGTATTACCAATCGTGGTTACAATTCCGCTTCCATTACCAATAGTTGTCGTATTGTTTGATGTTAGAGTCGTGAAAGCACCACCAGCAGGGGTCGTTCCTCCAGTTGCTGGAGGCGCTGCAAATACTGCTGCAAGGTTAGAAGGTTGAACAGCAAGCGCTGTAACACCTGGAACCGTTGCAGTTCCATTTACTGCTTGAAGATCGGTTGCAAGATTTGTGATACCTGTGACACCTGTCTGAGCAATGTTTGCACCAGCTAGAACGAGTGTTTGTCCGTAATTATAAACCGCTAAAGAGGTGGGTACCGTAGCATCTGTATCAGCACCTGTAACCGTTGTATCTATGGTGACAATACCAGGTGTTGTTGTAGTTGCAATCGAGTTACCGCCAGACAGCCATGTCAAACCGTTAAAGGTGTATTGCGCTGGAGGTGAAACACTTACATCGTAGTAGTCTTGACCCAACTCCCCACGGAATGAAGCCGGAGGAGCACCATTGCCTGTGACTGCACCTTGTGGAACACTGATAAGACCGCCGATACCGTAAGCTAGAGGCATTTGATACTCCTTGTAGTTGTAAAGTTTAAATATGAAAGATTACTTAATGTAAGTCAAAACATTTCTTTTTTCTTTTATTCTATTTACCTGAATTAACCATTTTGATATCATTGGGATATGACAGAAGATTACTTTACAATCGACGGATTCGCTGAAATATTAAAGGTTCATCCTAACACAATACGTCGGGCGATTAAAAGTGGGCGTATAGTAGCTTTTAAGGTGGGTAAAGTGTATCGGATATCGCGATATGAAATCTCTCGCATGGCTGAGTTTGATCTGGATGCTTATATTGAGGAAGAGGTTAAGAAAAGATTAGATCTTGTCAAATAGCATATGAAGTGCTATCCTATCCAGAAAAAGGAGTATTTATGGCTGATGCAATAACAATGACAAATCAAGAAAGAGCTAAAAAAGCTGCATCTGAAAGATGGCATTCTGAAACACCAAAAGCTACGCATACAGGTATTCTACAAATCGCAGGGCATGAGATTCATTGTGATGTTTTAAAAGATGGAAGACGTGTTTTAAGACAAAAAACACTTCTCAGTGCTATGGGAAGAGGAAAAATAGGAGGGAAACAACGAAGGGGCCTAGTTGCCACAAATTTACCTGTTTTTGTACAAGCAGATAACCTTACACCATATCTAGAAGCGCCTTTTTTGGAACGGGCACAACTTATAAGATACAAAGGCATAGATGGTCAAAAATTAATCGGTTATGAAGCTTCGATTTTACCAGCAGCTTGTAAAATTTACGTACGCGCTGAAGATGATGGAATATTACATGAAAATCAGAAAAAGGTAGCAACTGTTTGCCGTTCTATGATTTATGGTTTGGCAACGGTTGGAATCATTGCATTAGTGGATGAATGCACAGGATATGAATTTGCTAAGCAGAGAAACGAACTTCAAATTCTTCTTGAGAAATTTATATTGAAAGATTTAATGCCTTGGACAAAGAAATTTCCAGATGAATTCTTTGAACAAGTATATCGTATACATGGTTGGAATTGGCCAAAAATCAATAAAAATCATCCAAGTTGTGTTGGTCCATTTATCAATAAATATATTTACGAAATGATATCACCAGAAGTTTTAGAAGAATTAAAAAAACAAAATCCTGTAAATGATAAAGGAAATAGAAATTTTAGGTTTCATCAAAAAATGACAGATTTAGGAAATTCTACTCTAGATAAACAATTAATTAGAGTAACAACAGCGATGAAAATATCTGATAATTTAGATCAATTCAAACAGTTTATGGAGAGATGCTGATGGAAACTTTGAAAATAATTGGAACAATTCTAGGTGTCTGTCTTCCTGGATTATCCATCCTTATCGGGGGATGGTTTTTTACAAACTGGAGCGTAATTTGTGCTGAAGATATCGCACGAATACCTAAAAGATTAATTAGAGAGATTTATATGGATGGACATGAAAAAGCAAAAATTCACTACAGAGAATGTCAAAAACTTAGAGAAGTTATCAAAACTTTAGATTTACCTATCGATGAAAAACGATCTTTTATGTGGAGGATTGAATCGATGGAGGAAGATTCGGTAAAAGCTATCTCGAAATTGATTGTACAAGAAGAACTTGAAAACTTACGAAAGAAGGAGAAAATAGATGAAAACACTTTATGAGACAGACTTCCATGCCTGGTCTCTTGATCAGGCTTCTCATCTGAAGAAAAAGGAGTTCAACATGCTTGATTTTGATCATCTGATTGAGGAGATAGAGACATTGGGAATTTCAGATCAGAACGCATTGAAAAGTCATATAGCCAACATATTAACTCACCTTCTTAAAAAGAGATACCAACCACAATATTGGACTAAATCTTGGACCGACTCTATTGAAGCTGCAAGAGCTGAAGCTAAATTCGTCTTAAAGAAAAATCCTAGCTTTAGTAGGTTTCTACCTGAATTCCTTCCTTTGTCTTATAAAATATCTAGGGTAAGAGCTTTTAAAGAGACTGGATTGGAAACTGATACATTTCCTAAGGAATGCCCCTGGACGATCGATGAAGTTTTAGGAGAGTGAGATGGAATTAGTTTTTTTAATACCCTTTATCTGTATATTTGGTTATTTTCTTGGCTTAGAACCAGATTGGTGAGAATTTAAATATTCTTCTATTTTATCTTCATAAAGTCTAAGAGTTGCAGCATCTTCAGCAGCAGCTGCCATCATAGCTTTTGTATAAAACTTCTGAAGCTCAGTACTTTTTGCTACACGTTGCATAAAATCTGCAGCATGTGCTAATCCATGAACTCCTGCAATCCCTGCCATTGTAGGTAGGATTGCTTCTGGGTGACCTAAAGCCGCTTCACCAATTGTTGCTCCTAATACAGACTTTAACCCTAATGTTTTTTTTATGAAATTCGACGCCTTGTTTCCTTGCATCACAGCTCCGTAAATTTCATTAGCTGGTCTGTAGGTCTTTTTAAACGCTGGGTTGATTTTTTCGAAAGGTTTGATGGCATTATCTACCTCTCGACCAACTGTTTTCAAAAGATTTCGCTCTCTTTTGAGAAGAGCAGGATCTCCCATAAGGGTATTAATGTCACGTTTTGCTGCTGTCAATTCATCTACAGGTATTTTTCCTTTATTTATTTTTGCGAGAAGATCTTCGATAGGTTTAATCACCACATTCTTAGCTGATGTTGTTACACCTTTCTGGAGGTCAGTATGAAGTGATTTTAGATTTGATTCGAGTCCTGTTGCTTTGATGGAAGCGCCTTTTGCAAGTTGATTCGCTTTATCATATTGACTAGAAGCATACTTCATTGCCCCTCCTGGATTTATAATGGAGAGCAAAAACATAGTCCCGAATTTCCCTGCTTCTTGAATACCTTCTCCTAAACCTAAAACTTTTATACCTTCTTTTACAGATTGTGCGCTTATACCTACTCCTAAAGCCTTTCTGAATTTCATAGGTCCTAATAGCGAAGTAACGGTTGTTGTTATATCATCACCAATTTCTTCAACCCGACTTTGAGGTTCTGTTAATCCCCCACTCAATTCACCATAGGTCTCTTTGAGTTCTTTTGAGGTTGGGAATTTTATTTTACCACGTGCTTTTTCTCTTTCTTCGTGAGGTACTTTTTTCCCTGTTAATTTTTCCATTCCTGCGAATAATCCACTTCTAAGCAAACTTTCAGTATCTCCAGGAATACCACCTAAGGTTTCAGCAATACGCGAACCTATTCTTAAAGCATGCCTACCTGTTTCATAAACACCAGGAAACCCTTCTGCTTTCTTGATACGAGCATCGGAAAAAGGATCTTCACCATTCTGAAGTTGGTTCACTGGTTGAGGCTGTGATGGTCCTCTTTGATTGATTCTTACTGATGCAAAAGGATCTTGCTCTGCATTCATGGAAGCGTAGCTCCTAGAGATTGGAATCTTTCCATATCCTGAGGAGACACATTTAATGGTTCTCCTTGAGGATCAAACATCAAAACATTACCTTTGCTTATTCCATATTCTTCATTCATGATTTTACGTGCATTTTCTTTCATTTGAGGAAGCTTGCTTAAAGCAAATTCATGAACCATTTCGTTCACTTTCGTCTGGAAGTCCTCAGGAATTTTCCCTTTATTCTCTTTCTTTAACTTATTCGCAAATTCAACTTCTTTTGACTTAATTTCTTGGAAATCTTTTAGATTTCTGATAATTGCAGCGTTTGCATCTTTGCTAAAATCAGCACTAGGATAGGCATTCAGGATAGTCTGAAATTCGAATTGGGAAAATTGTCCGCCTAAAATAGATTTGATATCAGTGATAAGATTTTTTGTATCTGCTGCAAATTCACGTCTTCCAGTAGATGTAAGAGCTGTTAACCCCATTTTCTCAAGAAGTTTTTCGTAAGGTTTTCCAGTCACACCTTTTCGATTCAACTCTTCAAGTTTATTTAATGTCTGTTCTTTAAGTTCATGTTGCCTTGCTCCAGCTTGGAGCTCTTGATTGTATTTTACATCAGACGATGCTTGGGCTTCTGTTACTTTATGCTCTCTTTGATATTCTGGAGATGCCTTACGTTGTTGTTCTTCAAACTTCTCTCTTTCAAAATTCCTAGATTTCTCTGCACTCTTTTCTCTCAAAGCCACATCTTTAGCATGCTGAAGCGATCTGGCCATATTAGGATCAACTGCAGCAGCTCGTGCTATCACTTCGTCAGGAATAGATGACGCATCGAATCCTTGAGGCATTCCTTGACCACCAGACTGCTCATTACCACCTTGCTGCAACTGTTGTCCCATACCTCCTTGTTGACCCTGTCCTTGACCTCCGAATAGCTGATTAAGATAATCTTGCTTCTGAGCGATCTGCTGCTGACCTTGCCTTCCTTTAAGCAACTGGGGAATCGCAGCCTTCTGCATCTCTGGAGGCAAGTTTGCAAGCTCTGGAAACTGCTGAGCTATAGCTTTTTGTTGAGCTGCATTTTGCTTATATTCGTTATATGCCCCTAAAACAGAATTGATTCCTGAAGCTAATTGCTTTCCTGTGCTAGGTCCTCGAGGTGTTCCTGGACCGATAACTTGGACCATTACATACCTCCCATTAATTGCAAGAAATTCTTTGTGTAATTAGTCTCTCCACCGCTTGCGATATCACCACCCACAGGAGAAACCATTCCGAGCATCTGCTTCCAAAATGGTTGTTGTTTTTGTCCTCTTTCCTGTAGTCCATAAGGTTGTTGTTGTAACAGCTGGTTGCTTAGACCGGATAAGTCCATGATAGCCTGTCTTTGTAGACCTTGGCGTTGCGATTGTAGTTGTTGTGCAAAATCAGATCCCATGGCACCCATTGTATTTTGGAATCCGCTACTTCGTCTAGCGCCCATGCCCATTCCACTAAACCTTGATGCCATATTTCCTAGAAGACCACTGAATTGCCTTAAAGCTGGAGCTTCCATTTCCGCAAATAAGGATTCATCGCCACCTGCAAGTCTTGAAAGATAACTATCAGGTCCTACATCTCCAAATCTTTGCTGATATAGATCCATTTGATTTTTATCAAATTGCTGGAAGCGATGATGTCCGGGAATATGTTTCATGCTAGGATCAACACCTCGCATTTTTGATCCTGATGATTCCCCATTATAACCCGTAGATCCTGTCAATGAACTCATAAATACCTCAACTTTTCTTTACAATATCAGACGTCTGAGATCCACTCCAAGACAATCTGACCAGATGTCAATGGCGAAGCCCCTGCTCCTGTCAAAAATACTATATCTGTAGGTGTCAAATAAAAAGATATCTGTCCAGCAATAGCCACATTGCTCCCGTTGATAAGTCCATACCAGTTCCCTGTTGCAGAATCTGTATATTCGCCCCAGTTACGGACGAATGCATAAACCTCATCGAAGTTTATTCCGTGAGCAATATTGGCTGTTGTTGTGAACACATAAACCTGCCTAAAACCTTGCTGGCGCCTGTTCTTATCTACAAACCAAGATTCTCCTGTGATTGCAGGTCTATTGACTGGGAATATCCCAATCGTTCTTGCATTTACAGCGTTTGCTATATCTAGGTAGGTTTTATTGATTTCTACTGTAAGCTGTTTAAGATCTTCAGGAAAGTTCCTGGACGTTTTAAGATAAGCTACCTGATTCACAACATTGCTAGACATTCATTTCCTTATGCCAGAAGAGAAGATGGTGACACGTCAAGTATTAGTCCGTGAAGCTCAATCTCTGCAAACTGATTGCTAGGGCCAATTGGGGTTACAGTACCACCAGAAATATAATCCTCAAAACCTGTAGAATCAACATTGATCGTTAAAGTGGTGGCAGTCGAACCTACAACCTCATAGAAGTTTTCATTAAGCTCTACCATTCCTAAAACGTCATCGACCTCTACAAGTGAGTTTAGAGCAAATTGCGCTGTTGTATCAAGAATGGTCGTTTCACCTTTTGTAATACCTGTTATAGCGACAGGTGTTCCTGTAAAGTCTTGAGCACGCATTTGATCATCTGTAAGAGTAAAACCTATCTGAACCGTATCTCCAAGCAAAGAGGTATTCATACGATGCCAGATCTGATTCTGGGTTGTAGCTGTTGGCATATTAAGGTTAATATTTGCAGCTGTTAATCCCATATTTGTGCTTTCAGGACATGTAAAGAGCACAGTACTATAAATAACTGAATCGTTAAAAGGCGCTAAGATAGGCACCACAGACGTTCCTAAAACAAGCCCATCAGCGTTATATGGGTTATCAGAATCTTGGCTTAAATATATTAATAGAGTAATTTGAGCGTTATCTGTCTTTGTCAAAAGATATTGTTGTGGTCCAATTCTAGTCTTTCGCCCAATCCCCCAAGCCACTGGAAACTGTTTCGTCTGAATGAATGGAACATACATCCTAGTGATCAGACCACCTCCAAGGTATGTTCCTGTGCTTATCGAAGGAATAATCTTGAAAGTATCTTGATCAGCATCGTAAATAGAAAATATCTGACCGTTCACCTCTGATCCAATAGTACCAAGAACCCCACTAATCTTTATGTAATCGCCATTATTTAAAGTGTGAAAAGGGCTTGTTATGGTATTTCCTACAATATTTTGGATAGCAAGTGATGTACCTTCATTTGTTTGACTTGTTCGAATTAAAACAAATCCCTGTTGGTTTCCTGCAATGACTTCAGGAGCAAAAAGAGTAGATGTCCCTGCATTCCAAGGAACGTTCCATGAGTTCCATGTTGGGTATGTTAACCCGATAAGAGCCCATGTATCACCTGAAGACCTTCTGAACTGTCCATGATGAGTATAAGTCTCAACGAATATACCGTATGTATTATCTCTGTAGTTATACTGGAGAGTCTGATTTGGGAATTTCCACTGTATTTCATCATCTGGGTAGCTTGTATAAACCCATTCGTTGATATAGTCACGATGAGCGTTTATTCTGTCAGTTCCGTTATTTTGCTCATTCACTTGAAAGACTTGATCGGGAATATCAAGATCTATTCTTTCAGCCCCTGTCTGCGTTGTCACGATATAACCACGAGCGCCTTGGGTTTGAACGCCTTTGTCATAAACAATAACTGAAAACGTGCTTGCAGAGCCAAGTTCTGAGTTAATAATAAAGAAATTGAAAGGAACGATATCATTTCCGCTATAAACAAGCTTTGTCTGTAGGTTCTCAAAACCTAATATGAGCACGTCTTCATTAGGAGCAGCTGTTATGATTGGTTGAGCAATTCCTGCCGATATGAATCCACCAAAACCGGTTTGATCTTCCCACCATGCTGTAGGAGATGCCGTTTGATTGATCGGTACAAGAAGAGGGGTAAATACTGTTGTTGCAAGACTTGGATCGCCTGTGAATGAAGCTGTATAGTAAGGGGTACCGTTTTGACTATAAATAACCGTATCTTGAAGATAGATAGGACTTCCTGTCGATGATTGGACGACGGGTCCTATTGCCAGCAATCTATCTTTGAAGTTAAGAATAATTCTAGCGCCTACAAGGTAGTATTGAGCGGCTGGTAAGTCGGCTATAGAAAATACCTCTCTTGATAAAGGAGGCATGAAGTTAACCCAACCCTTACCAGCAACGAATGTTTGCGTTATCGCGCTACCATCCGTTGGATCACCATCAAACCATCTTATAACGTCTTTAGAGGTATCAGACCTATTTGTGAGATACTGGAGTATACCGGGCGTGAAAGCAGTAACTGAAGTTATGTTAGCAAAAGGAAAAGTGATCGTTAGTGTCTTTAATGCAGGGGTTAGAGTATTTGGAGCCGCTGCTGTAACATATCCAGTCTGGAAATTTAATGTTGCGGAATTAGTGAGTATTTGAGCTGCCGTTCCACCTGTAGCGGTCCATTCATTAGCAAATACAAAATCACCTATAACCAATGGACTATTTGAAATCGTTACAGTGATTGTCGTTGCAGTGAAACCTACAAAAGTAATTACGTTACTACTAGCACCACCAGCGAACTGCATTCCTATGTTTACACCAGTAAATGGAATATCGATACCATTGGTAGCCCAAAGAGCTCCTTGATAGTTTATCGTCCAGAATTGCTGGTAATCCTGACCGTTCCACCAAGTCGATGTTATATTTGAAGTAAGCTTCTGGACATAAGATGCGGGTGCACCAGTAGGAGGATTCTTATAAAAGCTAACATCATGAGTTAGGTATGGAGCGGCTGTATCGATTAGGTAGGAATAATCCGTATCGAAAGCCATTGTTTTTGGGAATTGACTGTCGATATCTGCAAAATCCTCAAGACCCATTACAGGAAGTGTAGGATAGTAAAATACAGAAGTTAAAGCAATTGAACCGGTGATTGTCAAAACACCTGTTGCGCGGTCTAAAACACCGGTTCCTAAGCTATTTGTGAGAAGGTTAACAGGACTAGCTCCACCTGGATCGACGAAAACGTCTGTACTTATAGAAAAAAAAGCAATACCTGTAGCTATAGGGATTGGTAGAATGGTGACAACTAAATTACCACCCGCATCTGTTGTCCCAATGAATCTACGTAAACGGCAAAGAAAGGATGTTCCTCGCTTTCTTTTGATGCGACCACGCCATTGGTAGGCGTTGATGAGGACGGGAAATGAGTCGTTGTCTATGACAAAAGGTTCTGCAGAGGTCTTCAAACCCTTGTTGATAGGACCAACGACGATTTTTTCTCCCATTTAGTTGCCTATCGCAAACCAATAAATTCCATCATATGCTCCACCACCAGTATAGTTATAACTAAAACCTGTCGCTCCTGTTATAGTTCTAACGGAAGCTGTTTGAGCATTTGCTGTTCCTGAAGGATTTTTCAAAGTTAATTGCACATTGAAACATGCAGTAGGAAAAGCAGGGACAAATACAAACGGAGTAGTCGTACCACCACCAACAATCGGAGTTATCAAACCCCATTTCAGAATAACCCCTCCTGGGAGGAAAGCCGTTCCATTGTTTGATGTAGCTGTGGTTGGTCCTGCTAATTGGATAGAACCTAAGGCATTCTGCCAAAAAGGCCATGATTGTCCAGTTGCTAGATTTGCATATAGCACACCGTTACCACCCACAAAACCTGGAGCCGCTTCGTTAGTCAGAGTGACTTGTTTATGCCTTCCAGCTGAGCTGTCTGCGAATGTAAAGTGATCTAAAGACAAAAGCGTATTGATCGCATTCGTATTTGTCTGCATCTTAGGTTGGTCTTGCGATGGATTGTTATTCGCCGCAGGTATGTTTAAGTTGTATCCAATGACAGGCATAGAGACCTTTTAGTTAGAGAGTTCCACCGCCATAACCATTGTATCCGGCTCCTCCGTGGCCATATCCTTGACTATAGATGGTTTCAGAACGGTTATTTGTCCATTGTCTTTGACTTCTTTTCCATACTAGAAGCTCTTGTTCCTTGAAGAACTGCTCATAAAACTGAAATTGCTCTACATCGCCAGTATCTGAAAGAATCTTTCTAGCAGCACCACGAGCTATATATTCTGCCATGTATCCAAAAGGTATTGCGGCCGTAGAATTGAAGAAAGCTGCAGGACTAAGATAAGCATCAATTTCAACAAGATACTGCCTATCAGGAGGGCTTCTTAGAGTGAGAGTGTTGTTATAGTATAAAATCCCACGTGGTAGTCCTGATTGGAAGTAGTAACACTGTACATTGATATTATTCCCTGCCGGTATTGCTGCAGGGAAATAGATATTAGTCGCTAAACCCGTGAAATAATTGATTGTGTTTTGTGTCGTGCTGTAGTTTGGAGCAGGGCCCCCAGTTAATGGCAAGTTACCAAAAGGAGCCTTTCCTGGCTGCATCAGAAGACCATAGTTGACATCCGTCTCTAGGAATTGTCCACTATCGGCAACAACGACGCTTGCTCCTGTTCCGTCAATTGACGTGATATAAAACGCAGAATCTACGCTTGTAGAAGGCATGCTCTCAATGAATGGAACAGCATTGAGTATCTCTGTGTTTGAAATCAATGGAGGGTCTTCGTTTTGCCCTGTAGATATAATACCCGTGATATCAATATGACCTCTCAAAAGCCCCTGTAAAGGTGGGTTGGGAGGTATGGGAAAATTAGGAAGAATTGGTAACTGTAGAGTATAAGGTCCTGCTGATCCATCACCAACACCCACAACCTGCAGATTCTGTACAACATTAGGCCATGTATTAAAAAACATACTCTTTTGAGTCTGTAAAGCTACTTGTACACCGCCAATATATGCAGGAGATAAAAACCCTTGATAGACAGGAAACATACCGATATCTTGCGCAGTCGGTTCTCCAGGTGTCTGTGACTGGATATTATATAAAGGCATATTATAGCGATCTACTCCAGGAACAGTCTGGAAAGCATATTTAGTCTTTAAATCAAAAAGCTGCATCCTTGCGTCAACATCTGTAATCCAAAATCTATTGATATAATCAATAATCAATTCATCAGTTATGACCGCATTGGATGGACTCTTTATGATTCTACGGACATAAGTAATAATATCTTGAAGAAGGTGGATATTACACCTCAACCGTTTCTAATTTGGATGCATGACAATGACGACACAGCCAGATCACATCAAGAGGTTTCGAATAATCCTCATGATGACCCTCTGTTTTACATCTCAGACCACATTCTTGACATTTCATAGATCTTTTCAACCTACCTGAACTCACTGCTCTATTCACTTTAGCATGAGCATTGGTTTTTACCCGATTTTTTGTCTGCCATTTCCGTATATCAGAGGAATATTTTTCTTTATTCCTCTCTCGCCATTCTTTTTGACGTTCTGCTTCTTTTTTTCTAGCTTCCGATGAATCTCTTTTTAATTTTCTTCGTTTTGCTATCTCTTCTTGATTCCTATAATAAGACTCTCTACCTTGTCTTAAAAGCTTTTCTCTGTTATTTTCAAAGTTTACCGCAGCTTTTCTTCTTAGAATTTCTCGATTTTTTTCTCTATATTGAGGACTGTATTTCTTCATGTATTCCGGATCTTTTTTTCTTTGATCCGAACTAATTATCCTTTGACATTCCTTACAGTAAGATCTAAGCCCATCAATTTTCTGTTTATCTTTACCAAATTCCTCAAAAACCTTTTCTAGATTACATTTAGGACATCTTTTCACAACCTCTCCTTTTAGGAGATATTGTAACATCCTATAATAAATTCATCAATGCATTATGCTCCAGCTCCCATAAAGATAGACTTGCGAGTACCCACTGGCAACGCATCAAGCCTTTGTACTGTTGTATCAACAGCCATAGCTCCATACATTTGACCTGCATGAGTAGTCGATGTCATAACATTCTGCTGCATCACGAAACGATGGTAATTGCAACCCTTAATGCGTTCAGCAATGTATCTTGGAGCCCAGACAGGCTTGCCAGTAGGAATAACCCATTCCTCTGCAGGCATACCGGCAAATGGTTTTGTCCAAAGTTCAATAGACTCTCCAATGATTTCTCGGTGTTCGGGAATGAATTGAACATATTCTTTTTGGAAATTATATTCGTCACGATATTTTTCATTGAATTTCTCTCTCGAGGATATCGTACGTTTAGGTTTTAGGTAGACATCCTTACTCTTCTCAATGTCGCTTTGAGACATCTTGTTTTGAGGTTCTACATCTTGCTTTGGAGCCGCGCTCATGCGGTCATGTGTCATATCTTTGATTTGCTTATCAAATTCATCGAACTGCTTTTCGACCTTTTCCATCTCTTTTGCAGATTCTGAATTTGCATTTACAGGTTTTGCCATATTTACTCCTATGGTGAAATGTTCTCGAATGCACCTGGTATTGTTAATCCTAAATTTATCCTACCACTGACGTTTAATTGCCCGGTAGAAATATCTCCTATAGCCAATATTTGAGCGGGCGTTTGAGATTGGTTGGGTAGAAATGTCGGGTTTGAAATAAAAGGGTCCGTTCCTTCAGAGTTGATATCAATCTCCACTTGAGTAGCAGAAGGCAAAGAGATAACAAGACCATGTTTACCATTGAGTTTCCTGGATCCATATTTAGGGGGAATAACTAATCTCACTTCTTGCCCTATAACGTAGTTTGGAGCAACATTATTTGTTCCATTAGCCATTGTCACTGTTGTGGTGACACCAAAAGTAATCGCTGTTATCTCGAACTGGCTAGGCTGATAATACTGTGGAGTGATAGGTAAGTTGCTATAGGGTGCAATAGGACCGCTGATAACTGGATAATATGCCATCTAAAACCAAAAAGGGGGAAAGTTTCCCTTCCCCCTAAAATGCCTGACAACTTCAAATTTTACCACATATTTTATGGTAACGCAATGTCATGTTTATATGCATGCCACAAGATCAAATCCCCTGTAATCATAATGGGAACGGTAGTAGCAGTCGCTGCTAAACCATTACCAATATAGAACCCTTGGCTTGTATTGTTAAAATACGCACCTTGGATTGCTGGGCCATTGATCGTATTCACTCTAGTTGTACCAATAGGCACAACATAAGGAGGTGGATACAATTGTGAACCAGCTGAGATCTGTACCCCCCCTGTGTTAACGTCACCAACTGCTACCAGCTGAGCTGGTGTTGCACCTGGAACGTTTGCAAATGGAAGATTAACGTTGAAAGCTGTGAAAGCAGTCGAGTTAATATTCACAACCACAGTGTTGTAATCCGTTACAGAAACAACATATCCATAGACCGGAGACCCAGGAATTGTGTTGTTAGGTAGCGAATTAAACTGCGTAGGACCCCAAACAGTTGGTGCCCCTCTAATAGTTGGAATACGAATCGCAACTTCTTGCCCAACAACCATGTTGTGAGCTGAAGTTGTGTGAATCGTCGTGTTAGCACCATTATCAATACCGGTAATAACACTAACACCTGGAGCGTACAAATAAGGATACAATACTTTCTTGTATGTACCTACGTTTCCTGTTGATGTCGCTGTGTTAAAAGCTGTGTAATTCGAACCGTTTGAATCCCAGGGGATTGTGAACGTCGTAGCAGCTGTTACCGTTACAGTAAACATGATACCAGCAATCTGTTGCATACCAGTTGTTGCGGTTTGCGAAAGATTCTGGAACACAATAACATCACCACTATTCAGACCATGGTTTCCCACTGTTGTAACAACAGTTGGTGTTGTGCTTTTAGCAATACTGAAATCAGTAATCGCTCCCAGGTTATGGCCTTGTGTAGGACCATACTGGAAAGACAAACCAGCTGAAAACACACTGATACCAGGATGAGTTGCATCACCTGCAATTTCATCCATCACAATAGCGCTAGCGCCATTATAAATCTGGAGCATCGTTGGTTGTGTTAGAGACACTGGATCAAGCAGATTAGCCGCCCACCAAGCTCTAGTCGTTCTACTAGCACCTGCTGTCTTAATATTGGTATAGTTCCAAATCTCGACAAAATCTGGCTGAAAAGGAAGGTTCACAAACTGAGTTGTTGCAGTCGCTGCAACGCCTGTCGCCGTGAAGTTACCTTGTGCCATTTTAGAATATTCTGTCATGTTACACCCCCAAACTTGAAGCACGAGTGCTTACTAGGTTACGGATAGCTGTATCTTGAGTGATAGCTTGCGCTTGCGCAAACTTAACCGCCAAGGTAGCGTTTTGAGCTAACATGCCACTGTAGTATGGATCACGATAGATCAGGTTCATGCTAAAGCCGTCCTGATTGATATGCGTAATAGCCTGTTTACCGAGCACCGTGTTGTAATAGACATCGTTTCCAAGAGCTGAAACACCACGCGCAACAGGCGCTTCTGAACTTGTCAGAATACGGATGTTGTAAGCAGAACCCCACTCGCTTGGCAATGCAGATGCGTTCGTAGGATAGTTCCAG